>Ga0207800_1000515_pt1 | contig 10922 bp, 11 predicted proteins | sample LuqExpMetageno11_FD_187769 | JGI IMG/M metagenome (GOLD analysis project Ga0207800, IMG submission 187769) | Tropical forest soil microbial communities from Luquillo Experimental Forest, Puerto Rico - Sample 11 (SPAdes) | ecosystem: Environmental > Terrestrial > Soil > Tropical forest ...
GGGAAGAACGTACCTATGAGGAAGGGGAAAATGAGACGCAGGCGTAATTCATTAGGCAAAAGCCCTAAGGCGTTTAGATTCGCGGCGTCAGCTCCCGAAGCTCCGGCGCTCGAAAAACAGATGTTCATAGAGGATGTTGAGCTGGCAGGACACATTCCACATAGAAATGATGCAGGGGAGCCAAATCTCGAACTAATTGGAGCCGAGAATGACGTGGAGACGGCGCGAGGTGTACTTGAATCAATAGGGCGCGATTCATACCGCATCGAAAGCGTAATTGGGAGTGCGATTGAAGACATTGTCTTGAACCTGGCATTTCACGGAGAGGCCTTCTACGAGATATTACAGAGATCAAGTGAGTCAGGGATCGAGCTGTCAAGTTTTAGTCCAGAACGAGTATGGACATTGCCGTCGTTTTATGTCCAACTTGCCCCTCAGGATAAACTAAGCAGATCGAATAAGAGGTTTGTGCTTATGCCAAAAGAAACAGTATGGTGTGTGCGGATTCCCAAGGTCTTGGGTGGTACGACGGGATATCGACGAATTCTCGGTTCTTTGAAGTCGTGGTCAGGGCTCGGGCCGAAATTCCTTCAGGAAGATCTAGAGAAGCGGAGTTTTCCCAGAGATTTTGATTTTGAAGCATATCGGCGAATGTTTCTAATTCATCAAATGAGCGTAACTGCGGACTGGGGATGGAATGGCCGGGACTGGTCTTTGGACCATGTGACAGAATACTATCAGTTCTACCGTCACCTTACGTTTAAGTGGGCTCAGGCAGTATTGAGGGACCATGTGGTGACCGAGCTGAACCTATTACTAAGAGACCTTGGAATCAACGTCGAAATTGCAATCCGGCATTTTCCTACGCCAGAGCATATCCTGGAAACACGCGAGAAACTGCACTTAGGAGTGCTTGATTTTACTGGTGCAACAAATGCGATACGGTAATCGTCCGCCGCTCGCGCTGCTCCACCGAATATAATGCGGCATCTTTTGTATGCAATTGGAACTGCTGCCTCGTTGTGAGTTTGATGCGCATTGTAAGCAAGTTGTTTCTCGTGCAGTTCCAATTCATCGGAAGTGCTTCCTTGCACTTCGCACGCCAATGAACGCAGATGTTTCTGGAACTCCGGATTAAGTAGCGTCACAGTCAAACACTGTTGTTGTCTTTAGTGCAGTAGCCATATTCCATTGTAGAGTCTTTAACGACGGCTTTGATTGTATCCGTAAGTGCCCTTGAATTGGAGGACCTAACATCGGGAAGATCATGCGAAAGACGGTAGTTGCCCAATTTGTACGCTGGGGTATTGTCACCCTTCAGAGGGGCATATACGTAATCGTGGTAAGGGCAACACCTCAAAATTCTGGCATCAACCAAGGTCCGTATAACTTCTGTACATTAATCTTCCTCACGAAATATTTGATTTTTCATCGCCCTCATGCTTTCCTCTCAAGTCTTGACCTGTTGCCTGAATTGCGCGGATACGCCTACTCGTGCAGCTTGCCGATATAGGTGTGCGCACCAGAATCGAAGCCAATCCAGTTGCCGTCATCGTCAATGTCAGCAGCAGGCGGAATGGTAAGGTTGGCTTCTTCGGCTGCGGCTTCAACGATTTCTTCGGTAATGTGCTGACCGTAGAGTGCATCCAGCGTGTACCGCCAGCCGATCACGATGCCGCGATGATAGTCCATGCTGCGGCTCTCGGCGCTGCGCTTGTATTCGGTATGGAATGTCTTTAGAAGGCTCGCACCGAAACTGGCGAGCGCTTTCTTCATTTCTGCAGTTGGCGGTGGAGTTGATTTGGCCATAGGCCATTTTAGACCGGTTTCTGCTTCTTCCAATGGAGCATCCCTGTGCACAGAAGCATCTTTACTGCTTTCCGCCTCCAGTAGAGGTTTATGCCATGCCCAGATCGCTTCAAGTGTGTCAAAACGTTGCGGCACAGGATTCGGTTCTTGAAAGACTTCTTCGGGCGTGACCGGCATAAATTGATGCATGAAACGCTCTCCTGTGCGGCGAGGGAAAAAGGCCAATGAGGACTGGAAGTAACTGTCGAAGCACTCGTAGTGGTGTGTGTGAATAAATCGCTGCCACCGATCCGCCAAGATTTCCTTTGGCTGGATGTCGATGATCTCGATTTGTTCCATTTTGCGTTGTCGGGGATCACCCCATGCACTGCTCATGAGTGCAACTGCTTCAACATCCGTCACAGGTGCGCCATAGCCAAAGATTGTAAGCCGTTTCGCGTGTTCCAGCCACACTCTAAGCCGTTCCCACTCATGCGTGATGAATTCGCTTTGGTTGTAATTCTTGTGGGTTACCGGATAGAGCAAGGGCGTTGGCATAAATTCATCGCCAGTGGCCCTCGATCGCATTCCTATAGGCCCCGCCCTCTGGTCCTTTGCCGAGTAGCCAACAGCAACATTGCCATGCAAAAACGACAGCCGTGGCAAAGCGTCAGTAAAGCGCCGATTCCGGAGAAACGCCTGGAACAGAAATGGGTCCCAGTTGAACGTCGCAATTAGATCCTTGGGCCTTAGCGCCAGAAGCAAATAGTCATAGAGTGTCGGCGTATCTGGAAGCCGAAGGCCGCTGAAGTAGCTAAAAACCTTCTGGCCAATCTCCTGTATCGTCCTCGAACTCGGGTCTTTGGCGTAGAGACAGCTATAAATCTCCTCAAAGTTATCGGTACGGCAATCGCTGTCCGCTGAATTCAGAATCTCTCTCAAACCCACAACGTCGATGAAATTGTCCATCGACGGCAATTTCTTCCCAGATGGCTCAGGGTTATGAATTGTCGAAGCAATACTCGCGCCTGCACCGAGAATGACGACATGGCTTGGCCCGTCATAGACGGTTTCAATGCCTTCTTCTCTTGTCATGTCCGAACCAGATTCTGCGCTCACAATTCGTACCCGCCTCGACGCACCTTGATTTTACGGCGATTGTGCTGGAGGAATTCGATTCTCTTGTAACTTTCAGAAGCTGCTCAATGCCGAATGCGACAAGACAAATACCGGAGAGAGCGCCTTCCAAATATTGTTCAATGCCATCTTGCATGGACCGCATAGCCATTGGTTCACGGCGTTGACAAGCTGGCCGTCGGCGGAACTCTACTGCTCAATCAACGTTCAACGCTCGATTTTACGCGACAGGCGGCTGAATCCATTATTGTGGGCATGGCGCATTCCGACAACCGGTTCGGTATCATTGACGCCATACGCAGAAGCATAGGTGCAGTTCTTTTGAACGGCAAGATCCCAACACAGAAGTCACATGAGCTTTCGTATCATTTCCTCTATCCAGACCAAGCTTTTCCAATACAAATCGAAATTTTCGCTTTATGTTCTCCAATACCCCAAGGAGGACGTAAAATAAAAGTATTTTTTGCGTGTTTTATGCGTTTTATGCGTTTATTATTATTCAGGGATGGGTGCCATGCTAGTCGAATTTCGTGTCAAAAACTTCCGTAGTCTTCGTGACGAGCAAGTTCTCAGTCTGGTCGCATCCAAAGACAAGACTGACCGGGAGACCAATGTTCTCCACACGGGCATAACTGCTGCGCCAGCTCTTCTATGCAGCGCGGCAATCTTTGGCGCAAATGCCAGCGGAAAATCCAACCTCATCAAAGCACTGCAGTACATGCGTGGCGTGGTTGCCGAATCTGCCACTGTGATTCAGCCAGGGCAGACGTATGCGGTGCAGCCCTTTCGGCTCGACGCCATTTCGTCAGATCAGCCCACAGAGTTTGAGGTAACGTTTTTGCGAGATGGCGTTCGTTACCAGTATGGCTTTGCCATGACGCAACAGCGCATCACGGAAGAGCATCTGCTCGTATACAAAGCCTTCAAGCCTCAGAGATGGTTTGAGCGGTGGTTTGATCATGAAAGCGGGAAGGATGTTTATGAGTTTGGCTCCGCTCTTAAAGGCCCCAAGAATCTTTGGGAGAGCGCGACACGTCCCAATTCCCTTTTCCTCTCGATGGCCGTGCAGCTCAACAGCGAAGCATTGAGGCCGGTCTTTGACTGGTTCTTGAATCATTTGGTCATTTTCAACGAACAGGCGCGCCTCAATCCGCAAGTGTCGATTCAAATGCTCCAACATGACGACACGCACGGAAAAATATGCAACTTTCTCACATCCGCCGACATGAGCATTGTCGACATCGACGTGGTCTTCCACAAAGTGCCTGGACAGACGGTGCAGTTCGATCTGGTGGGTGGCAAAACGGAGGTGCGCAACGAGGAGATAGAGCAACCTCAGCTTCGTTTTTATCACCAGACGGAGCAAGGCAAGGTGATGTTCGATTTTCTTGAGGAATCGAACGGCACGCGCAATCTGCTCTTTCTCGCAGGACCGGTGATGGACATCCTCAGCAAAGGGCTGACCTTGGTTGTCGATGAGCTTGATACCAGTCTTCACACATTGCTGGTGCGCGAACTCGTTCAGCTATTCCACAAGCGCGAGGCGAATACGGGAAAGGCGCAGCTGATCTTCACAACGCATGACACTTCTTTGTTAAGCGCCCCCGGTCTTTTCCGACGCGATCAGATCTGGATGGTTGAAAAAGATTCTTTGCAGGCTACGTCTCTGGCCAGCCTTGCGGAATTCAGCGTGCGAAAGAATGAGGCCTTGGAGCGCGGTTATCTGACGGGAAGGTATGGAGGTGTGCCATTTCTCGATGCCAGTATGGGGATGGTGCACTGATGACGCGAGACAACTCTCCGAAAGAGCGTCAAAGAAGACAGCTTGAACGCAAGCTTGGGAGGCGAGCGCCTTATAACCGCATCCTGATTGTGTCGGAAGGCAGTAAAACCGAACCAAATTATTTCAGCGAAATTCGCTCCTCCTATCGGCTCCACACGGCCAACGTACAGGTCCATCCGTGTGATATTGGCACTGCGCCGCTGCAGGTGGTCAAGTATGCCAGAGAGTTGTTTGAGAAGGGCAGCCGTCAAAAGCAAATTTTGCCGAGAGCTTTTGAAAAGGTCTTCGCCGTTTTTGACCGCGACGATCACCAGACCTACTTCGATGCGTTGACTTTGGCCGATTCGCTAAACGGGAAGCTTCGCAATGACGAGAGGATGCCCGTTGAGTTTCACGCCATCGCTTCAGTACCAAGCTTCGAACTGTGGCTGCTGTTGCACTATGAAGATATTCTTGCGCCAATTCACCGCGACGAAGTAATGCGCCGACTTAAGGCGCATATACCGGACTACGAAAAAGGCACAAAGGGCGCGTTCGAAACCACACGGCAACACCTAGATATTGCCACGGAGAGGGCTGAAGCGTTGAGTATGCGGTTCTGTGCTTACAATGCCCCAGAACCATATACGGCTGTAGCGGACCTGGTTAGCCTTTTGGTTACACTTCGCAAATAGCTACCTGCGAAATACAACGTCAGTAGTGGCGAAAGATGCCAACATTTGAAGATGCCGCAAGGGACCAAGGGCCAGCTTCTCGTCAGGGATCACGGAGATATCTGCTCCACGAAACGGTTCCCTCTTCGGTCGCGCAGCCTTCACAAGCTGCTGATTCCTTTGACCGCACCCTTCGGTCAATCGCCGAAGGGTGGTCTCCCTATTCTTTGAGAATCAGCTGACACGACTCGGGTGAGCGTTTTCAGTTATTCATTATCTAAATAACTGACTTCACGCAACGTATTGGACACGCGATTGCGCACTGCTTACGGTAGGCGCATATCACAACCGCCAGCCGGTTGTTCGAGGTGCCCAATGCGGATCAAACTTCCTGTTGTCTTTACACGCCTAACCATTCCGCTTGCCAATTGGCAGACGGGACGTCCGTTCAAAACCTTTCTTCATTCGGCCATCCGCACGATGGCCCCTACCCTTGTTGCGCTCTCGCTCACGAGCGTGGCGCACTCCCAGGGAACGATGGACTTCTCCGGGGCGACCACGCTGATGTCAACCTTCCGCACGTTTGCCATTTACGCCGGGGCTGTCATCTGCTTCGGCGGTCTGATCTTTGCCGGCATTCGCATGATGTCGGGAAGGTTCCAGGACGCCATTCCAGGGCTTTTCGGCGCGCTTTTCGGCGCTGGAGTTCTGGGCTGGGGAGCCGGATGGATAGGGTCGCTGACAGGTCAGACCATGCAGTAGGAGGCGACCATGACCAAGCGAGGAGAACCGTTACCAATCAACCAGGCGCTGAATCGGCCGAGGGCCAAGCTGGGCCTCGACCTCACAGCATGGATGGCGATCGTATTCGTCTGCGTAACGGTTTTCCTCGTTGGGTTCCGCGTCGTGGCGCTGATCGCTTTTCCGTCGCTTGCCGTCAGTGCATGGTTGATTGTCCGTAAACATCCGAAGATGTTCGAACTTTGGGGCTTGAGTCTGAGCCAGAGGTCTTACTATGACCCGCGCAAACACTGAGCAGTTGAAGTATACGCCGTGGTTCGCCAAGGCCGGGGCGGCGTGCAGCATCGTTCCGATTGCACGCTTCGTCAACGACCGCATCTTTGCGCTGAAAGGTGGGGGCTACGGCTGCCTGTTTTCGCTCGCTGGCATCGACGAAGAGGGTTTGACCGATCAGGAACTCGAAGCGCAGATGCGCTCCATTGAAGGCGCGCTACGTGGACTTCCAGAGGGATCGTGCCTGTATCAGTACACGCGCGTGATGTCGGGTTTCGGCTTGCCGCGCAAAGAGCATTATGCGAACCCGGTCACGCAGTCATTCGTCGATGACAGACTGTCTTTTCTCGATAAGACGGCAGGTTTCCGCCGCATCGACCTGCACTGGTGCCTGACGCTGGAGCCGCCGAATACCGCGGTCTTTACGCGCAAGCCCACAGAGCACACCGCCGACACCATGCGGATGCTCGCGGACCTCGAAAAGACGGCCACACTGCTTGAAGGACACCTAGGCAGCTCGATTGGGCTGAAGCTGCTCGACAAGAACGCCGTCTATCAATTCTTCAGTTACCTGTTCAACCTCGAAGAGTGGGCCAGTCGGGATACGTTGTCCACCGATGACGGCGTGGACCGGCAGATCGTGAAGAATCCGGTAGCGTGGCACAGCGACCACCTCACTATAGGTCGGCGCTACGTGCAGATGTATTCGCTGAAGACAACGCCCGAGGCGTCCCGGCCCTGTTTGTTTTCGGGCCTCATGACGCTCGACTGTGACAGCGTTCTCTCGACCACATGGCGGCCGAAATCCACGGCCGCAGCACGCAGCGAGATCGACGCTCAGGAAAAGTTCATCTCGTTCTTCAAGGTAGGCGTACTGACGCGCGTCATGAGCGGCCATGACACGGCATCACTTGAAACCGGCGCGAGAGCCAGAGCCGCCAATACCCAGGTCGATGATTTGGGCGAGGTCATTCGTTCGCTCGACAAGAAGGCGCAAGGCGAGTTCTCGCTTCGCTTCCTTGTGGCCACGCGCAGCGTGGACGAGCTGCGCGGTCTTGCGCCCGCCGTGCATCGCGTCTTTGTCGATGCGCGGGCGCAGGTGATGGAAGAAACGCTGGGCAACTTGTCGGCCTTTTATGCGCTGTTCCCTGGCAACCACAAATTCAACGTTTTCCCGAAGTGGCTGGCCGAGGACCATCACGCGCGGCTCGCTTCGATCTTCGCTCCGAACCTGGGTCACCCGTACTCGGAGGACTTGGAGAACGAGTATCTGAACGTCTTTGAGACACGCACACGGACGCCGTTCTTTCAGGACGTGTATGTAGACGGTGTGCGGGTCATGCTCATTCTCGGGCCAACTGGTTCGGGAAAAAGTGTGGTAGGGAACGCTACCGTTGCGCTGGAACAGAAGTACGGCGGGTTCACATACATCTTCGACATCGGCGGGAGCTACGAAAGCGTCGTCGAGTTGTACGGTGGCCGTGTGGACCGCATCGGCAAAGACGGACCGCGCGTCAATCCTTTTTCACTCGAACCCACTGAGAGCAATATCGCTTTCCTGTATTCGTTCGTCAAATTGCTTTTGACCAACGGCGGCGCGGAGCTGGAACCGGAAGACGACGACGTGATCCACAAGGCCGTGCGGGATATGTACCTGCTCGACGCGGAGAATCGACGCCTGTCGAATCTCTTTCTGCCGAAGAAGCTCGACCGCTACCTTGCAAAGTGGGTTGGCACGGGCGTCTATCATGCTATCTTCGACAACGTCGAGGACAGCTTGTCGCTCTCCCGCTTGCAGTGCTTCGATTTCCAGGGCGTCAACAATCAGCAGAACGCCGACCTGATCGAGCCGTTGATGGTATGGCTGTTGCGCCGGATCAACGATGTTCTCTACAACCCCGCCAATCTCGGCATCCCCAAGCACATTCTGATCGAAGAGATTTTCTCTTCAATGAAAAATCGCCAGTTGCTCGAAGGGGCTCTGGCTTCGATCAAGACCGTGCGTAAGAACCTGGGCGGCGTCACCATGATCGGCCAGTCGGCAGAAGACCTGGGCGCGAACGCCGATTCGATTGTGAACTCCTGCACGTCTTTTCTGTTTTTGAAGGACGCTACCTTCAACCGCAAGCGGTACGCGGAACTCTTCAAGATGAACGAGCAGCAGCTCGCTTTGTTCGAGTCCCTGCAGGACCGCGAAGGACTCTACATGCGCAGGGACGGCGTGACCAAAGTCGTCAAGCTCAATCTCGATAGCCGCAGCTATGCCATTTTCTCGACCAAACCGAAAGATCGTGTGCGCCGCGCCAAGTTGATCGCCAAATACGGACTCTCCGAGGGCATCGACCGCTTCGCCCACGGCGAAACAGCGTAACCAAAAACTCGCCACAGAAAGGACTTGAAATATATGCGCCCCACCCTTTTTGTCTCAATTTCGCTGTGCATGATGCTGGCCGTGGGCCAACTTCACGCCGCCACCGATCCCCACTCACTCCAGCCCGGCGCTCCGCGCACGGTTGTCGTTTCGGAATCCGCGACACCGCCTGAAATTTGCGCCGGCCTTTTGCAGTCCACGCTCATCGTTCTCCCCACCGAAGAGAAGGTAGCCAACGTTTTCGCGGGCGATACGGTGAACTGGATCTTCGACGGCGGCCACGTGGCATCTCGGTTCATCAGCGTGAAGCCCAAGACGGCGAACGCTGCCACGGACATTCACATCGTCTCCGATCACGGCAATGAATACACACTTCAACTGCGCGAGGTATCGAATGACCCCGATGCGCACTTCGATTCCAAGGTTTTCATCAATCCCGGCGACCAGGCTCAAAAAGATCGCCTGGCGCAGCTTCCAGTCTTTGTGCCTGCGGCGGAACTGGATAAGGCGAAACAGGAAGCTGTTGCCGCGAAGGCCGCTCAGGCCGCGGAACTCAAGGCGGAACAGACCAAGGCCGAGCAGTTCCGCGCGGAATACCCAAGCGCGTTGCACTTTGATTACACGTGGAATGAACAAAAGGGCAAGGAACTTGGACTCCAGCAAATCTGGCGGGACGACAAGTTCACCTATCTGCGCGGCCAGTTCCAGGAAACGCCCGTGCTCTACGAAGTGAAGGACAAGAAGCCGTCGCTCATCAACTTCGATTTCAATGGCGGGCTTTATACCGTGCCGAAATTGCTGGAGAGCGGCTATCTCGCCATCGGCAAACAGAAAGTCGAATTCCATCGCGCGGGAGGCGAGAAGTAGCCATGACCGACCAGACACCCAATACGCCAGCCACTATCCCCGAGCAGCCGGAGGCAAAGCCGCCGCTGCGCAAAGGAATGCCTGTGGTGATTGCGCTCGTGGCGATCCTCGCCATCCTCGGCATCGCCAACGTGACGAGCTTGCTCAAGGGCAACAAAAAAGCGGCTCCGCAGAGCACCCTCACCATGCGTCCGGTGTCGCCGAACGCGCAGCAGGTGTCGAGCTTTGAAACTCAGCAGCAACAACAGGCGCAGCACGACGCAGATGAAAAACAGAAGCAGCAGGAGTTAATTGCCGCGATGCAGCAACTCCAGGCCGCTGAGACACCCGGCCCCGAATCGACCACAGCCGCACCCATGACCACGGCGCAACGGGACGCGATCTATGGATCGAGCCCCAATGCGCCTCAACATACCTCGAACGTTTCGGAAGCTCACGCCGAGGCCAAACAACGCGCTCTTGCACGTGAGAAGCAAAAGCAGGACGCCATCAACAGCGGGACCGTGGCGATTGACTTTGAGCACGCGAGCGAAGCTCCCCCGTCTCCCACTGTGGCCCCGGCCGCGGCGAGTTCGCCGCCGACTGTGGCCGCCGGAAACGCGGCAAACAGCGCCGTTCCTGGCCAGCCTGCTGCCGAATCCAAAGCGAACGCCAAAACCGATCCCATGGCCCCGTATGACTTCGATCAGTATCAGGGGCGGCTCTACCGGATCTTCGAGGGGACGGTCTTTGAAGGTGTTGTCACCAACCACATCGACGGCGGATTCAGCGGTCCGATTCTGGTCATGCTGACCACCGACTACTACTCCCACGACCACCAGCAGTTATTGATGCCGCAAGGGACGCGGCTGATCGGCACAGTGCAGAGCGTCGGCAACGCCCAGCAGCGCAAGATGTTCGTAACCTTCCATCGCGCCGTCTGCCCGGACGGTTTCTCTCTCGATTTCGACAAGTACGTCGGGCTCGATCCGATTGGAACTACCGGGCTCGCCACCAAGGTCGATCACGGATACTTGATGGCGTTTGGCGCGGCGGCGGCCATCGGCGGACTTGGCGGCCTGGCTCAGATTGGCAACAACGGCAGCACGCTCTCGGCTTCCACGGAGATTCGGAATGGCATCTCCGAACAGTCCGCAGCTGAGGGCGAACAAGTGCTCAATCACTTTCTGAATCGGTTGCCGGTCATCACGCTCAAAGAAGGCTCGCGGGCCCGCGTGTACGTGGGCCGCGACATCCTCATCCCGTCCTACGCGGAACACCGCATGGACCCAACGATGTGAAGAGAGGCGGCGGCCCATGAGCCGATATA
>Ga0207800_1000516_pt1 | contig 10905 bp, 20 predicted proteins | sample LuqExpMetageno11_FD_187769 | JGI IMG/M metagenome (GOLD analysis project Ga0207800, IMG submission 187769) | Tropical forest soil microbial communities from Luquillo Experimental Forest, Puerto Rico - Sample 11 (SPAdes) | ecosystem: Environmental > Terrestrial > Soil > Tropical forest ...
TGCGAACGTCTGGCACCACGGACGGCGCAAACAAATGCAATCCAACTGCCACGAATATCAAGCCGAGAATGACGAGTATCACCCTGTAGAACCAATCGCCCGGCAATCCAAACGGCCCCGATCCTGCTGATGCCGGAGTAGCAGCTGTCGAGGCCGCAGGCGCGCTGGACGCGCTCGGCGTTACCTGACCTGTCTGTGCGCCTGTTGGCAGAACGCCGATCGTCTGAGCCGCGCTACCGCTACTCTGTACGCCTCCAAAGATAGTTGAACCCGGCAAGCCTTCCACCGGGCTGATGGACGGTGTTTGCGCTGGCGTGGTCCCGAAAGCGTCACCCCATCCGAGCGGCTGTGAGGTAAGCCCGCCGAAGATACCGCCTTGCACGTACTGTTGCGCCATCGCACACCATTAAAAGAACCGCCCGGCGAACTGGCATGGTCCGGCCGGGCGGTAAGTCAAGGGAGAAAACGTCTCAAACGAGACGCAATCACTCTACCATTTGTAGTTAAGCCCGACCAGCACCAAGTCTTCGTTCGACAACTGCGCACGCCCATTCGATGATGGTCCATACTGGACATGCATGTATTTCAGATCGACGAACGAATGCGGTCCCACGTCAAACTCGGCACCAGCACCGCTTGCCCAACCTGTCGCGAATTGCCGTTCGACGGCGCCTGTCAGGAGGTATGCTCCGATTTGTGACGCCGCCAACTGCGGCGGTATCGTGATCGGTGCCTGTGAGCCGAAGAGTGCCGAGATGTTTCCTCCGGCTTTTCCGATTTGGTAAGCAAGCAATCCCGATGCGTTTCCGCTGACGTTGTTGACGCTCGAATTGGTATTAAATTGACCGCCAACAGCGCCTTCGAGACCAAGAAACCAAGCCGGGGTAGTCCATTGGTATCCTAGATCGAATGCCGCAACCCCGCCTCCCGCGAAAATAGAGTTGTTGACGCCGCTCCCGACGATGTCGAGATTTGTGCCTGATCCGCCGAACGTTCCGCCCATGTAGAAACCGTTGCACGATACAGGCGTGCAAGCGGATGCCGCAATCGCCTTGGTAACAACTGGTGCTGGCGCGGCGATATCGCCTGCAAGTGCAAACCGAGCGTTGCCGAGCAACGCCAAAAGAAACAGAACACAAAGCCTCATGATTGCCTCACCATTCTCTGTTGATATAGCAACGCACGGAAAAAGGCCCGGACGGGTCCCGCCGTTGATGCGAGGCGATCATACATTGGTTGGTCATCATAGACTACCTGTCCGAGACCCATGACGGTGGGTCCCTGCGGAACATTCGGCAGAGTGTGGTTTTTCTGCCGAACGCTATCGGGTGCGTAGAGGCCGACATGCGGTTGACCAAACACACTTGCAAGCGCGCGGTCATCATACAATCCGCGCATCGGTGGTGCCTGCATATTCGGCGTCAACTGGTTCTGATAGATGAACGGAATTTCAGCCTGCATATGGTATATCCCCGTCTTGTGCGACAAGCGTCGCGCCATCAGCGGCAATCGGTGGCACGTCATTACTCATGCGCCATGCTGGAAGGTTCGAAAGCAGATAAAGCGGACCCGGCAGAAATCCGCAATTATCACGTTTCGAGACGTTGATACGATCGTTCGGAATGTGTTCATGTGATGTACCGACGATCGGGCGTCCGCGACCGCGAAAGCAAACCAGTGCTATCACGATCGCGGCGAGCACAAACAACATGAAGAAGCGGTCGGAATTTTCCATTTCAATACCGGCCTGTCAGAGCATAAGCGTTCACATCCGTGGCATGCATTACGGTTGCCGCGTTGTAGTAGGCTTGTGTTGCCTGCAATCCGACAAGCGATTGCACGAGTCCGAGCTGCGTCGCGTTGTTGGATTGTTGCTCTTGCAACGCGGTTTGATTGTTGTTCTCGGCAACGGCGGCTTGCAGCGTGTTCGCCTGTTGCTGTGTCTGGATATTGCCTTGCCCTAATTGAAGCTGAGCCGCAATCTGTTGCGAGGCGATACCGGCGGAAAGGGTATTCGCATTATTTTGCGTATTCGCCTGAATTTGAGCGAGCGCAAGTTGCCCGCCGATTTGATCCTGATTTGCCTGCACAGCGGCGGCGGTCGCGTTGTTCTGCGTTTGCGCTTGCAACTGTGCGGCTGCAAGCTGATCCGCACTGGCGGTTTCTTGCGCGGTGCTATCCGTCGCGGTTGTTCCGGACGAACTTCCAGACATGAAATAAAGAAGCAACAGAAACAGCACGACGCCGCCACCGATCGCGAGCCACTTGTGTTGCTTGAACCATTCCATTGCCGCACGTTCCTTACGGGTTCAACGTCGCTTTCGCTCCGTTCACGATCGCATTCGGAGAAAAGTTGTTCTGGATTGCACCGGGAATGACAAGTCCAGCCATTTCAGCCGTTGTTGGGTCCATCAGCGGCTGTGTCGTGAATTGTCCCTGCAACTGCCCGGCGGGCGGAATGCCAACAATACCAACATTCTGGAACGTATAGGTTCCCGGAAATGTTTCGTGCAACGGGTTCTGAACCCAGATGTTGCCAGTACCGAAGCGTGGATAGGCCGGAAGCCCGTAGGTTTCCCAAGCATACTGTTGCGCCCCCGCACCGGGAAGCTGTTTCTTTTCCCATGTGAGATGATATCCGTCCGCGACACCGAGCCGCTTCTTTTCTACGGCGGTTCGTTTGCGATGGAAGATGCGAAGCGACATGATTTACCTCGATCGAGACTTATGATGGCCCCAACTGAGACCCGAGACTGAACCCCGATCCGCCGAGCAATCCCCCACCGAGATTGGGAAGCCCATTTGACATGACACCAGCATTCACGTTCGGCGCCGCGCTATTGCCTGTGACTGGCGCTGTCGCGGCACTCAACACATTCGAGAACGCACCTCCTGCAGAGGCGAGCACGTTGCCCGTTTGCGCCTTGTTTGAAACCAGAACCGCAAGAATGGCAACGCCGATAACCCCTGCGGCGATGGTCGCGATTGTTTCCGTAATCCTGTCCATTTAAGCCGCCTCTGTTATTGACCGGTTGAAGGGGCATTCGTGTTGCCCTCCGGATTAAGCAAAAAGCCTGTGAACGCATCTATATCACCTTTGAGACTTCCGGAGAAGCCCGGCAAAGATGAAGCGCCAGACGACGCGGCCGATCCGGCCGAAGACGCGGCGGCGCCCGCGATAGATGCCGGAGACGATGAAGAACTTGAAGAAGCAACAGCATTCGGTTGTGTTGGTCCGTTTTGCAGCGCCTTTTGGAAGTTTGCGAAGAAACCCTTATTCGAAACGATCACACCCGCAAGAACAAGGAACAACATAAGATGCGAAATGGTGCGGAATTTTTCCACATACCCGAGCGAGCCAAGTATCAAGATGGCAAGCGCGAAGGTTATGAAATTAGTTTGAGGCTGACCCTTGCTCGGAAACACAGGCCCCGTAAATTCTCCCGCTATCATGGTGCCAAGTTGCGCATAAGTGCCACGCGCACCCGTGACAATCAGCAAAATGCCGATGAACACAAGCGCGAAAGGCATTCGTCACCCAATGAATAGAGGGGCCACTGTCTGCGCCGCTTGCACGGCTTGCCCGGCATTGATTGACGCCGTTTGTTGCGCTGGCGAAAGCAGAAGCAACCCGAGATAAACCGGCAGTTCGCCCTTTTGCGTGACGAACACGACGAAGGCGAGCAAGAGCACAAAGAAGATGATGCTACTTTGGCTCATGCTCTGCCCCGATCGCAGGCCCCGCCCGGGATATCAACCGCCGTTGCGTCCGGTGCAATGCCAGTACAAAACGTGCGTCGAAATGATCGTCGTCAGCGTGATCGCCGTTGTCGATACCGAATAGACCGGCATCGAAACCGTCGATGTTGCGGACGCGTCGATCACGCTGCAGAACGGCGCCTGATTGAACGCATTTGAGAACGTGATCGAACCCGACGCGGCCGACGCCGTACACGAACCATCGGCATCCGTTGAGCCTGCAACGATCGTGCAACCGGTCAAGGCGGGCGGGTTCGCAAGCGGTGCGCTGTTTATGTGACCCTGATAGGTCGAATTGTTCGGAAGCGTGAAGCTACTCTGCGCGAACGCAGTTCCCGATCCGAACAAGCAAAAAGCCGCTGCAGCGGTGAGCATACGCGAGCGAAGTTTCAACACGGCGGTTTCTCCCTCAATGAAGCCGATGAACGAGCGACGCGAAAATCAGGCGATGCCAACTTTCTGCGCCAGCATGGGCCACTTGGCGCCAGCGAGATACGCGAGAACGATGACAACAACCAGCATTAACGACAAGCGCGGCATTTTATCATACTCCCTGGATGGCCTCAAACAGCAAACGCAAGACGATATTCCAACCAATTATGATAACGATCAGAAGGCCGATAAAGAGAAACCAATGCGACGCGGGCATGTCGGCCGAAAACGGCTGAGATAGCCACGCCTGAAACTCTTGCGACCATGCCGACATGCGACCATTCCCAAATTTTATTGGAGACGAACGGCACACCACCGGGGTTGTGAAAGCCGTTCGTCTCCGTTCCGAGGCGCACACCCCGAACCTTGCAGCGCATTAGTTACCCGCGAGAGAACCCGCGTTGGCAACCTGATTGATGATACCGATCATTTCGAGACCCTGCAGCACGTTGGCGCCAGCGTTCACGACGGACGGGTTCAGCACCAATTGCATGTTGCCATAGGCAGTAGTGTTGATCGGCTGGGCTCGGGTTTCGATACAGTACATCCCGCGCGCCCAATCGTCACCGATGGTGTTGCGCGTTCGAAGCGCGATCGTGTTCGGATCGGCCTTGATCGTGAAAACAAGGTTCGCGGCCTGAATGCCGATGTAGTTCAAATCCGATCCGACGTTGAGCGTTCCTCCATTATCGTAAATGAAGAATGTCGATAGGATTTGCCGGAAGTTGGGATACTGAATTGGAAAATCCTGCGCCGCCGTAAGGGCTGACTGATTGGTGTTCGTTATCAGATAGCCCGTCGCGAGATCAAAGAGCGGCAGGACCGGGTTCGGCCCGTTGAACGGCAACTGATCGAGGTACACCTGATAGACCGTGACCGTGACGTTCGAAAGCGCGCCAAGTTGCGCCGTCGATGACTGATAGGCCGCAAGCGTCGCGTCGGCGCCAGCCGCGACGAAGAAGTTGGGATTTATCTGCAATTGAAGCTGATACGTCGAATTGACGACGGCTGCATAAATGGCGCCGCGCAAATCGACATCCGAATAGGCGAACGGAATTTCGTAGTAGAACGAAACCGGCTTGGCCGCTGTGATGACCGCAGGCGACGAGTTGACGGCGAAATTCGATCCGAAGTTGACCGGGCTGTCATTGAGGAATGCGGCGCCATATGCGGCTTGTCGGCGCAACGACGCAAGCGCGTGAAGATGCCAACCGGTGGTATTGACGCGCTGATAGTTGGAAAGGTCCGTGACGTTGATGTTAGAAAAGAAGTTGGAGAGACCAAGCTGCGTCAGCACTTGGTTTTCGGCCGCGCCCTGTGCGACCGTTCCTGTCACCTTGACAATCAGCTTCTTCACAAGACCGACGTTACGAAGCTGCAGAATAATCGGCTGAGGAATGCCCACAGCGAACGGCGCCGCCACCGCAACCTGCGCCACCTGTTGAAACATTTCGCGTGCTGTCGCGAGAATGGCTTGCCGCGCCTGCATATTGTCTTGTACGGAATATTTGGGTGCAGCTCCCGCGTTATCCTGCAGCATCGACAATGAAACGTCACCGGTATCGGTGACACCGGAAAAACGTGCAACACGTTTGACGCTCATGTGGTCTTACTCCGTAGGGTTCGCTTGTGGCACTGAGAAAATGAGATGAATGGCCAAACCCGCGATGGCAACCATCAAAAGGATGATAACCCAATTCACTGGGTTCATCATCAGTTCAAGGTTGAGCGGGATTTTGTCCTTGATTGCCACGTGTGCGCCTCACGAAGAATAGTCGGAACTTTTCGTTCCGTTGTATGCACGAATGCCTGATGTGACAGCGCCGGCGAGAAACATTCCAAGCGCTGCCATCAGAACAACCGTAATCCAATTCACCAAATTCCACTGTAGATATGTCCTATCCATGTGATATCTCGGTTTTGGATTACAAAAGTTTTGTTGTCGGCTTCAATCGGTCGTTGATGACGCCCACAATTTCTTCGGCCGGAGGTACAGGCTCAAGATGAAAATAGGGCGTCGGGTCATCGACTTTGTGGTCACTGACGTTGTACCAAAAAGAATGGTAGTCCGGAAGCCTTTTTTCCGTCATCCCGTCTGGGGTAAATTCGGACACGATCTTTTTGTCGCGGCGATCATTGAGACGAAACAGGGCGATGTGAGACGCTTCGCTAAAGATCGATCGTGGAACGTTGACAGGTCTTTGCGACGCCGCAATAACAGGAATGCGCTTGCTGCGACCCTGCGCGAGCAAGTTTTGTAGTGCATCCTTGTCCGGCAAGAGATACGCTTCATCAACGTATAGCCCTGTGTTTTCTTTGTGCCAAACTTTCCAAAGCCAATCTTCCACGGCTTCTTTATCAGATGGCAATGGACGCACAATATACAATCCCGGATAAGACGGGATTTTCTCATGCGTTCCGATTTCTTTGATGCGATCGATGGATGATAGTAAAGCATCGCCTTTGTAGTCGATGGCGATATAAGGTTTCTGATGAAACGGAGCTTTTGAAAGCACCCATCCGGCCAAAGTAGTTTTGCCCGATCCGGTGCAGCCCAAAATCGTCAGACGTTCGTCATCGCGAGGCAACCGAAAGTCATTGGCCTTCGGCATTATCGACGCTCCGACGTCTCACGATGAAACCCTGATCGTGGCGCAATTCGTTGTACGATTGCAAAAGAAAGTCTATCTGAACTTTTTGATTGCTGATGTCACGGATGGCGTTGCGAAATTCTTTCATCTCGCTTTTCATATCATTGATGTCTTCTGTGATATGAGCCAACGCCGCCTCTTGCAAAGTCTTTGCTCGTTCACCTGCACGAACAATAGCGGCTGCCCCGCCGATCATTGTAATCACGGTAAGGATGTTTCCGAGTGTAATTCCGAATTGATCTAACGGAGACACGTTAGATTTATTTTTTGGGGCCTAACGGAAATTCATCCGCTGCGCCGGGTTTCGATGGAATGGCATGCAACACCGCGTTGACAGCATTCCCACATCCCAAGAACAAAATGCAAATCGACAAAATAATATTCGAAGTATGTTCGCCAAAAAGCGTTGTGAATTGAGTACCAGCGCCAGCAAGAAAACCAATGACAGCAAGACTAATGCTCATGTAAAGGCCAACGCGAGGGTCGATTGTCATTTCATGTCACTGCCGGATTTGGAGTTGCACTCGAAAGCGATGTCCAGTTTGCTTTCAATTCATCGAAACTTCCGGGATAGTAATTCACATCGACGTTGCCGACAATGGGATTGACCCTTCCCGTATCCATGAACTGCCAGAGGAATGGCGCGGACCACATCAACGATATCGTCTTGTCGCTCCAAGGCCACGGGACATTTGGATGGGGGCCATATTCGGCCAGCCAAAGCCTATGCTGCGCGAAAAACATTTCGATGCCGAGCATGTCCGCCGATCTATGTCCCGCCAATTGCGGGCGAAGTGTTTCCCGGATAAGATCAGACGAGTATAGAACGCACGTCGTTTGTGCTGGCGCGTTCAGATCAACATATGCCATGAAATCCCGGCATTGCTGTAGTGAAGGCGTAGCAGATGATTTTTCAAAATCACACGCGAGTAAAGTGTTTTCGTCGGGCGTCGCATTGTCCAGAAAGAATTTCGCTTGATCTTCGCCCGGCGCATCGGCCGTCAAAAAATGATAGCCTCCCCAAAGAAGGCTTGTACCAGATGCAGCCTTGCGACGTGGCGCGTAGGTCTTATCGACCATATGCACGCCTTGGCTTACTTTGTGGATGCAACCGAAAATCCCGTTGATGAACAACGCCGCAAAATCTGGTACGGCTTCTCTGTTATCACCGTGGTACAAATCGAGCACGTTCGCTTTCGGCAGCATGACGATCCTCAATTCAGTTTGAAAAATTCCGGCGGGACTTCGATATCTCCAACGCCGGGAACATGACCGGTGCGCAAGTCATGCTCATTCGGCCGTGAAAAATCATTCGGAGGTACGGGCGTCGAATGACTGGGAGTTTGATGACCATTCGCCGCCCGGTTCGCGGCGGGCTGAGGGTCCACGGGTTTAGGCCCGTAATTGAATGACGGTTTGGGGTTGACGTGACGCGCCTTGTTCGCGCGCATGTCCGCGCGGATATTGTAGATGCGCGGACCATAGACCAGCGCAAGGCATTGTATCAGGTTCGTCCAATCGATCGTTTTCTGTTCGAAAACTTTGGGATTGTAATGGCGCGCGACATCCGCGATCGATTGTGCCAAAAACTCCGCTTCTGTCTTGCCGTCAAAGATTTGCGACCGAGTATCAAGAGAGAAACCCGGAGACGAAACCAGCATGGCAATTCCGCCATGGATGCCAACAAGAAGTTTCTCCAAACCACGGACGTTTAAAGGATACGCACCCGCCTTCTTGTTTCCTGAACCGGGAGGGCGCCCTCTACGACGGGGTTGTTCGGCGGTTGAACGGTCGTCTCCGTTACCGTCGTCCCTGATGGCGTCTGTGTTTCCGTCAACACCACTTGGCTTGACGGTTGCAGCATCGATAGTTGTGTCTTCACTTCCTGCAGGGTCGCTTGCAGGCTCGACAATGCCGCTTCCATCGACGCGCACCGGTTCGTCAACGATGACAGTTCGGTTTGCTGGTTTTCGACCGCGCTTTGCCATTGGTCACACTCGTCTTCCAGTTCCGTTAATCTTTCGCCAAGCTTACCACGAAGCGCGGCGTCCGTAAGCTCTTCGTTGAGGGCATCGGCCGCCTCGGCGCGAGCCTCCGCGGAGGCTATCGCGTTTTCTGCCGACGCCACCGCATCTTGCGCCGTCGCTGCAACCGTTTCGACCGCGTTCGCCACGGCTTGCGTGATCGTTTCCCTGTCAGTTGCCATTTTCTTTTCTCCGAGCGATGATGGATTGCCAGAACGTCGGGTTCATCCGTATCGCCCATTGCTCAAACTCGTTTATTCGTAATTCGAGCATGTTGATGCGATGCCGGAGATAAATTGGCGATGGGTGCAAATCGTTTTCCGGTTGCACATCCGGCTGTGGCGGAATTTGCTCCGCCACAGCCAAAAGCATTTTGTGAAATTCTGCAGCGTCCGGTTTGTCGTTCATCAGCCGTGCGGCGTTTCCACGCGAAAATATTTTGCAGCGGCCGTTTTGAGCGTCGAGACTTCTTCGTCGGAAAACAGCGACGCGCGGTCTCGAAGCGAAAGCACGGCAGAAGCCAAGTCTTCCAGGTTTCGTTCGATTACTGAAAGCCGTTGTTCCATAGGAGACACGGAAGCATCGGCCACACCATAATTACCCGGTAGTCTTTGATCGTTCATCTGTCAGCACCTTTTGCTGTTGCGGTAATGATTTTGGGTCAACACCCAAGGCCGTCTTGATCGCCTGCAAATCGTTTTCGATCGAAGACAACCGCGCCTCTACTGTAGCAATAAACTGCAGCGAGTGCCCTATTTTTTCTCGCATATCGGGTGGCAAATTCGAAGCAAAATCCTTGAGCACGTTTTCGAACATGGATTGCATGGCGCCTGTCAACATGGTGTTCGTCCTTTTGTGAGAGTTAACTACCAGCAACCGTATAGCTGAAACTCGCGTTCCACGCACCAGTTGGCGCGCCGAGGATCAAAAGATTTCTCAATCGATAGGTTTGTGAAGCGTCCAATTTCCATTGACCGTTGATGGTCAATATCGGAATGAACGGGATGAATTGAGCGGCAGGAGCGGCAACGTCTTGCTCGAAAATAATCCCTGCGGTGCCGGTGCTCTCGAAAAACAAACGGTTTTGGCTAGCGGCGCCGCCGGATGATTGATATCCGATCACCGTGAAATATGCCGATGTAACGTAGATGAAATTGCCAACCGGATATGGACCTCCGAATAGTGGTAATACCTGCCCGTTCACTTGCAGGCTTATTGTTTGCGCGGCGAATTGATCGCCAAGCGCCGGATTGCCGAGCGCGGGATTAAGCGCGCCTGTGCGCGCCAAAACCGGAGATGCCTTCCACAATTCAATGGCTGTCGCCAATTCTATATCATTAGCGGGAGGCGCGGGTATATTGGTGACAAGAACTTTCGTCAACGGAATGCTGGTCGGATCAATTCCAAGCGCGAACACAGTGAATTTGTATTGGTTCGTATAAACTGGCACCCACACGGTAGAATTGGCTTGCGCGACAATCGTGTATCCAGTGTCCGGAAACTGGATATAGATAGCCGCCGACGAACCCATGTTGTCGATGTACACGGAACGAATAGCGGTGAGAGACTTGATAATGCTTGCATCAGATAAATCGACAAGCACACCGATATTAGGATTAGTTGGAAAATTTGCCCAATTGATGAAAAGAGGCGCGGACTGGCCACTGATACCAGCGAGAGAAATCGCCGCTACTCGTGGCAACGGCGAATAGTTTTGAAATTGAGTGACGTTGCCGAAACCGCGTGCCATATCAGCCTAACATAGAGACGTGCAATATTGACCACCGGTCGTTGGGGTAGGTACACCACCGGCAGGCGTTTGGCCTGACAGATTGTTGACCACCGAATTGCCAGTAACAAGCATTGCCGATCCGGTCGGACTACCCGTGAATGAGACATTGCCCTGAAAAATAACTGTCGTACCACTACTGAAATTTGCAAACCGGTTGAACGCCGTAGCTGTACCGTTAAGCGTTCCGTTGATATTGAAGTTAGCGTGCGGACATCCCTGAAAAATGAAGTTCGATCCGCCTCCAACG
>Ga0207800_1000519_pt1 | contig 10871 bp, 13 predicted proteins | sample LuqExpMetageno11_FD_187769 | JGI IMG/M metagenome (GOLD analysis project Ga0207800, IMG submission 187769) | Tropical forest soil microbial communities from Luquillo Experimental Forest, Puerto Rico - Sample 11 (SPAdes) | ecosystem: Environmental > Terrestrial > Soil > Tropical forest ...
GAGCCGCAGCCGAAATTGTCGCCGGCGACCAGGATCTTGGCCTTGCGATAGGCCGGCTTGTTGAGCACAAAGTTCGGGTCCTCGCTGCCGTCATCCTTGTAGCGCATCTCGGAGAACAGGCCCCTGCCGAGGCCGGTGCGCTTGATGGTCTTCAAGTATTGCTTCGGGATGACCATGTCGGTGTCGACATTGATCATCTTCAGGGGCGCGGCGACGCCTTCCAGAACGGTGAATTTTTCCATTGTAGGTTCTCTTGTTCTTCACCCGATCAAGCGCCGGCGCCCAGTTTCATGACGCCTCACGCGGCCCGGGTCAAGGGCGCCGACTTGGTTCTATTCTGCGGCCTCTTTCTTGGCGTTGCGATCGAACCTCGACGTGCGTTTCACCTCGCAAATCTGCAGGCTGTAGGACTCGTAATAGATATCGCGTCCTTTGCGTTGCGCGTCTCGGTGCTCGGGGTGCATTCGCCAAGCGCGCTGCGTTTCTTCCGACTCGAATTCGACAATTGTGCAGCGCTCGCCGTCCTCCGCGAAAAACCCCTTGTGCGAGATATAGCCTGGCATGGTGGTGGCGATCTGCACCATGCGATCGACTAAGGCGACATAGTCGTCGCGCAAGCCCGGCTGCAATCGGGAACGGAAGACGGTGACGATCATGCGCTATTTCTTTCGGGTCTCTCGTCGTTATCCTACTGATTGCGGCGGCCGATCAAATGAATGTTTTCGATTGGATTCATACCGGCAGCTGATTTGCAGCGTGTGACTAGGCATTCAGTTGTGCAGGACGACCCTTCTCGTTCTTCGGGATCGACGCCAGTTCGAGCACCCACGGGCGCGCCGAGCGGAACCAGTTCTGCTGTTTTGGCGTGATCTGGTCGCGCTGGCGCAAGGTTCCGACACGCAGCATGTAGCTCTCCGGATTGGGGCCGTGCGAGGTGGAATAGATTGGCGAGCCGCACTTCGGACAGAACGCCTGCAGTCGGGGATTGCCATTCTCCGCCGTCGTCTTGAGGTAGAACGTCGGCTCGCCGCTTAGCATCTTGAAAGTATGGCCAGGCGCGCGGATGCTAACGCGAAACGCTGAACCGGAGCCGGTCTGGCAATCGGTGCAATGGCAGATCGAAACATTCTCCGGATCCGCTTCTGCCTCGAAACTCAGATAACCGCAGTGACAGTGGCCATCGATGTGCATGGCTGTTGCTCCCTTTAGTCGACGCTCGCCTCGATCGCTTCCATGTCGGCGTCGGACAAACCGAAGTGGTGGCCAATCTCGTGCACCAGAACGTGTGTCACGATGCTGCCGAGGCTCTCCTCGTGCTCGGCCCAATAATCGAGGATCGGCCTCCGGTAGAGCCAGACCATGTTGGGCATCGGCTCGGGCGCGCTGGCCGATTGAAACGGGAGACCGACCCCCTGGAACAGGCCGAGCAATTCGAACTCGCTCTCCGCGCCCATCGTATCGAGTACTTCCTCAGTAGGGAATTCGGTGACCTGGATGACCAGGTTTTCACAAAGGCTGCGAAATTCCTCGGGCAGCCGGGCATAGGCATCCACCGCCAGCGCCTCGAGCTCAGCCAGCGACGGTGCGGGGAGGCCTTTCCAGGCCAAAGGATTGTCGAATTGGCCGTTCATGCAAATAATTGACGGATCAGCCGAAATGGGCGAGCGTTAATCAATTGGTGTGACCTTTTGGGGACTGAAGAAATGCCGATGAATTGGACCTTCTGGGGCCTTCTCGGGCTGACCTTGGCAATCTTTACAGGTTCTTTGAAACCAGCCACGGCTGAGTTCTTCTGTTGCAACGAAGCACTCGCAAGCTACCCCGGCAGGCCCTACGAGTTTGCGGCGCAGTCACGACCGCGCATCACTATTCACCCGCGCTACCATCCAGGTCCCAACTCCGTGCGGTACTGCCGCTCGTGGCTCACCAAGGAATACCGCCTAAGCGGCCCGGTCATTGTGCCGCAGATGCGCTGCTGGTGGGATTGACGCAGACAATCGCGCGATTTCGAAGCTCATCAGGTCTTTTGCAATTAATTCTCGCTCTGGCCGCTGTGGTGATGAACTGACGCGCGACGGCTAAGACTGCCGGGCTTATTTCCAATCGCGTACGTCAACGAAGTGTCCGGCGACGGCCGCTGCTGCGGCCATCGCCGGCGAAACAAGATGTGTACGCCCTTTATAGCCCTGCCGGCCTTCGAAGTTGCGGTTCGAGGTCGAGGCGCAGCGCTCGCCCGGTTTCAGCTTGTCTGGGTTCATGGCGAGACACATTGAGCAGCCAGGCTCACGCCAGTCGAAGCCGGCGGCCTTGAAAATCTTGTCGAGGCCTTCCGCTTCCGCCTGCTCCTTCACCAGTCCTGAGCCCGGAACGATCATCGCATAGACGTTCGCGTTCACCGTCTTGCCGACAGCAACGCGCGCGACTTCGCGCAGATCCTCGATTCGCGCATTGGTGCATGAGCCGATGAACACGCGGTTGAGCTTGATATTGGTGATCTTCTCGCCGCCTTGCAGTCCCATGTAGCCGAGCGAGCGCTCGGCGGCGGCACGCTTGGCCTCATCGGCGATTTCGGACGGTACGGGTACGCGGCCGGTGACCGACACGACCTGCTCGGGGCTGGTGCCCCAGGTGACGAGTGGCGGTAGTTTCGCCGCATCGAGCCTGATCTCGCGGTCGAAATGCACGCCCTCGTCGGAGCGCAGCGTTTCCCAATAGCGCATCGCCTCGTCCCAGGATTTGCCCTTGGGCGCTTTCGGCTTGTCCTTGAGATAGACGTAAGCCTTCTCGTCAGGCGCGATGAAGCCCGCCTTGGCGCCGCCTTCCACCGACATGTTGCAGATGGTCATGCGACCTTCCATCGAGCAGGCGCGGATTGCGTCGCCGGCGTATTCGAGCGCGTAGCCAGTGCCGCCGGCGGTGCCGATCTCGCCGATGATCGCGAGGATGATATCCTTCGCGGTGACGCCCGAAGGCAGCTTGCCATCGACCGTCGCGCGCATGTTTTTCGATTTCTTTTGGATCAGCGTCTGCGTCGCCAGCACATGCTCGACTTCCGAGGTGCCGATGCCGTACGCGAGTGCGCCGAATGCGCCGTGCGTGGCGGTATGGCTATCACCGCAGACGATTGTAGTCCCAGGCAGGGTGAAGCCCTGCTCGGGCCCGATGATGTGGACAATGCCCTGGCGCTTGTCGAACTCGTTGAAATATTCGATGCCAAAATCCTTGGCATTCTGTGCCAGCGCAGTAATCTGCTCGGCGCTCTCCGGATCGGGATTGGGCTTGCTGCGGTCGGAGGTCGGCACGTTGTGATCGACGACGGCCAAGGTCTTCTCGGGCGCGCGCACCTTGCGGCCCGTCGTACGTAGACCCTCGAAGGCCTGCGGGCTCGTCACCTCATGCACCAAGTGGCGGTCGATATAGATCAGGCAGGTTCCATCCGGTTGCTCATCCACCAGATGGTCCTCCCAGATCTTGTCGTAGAGGGTACGCAGCTTGGCCATCTGAACGTCTCCGGTTGCTCCGATAGTTATCTAGCGTCCGCCGCGCCCAAGAAAAAGGGGCCGGAAGCGGCCCCTCAAACGTTGCGCATTGAGGTTGTCGCCTATTCCTTGGCGGCCGCCTCGGTGCTTTCTGCCTCCATCGCGCCCTGCGCTTCCGAGATGCGCGCTTTCTTACCGCGCAGGCCACGCAGGTAATAGAGCTTGGCGCGGCGCACCTTGCCACGCCGCACGAGCTTGATTGAGTCGATCATTGGCGAATAGAGCGGAAACACGCGTTCGACGCCTTCGCCATATGAGATCTTGCGCACGGTGAAGTTCTCGTTGATGCCGCGGCCGGATCGGCCGATGCAAACACCCTCGTAGGCCTGCACGCGGCTCTTGTCGCCTTCGACGACCTTGACGTTAACCAGAACGGTATCGCCTGGCTGGAAGTCGGGAATTTCCTTGCCAGCTGAGAGCTTCTCGACTTGCTCTTTTTCAAGCTGTTGAATGATGTCCATCGCTAAATCTCCGTCGGCGGCGCCAGCAACCGGCGCGCGGTCTTGTCTGATCTGAATGGGTTGGGCGCGCTTCTAGACCAAAGAATGGGGTTTGTCACCTCACCCTCACATTTTAGGCCTGTTTTTGGGACTGTGGCGGGCCTGGTAGTCCGCCCAGAGGTCCGGCCGGCGCGCGGCAGTCAGACGTTCTGCTTCGGCTCGCCGCCAGGCAGCGACTTTGGCGTGGTCGCCGGAGAGCAGCACATCTGGGATTGGCTCGCCTTCGAACACCGGCGGTCGGGTGTATTGCGGATATTCAAGGAGCCCGTCGGCAAAGCTCTCCTCGGCGCCCGAGGCTTCCTTGCCCATGACACCAGGCAGCAGTCGCACACAGGCATCAAGCATGGCGAGAGCTGCCGGCTCTCCGCCGGAGAGCACGAAGTCACCGAGCGAGATCTCCTCAAGATGACGGGCCTTTATCAGCCGCTCGTCGACCCCTTCGAACCGTGCGCACACCATGACTACGCCGAGGCCAGCGGCAAGCTGCGCCACGCGCGTCTGCGTCAGCCGCGCGCCGCGCGGACTCATCAGCAAGCGCGGGCGGGTGTCATGCGGCACGGCATCGAGCGCGCGCGCAAGAATATCGGCCTTCATCACCATGCCGGGGCCGCCGCCGGCCGGTGTGTCGTCGACGGTGCGATATTTGTCGGTGGCATGCGCGCGAATGTCGTGGACGTCGAGCTTCCAGATACCGGACGCGAGCCCCTTGCCGGCGAGGCTCAGCGCCAGCGGCCCGGGAAACATCTTCGGGAGGATCGTCAATACGCTCGCGCGCCACATGCTCAGTCTTCTTCCCGTGCTTCGGTTTCGATCGGCGGCACCACCACGATGCATCCCGCCTCAATGTCGATCGTCGGCACAGTCGTCTCGGTGAACGGCAACAGCAGCGCGGGGCCGCCCGCGACACGTTCGATTTCGACGATATCGCCGGCGCCAAAATTATGGATCGCGATCACCTTGCCAAGCGTGACACCGTCTTCGCTCACCGCCGCCAGGCCGACCAGATCGGCATGGTAGAACGTGTCAGCTTCCTCGATCGTCGGCAGGCGGTCGCGCGGCACGAACAGATCGGTGTTGCGCAACTTCTCCGCTGCATTGCGATCGCTGATGCCTGCGATTCGCACCACCAGGAATTCCTTGCCCGGCCGTGCCGCCTCGATGGTAAAACGTCGCGCACCGTCCTTGGTTTCTAGCGGCCCGTAGGTCGAGACCGCTAGCGGATCCGCGGTGAATGACCACAGCCGCACTTCGCCGCGGATACCGTGCGCGGTACCGATGCGGGCGACGCGGATGCGGTCGGCCACGGAAGCCGCAGGCGTCAGCTCGCCGCCGCCGCTTCGGCCGGCTTGCCCTTGGCTGCGCTCTCAGCGACTTTCCCGCCGCCGGACGCTTCCTTCGCCTTGGCCGCTTCCTCGGCCTTCGCCTTGCGCTCCTTACGCGGGATCGCCTTCTCTGGATTGCTGCGTGGCTTGCGCTTGACGACGCCGGCCGCGTCGAGGAAGCGCATGACGCGGTCAGACGGTTGCGCGCCCTTCTTCATCCAGCCCTGCACCTTTTCGAGATCGAGCTTGAGCCGTTCGGTCCTTTCCTTCGGCAGCAGCGGATTGAAGAAGCCGAGCCGCTCGATGAAGCGGCCGTCGCGCGGCGCGCGGCTGTCAGCGACGACGATGTGATAGAATGGCCGCTTCTTGGTTCCGGCGCGGGCCATGCGAATGACGAGAGACATTTCAGCTTTCCTTTCAAACTAAGTGATCACTTCTTTTTTCCGAGGCCGGGCAGGCCGAGCAATCCGGGAAACTTTCCGCCGCCAGGGCCAGGCAGGCCGGGAATGTTTGGCGGCAATTTCGGCATTGTCGGCGACAGGCCTGGTATCGTGGGCGGCAACTGGCCGGACGGCATGTTCTTCGCAAGCTCGGCCATCTGCTCCGGTGTCGGCATGCCAGAGCCGAAGCCCATCGCCTGCGCGATGCCGGCGAGCGGGCCGCGCTTGGCACCCCCCATCGCCTTCATCATGTCGGCCATGCCGCGATGCATCTTCAAAAGCTTGTTGATGTGCTCGGGCGTTGTGCCGGAGCCGGCGGCGATGCGCTTCTTGCGGCTGGCCTTGAGGATATCGGGATTGCGCCGCTCCTGAGGCGTCATCGAGTCGATGATCGCGATCTGCCGCTTGAGGATCTTATCGTCAAGGCCGGCATTGGCGATCTGGTTCTTCATCTTGGCGATGCCCGGCATCATACCGACCAGCCCGCCGATTCCCCCCATCGCCTGCATCTGTACGAGTTGCTCGCGCATGTCGGCGAGATCGAACTTGCCCTTGCGCAGCTTTTCGGCCGCGCGCATCGCCTTCTCGGCGTCGATATTGGCAGCGGCCTTCTCAACCAGCGCGACGATATCGCCCATGCCGAGGATCCGGCCGGCGATGCGAGCGGCATCGAATTCCTCGAGCGCGTCGAGTTTCTCACCGGTGCCGATCAACTTAATCGGCTTGTTGGTAACCGCGCGCATCGACAGTGCGGCGCCGCCGCGACCGTCGCCGTCGACGCGGGTGAGCACGATGCCCGTAAGGCCCACGCGCTGGTCGAACGAATGCGCCAGGTTAACGGCGTCCTGTCCGGTGAGGGCGTCGGCAACCAGTAGCACTTCGTGCGGCTGCGCAGCGCTCTTCAAAGCGGCCGCCTCGTTCATCATTTCTTCGTCGAGCGTGGTGCGGCCGGCGGTGTCGAGCAGCATCACGTCGTAGCCACCGAGCCGGCCGGCTTCGAGCGTGCGCTTCGCGATCTGCAACGGCTGCTGGCCTTCGACCACTGGCAGCGTGTCGATGCCGACGTCACGCCCCAGCACCGCGAGCTGCTCCATCGCCGCCGGCCGGCGCACGTCGAGCGAGGCCATCAGCACTTTCTTCTTCTGCCGGTCGGCCAGGCGGCGCGCGATCTTTGCCGTGGTAGTAGTTTTGCCGGAGCCCTGCAGGCCGACCATCATGATGGCAACCGGCGGCGGCGCATTGAGATCGATGCCCTGGCTGTCGGCGCCGAGCGTCTTGACCAGCTGGTCGTGCACGATCTTGACGACCATCTGGCCGGGGGTGACCGACTTCATCACCTCGACGCCAACGGCCTGCTGCTTCACGCCCTCGATGAAGGCGCGTGCGACGTCGAGCGCGACGTCGGCTTCGAGCAGCGCGCGGCGTACCTCGCGCAGCGCCGCATCGACGTCGGCCTCGCCGAGCGCTCCGCGCCGCGTGAGGCGATCGAGAATGCCGCCGAGTCTTTCCGACAGCGTGTCGAACATGGGTTTCAAAGCACCTTTACGCCCGAGGGCGCACTGCGCTGTCGGGCGGTAGCCTCCGGCCTCTCACGGACCGGTCAGCGGAACGAGTAGTTCACGTCTAGCGAAGTTGCGCGGAACCTAAGGACGCCGCGCCTTCGAGTCAAGCCGCTGGATTTACGAGTTTATTTCGTAGCTGACGGTCACCACCGCACGCAAAGTCTGCTCTCCGGGCGCCACAACCGGGGCTGCCGCGCCGGCGCGCATCGCGGTGATCGGGCGGAACGGGGCCGGCGAGCCTTCTTCCGAGATGGCCATTACCCGGCCGAGCTTCATGCCGGCGGCGTCGGCGTATAGCTCCGCTTTGCGCCGCGCATCGGCGACCGCCTCGCCGCGCGCCTTGTCGAGCAGCTTGCTCTGTTCGGAAACTATAAACTCGACGCCCGACATCTCGTTAGCACCGGCCGCGATGGCGCGATCGAGCACATTTGGCAACTTGCTGATGTCGCGTACCTTGATCACGAATTGGTTGAAGACCTGGAAGCCGACCAATCGGTTGCCGGCCGGCCGGTTCGCGTCGTTTTGCGGCTGCAACGACAACAACGCAGTCTGGATGTCGCGTTCGTCGATACCGTTTTCCTTGAGCGCCGCCAGCACCGCGCCCATTTCCTTCGCATTAACATCGCTCGCGGCGCGCGCGGTCTTACCCTGGCTAGAAACCCCGATGCGGACCGTCGCCGCGTCCGGGGTCGCTGTGACAATCGCCTCGCCGGTCACCGTCACCAGTTTGTCGACCTTCTCGGCGGCCTGCGCCGACAGCGGCGCGGCGGCCAGCAGAGTGAAGCACGCAACACGCAACATCCGCATGGGTTTCCTCACTTAAGGGGCACCAACACGTTGACTACCAGGTTTTCCGCGTTGGTCGTCACTGGATCGGTGACGTATTCCTCGATGAACAAGTCCTTGGCATCAAGATGCTTGTCCTCAAGATAATTGGTGATCGCCTCGTAGGTCGAATCCATAGCGTCGTATGAGCCGCGATGCACGAATTTGAGCGCCCGCCCGGAGGGCGCCTGGCCGACGGCGATATCGCCCTTCGGGGGATTGGCCGGCGCAGCTGCAATGGGCACCGCGGCTTCGAATTGGAAGCCGGAATCGTCGGTCTGGGTGTACACCGTCATGGCCGGCCCATTCGGTTTGATGCCCTGTTTGTTCAGGTATTCGTTGAGCGACTTGAAGGAGTCAACCAGCGTGTCGAAGGCTACATCCCACGTACTATGACCCTTCAGGTAGACGATGGTCCGCTCGGGCAGCGTCACCTCCTCGCCGAAGGCGTCACCCGGCTGCAGCGGCGAAGGCGAACTCAAGCCGCCCATTGGCGGCGGCATTTGTGCCGCGACAGGACCGGTAAGAGCCAGAAACACTAATATCGGCAGCGCAACGCGCCGGCAGGACATCGGGCTTCTCCGTCCGTTGATGCAACTATTATCCCCGCAACCCGAGACGTGACGGCAGTCTAGCACACGGCTCTGGCCAATCGCCGATTATTCGCCATATAAACCGGGCGAAACCCGGGCAGGCCAAGGCCGGAAGGCGACATTTGGGCGCGCTCGCGAACCAATCATTCGTGAAGATGAACGGCATCGGCAACGAGATCGTCGTGGTCGATTTACGCCTGAACGCGGCCGCGATCGCACCGGAAGAAGCGCGCGCGGCAGCTAAGGCGGAAGGCGGTGCGCCTTACGATCAGTTGATGGCGCTTTATCCGCCGCGCACGCCCGGCACTGACGCCTTCATCCGCATCTACAACAATGACGGTTCGGAATCGGGCGCCTGCGGCAACGGTATTCGCTGTGTCGCCGACCTGATCGCGAAGGAGAGCGGCAAAAGTGCGCTCACCTTCGAGACGACGGCGGGTATCCTCAACTGCTGGAAGGGTGCCGATGGTATGTTCACGGTCGACATGGGGCCACCGCGCTTCAAGTGGAACGAAATTCCGCTGGCCGAAGAATTCCGCGATACCCGCGCCATCGAGTTGCAGATCGGGCCGATCGAAAAGCCGGTGTTGCATTCTCCGTCGGTGGTGAACATGGGCAACCCGCATGCGATCTTCTGGGTGGACGATGTTGGGGCATACAATCTGCACAAGTTCGGACCGCTCTTGGAGAACCACCCGATCTTTCCCGAACGCGCCAACATTACGATGGCACAGATTTTGTCGCGCGATCACATCGTCATCCGCACGTGGGAGCGCGGCGCCGGGCTGACCAAAGCCTGCGGATCAGCGGCTTGCGCCGCGGCGGTCGCCGCCGCGCGACTTAAGCGCACGGAGCGCAAGGTGAAAGTAACTCTGCCGGGTGGTAACCTCACTATCGACTGGCGCAGGAGCGACGATCACGTGCTGATGACCGGACCGGTCGAGTTTGAATTTGCCGGTAAGTTCGACCCGGCGCTGTTCAAGGCGGGCGTCAAATGAGCATCGACGTCGTCACCTTTGGCTGCCGGCTCAACATCTACGAGTCGGAAGTGATCAGGCGCGCGGCCGGCGGGTCACTGGGCGACGTTGTGGTGGTGAATACCTGCGCGGTGACGGCAGAAGCGGTACGGCAGGCGCGGCAGAAAATCCGCCACATCAAGCGCGAGCGCCGTGATGCGCGCATCATCGTTACTGGCTGCGCGGCGCAGTCGGCGCCTCAGACTTTCGCGGCCATGCCGGAAGTCGACCGCGTGCTCGGCAACGAGGAAAAGCTCGACGTGCGCGCCTGGTCCGATGACAGCCGCCGCGTCGCCGTCGGCGACATCATGGCGGTTAAGCGTCACGCCATTCGCGCAATTGATAACATTGAGGGCAACACACGCGCCTTCCTGCAGGTACAAAACGGCTGCGACCACCGCTGCACGTTCTGTATCATCCCCTTCGCGCGCGGCAATTCGCGCTCGCTGCCGATGGATGACGCGGTGGCGCGGGCGCGGCGGCTCACCGAACGCGGCTATCGCGAGCTGGTACTGACCGGCGTCGATATCACGAGCTATGGCGCCGACCTTGACAGCGCGCTGCGGCTCGGCAGGGTGATCAAGCGCATACTCAAAGAAGTGCCTGAATTGGCGCGGTTGCGGCTGTCGTCTATCGACTCGATCGAGGTAGATGACGATCTGCTCGACGCGTTCGCCAACGAGCCGCGACTGATGCCACATCTGCATCTGTCGCTGCAATCGGGCGACGACCTCATTCTCAAGCGCATGAAGCGCCGCCACACACACGCCGATGCGGTGGCTTTCACCGACAAGGTACGCAATTTGCGGCCGGATGTGGTGTTCGGCGCCGATATCATCGCCGGCTTCCCGACCGAGAGCGAGGAGATGTTCGCGCGCTCACTTGCTCTGGTGGACGAATGCGGCCTCACGCAACTGCACGTCTTTCCATTCTCGCCGCGGCCCGGGACACCGGCCGCACGTATGCCGCAGCTCGACCGCGAGGTGGTCAAGGAGCGGGCGCGGCGCCTGCGTGAGAAGGGTGAGGCGACGTTGCGCGCGTATCTCGAATCGCAGGTCGGCGTGCACCGGCTGG
>Ga0207800_1000523_pt1 | contig 10844 bp, 11 predicted proteins | sample LuqExpMetageno11_FD_187769 | JGI IMG/M metagenome (GOLD analysis project Ga0207800, IMG submission 187769) | Tropical forest soil microbial communities from Luquillo Experimental Forest, Puerto Rico - Sample 11 (SPAdes) | ecosystem: Environmental > Terrestrial > Soil > Tropical forest ...
ACCTCCTACATCCACTAATGGTACCACTACAGTAGCAATGCCGACATCAACAGAAACATCTGAAGCAGCAATAGCATATGACAGCAAAGGAATATTAGACATATTAACAAGTCCTACAGGTGCTACTGTTACAGTTGACGGAATTTCACAGGGATTATCTCCGGTGAAAGGGTTGTCTGTAGATGAAGGAAATCATAATGTGGACTTATATCTCTCAGGATATAACCCAAAAACAGTAACAGTGTATGTAAATAGTTCAGATACAAAAACAATAAACTGGACTTTTACTCCAAATGTAAGTCAGAATCCAACATCGACAGAAACAACTGAAGTAACAGCTACATCTGAATCGGAAAAGGCACAAGTTATAACATCAGACTCAAAGTATAACACAACATCAGAGACAAATAATACGAACAGTATATCTGATAATGAAAATTCGAAGTCAACATCTAAAACGACATCAAACATAACTAACACAGATAGCAAATTAATATATGCAAGTTCAAAATCTCATGTATATCATGCAGCAGGATGCAGGTACGTCCAACAAATTAAAACGGAACATCTTATTACGTTTAGCAGTCGAAAGGATGCTGAAAAAGCAGGCTATAGAGCATGCAAAGTGTGTGGCGGTTAAAAGAGCACAAACAATCAAAGTTGAGCTGGCTCACCCCGTAGCAAGATGCGGGGTATTCTACTGAAATAATCATAGTTATTCATGAAAAGAGAATCCTGAAGACTATCTTCTTTTATGTTACATCGAAACCATTTTTGCGTAAATTAGGAAAGATACCTGCGAGAATTGCGTATTATCAATAATACTATCAAAATAAATCCGGTTGTAAGCACAACGGCTACAACACGATGTTGCGAAAAATGGTTAAAGAGGGATGTGAGTGCAAGTCCAATAAGAGTAACTGCAATTACATAGTAATTTTTTTGCCTTGAGATATCGAGATATAATCTCAAATTATTATTTACCAATTCATTATCTTCCCTATATACTATCATGTCACCCCTTCTTACTAACTTTCTGTGATGAAATATTGCCAGCACATTAATAACTGAGATTAAAAAAGCCATAAATAAACAAAGAAAAGAAAAAAAGACATGATAGGAGCGAAGGGCTTCACTGATATTAGAGGTTAATCTGCCAATAAAAAAAGTAAGAGCAGTAATAATGAAACCAAATGTTGTAATTATCAGAGTTATGAGCGAATAATATCTATCCAGAATTTTGCCTTGTTCATAGAATAAGTCTTTTTCGACATTTCTTTGCATAGTTTGGAGTTCATCCTCTACTTTTTTATCCCCTAAGGCTTCACCTTCTACCATATCATTGCTTCCCCACTCAATTTTTGGATATTCTTTAGCTTGGTTCGGTTAAAGCATCATGAAAAGAGAATCTTAAAAAGCGTTTATCAAACAATATACCCTTTAATGCTGTTATTTTCTGTTCAGTAAATCATTTTGAAAGGATATTTATGAATTAGTTATACATTTGTATTAATAAAAGTAGTTCCTTGTAGAAAATCTCAAATTAGGATTTTGGCTTGAAAACTGATTCTTTTTTTAACTAACTCTGATATCAAAATTCATTAGGAAGATACTTTTAGAGAAGTGGATATCAAATTAGATAAGGGATTTTAAAAGCTAATTTGAGATCCTCCCTGTAAGATTCAAATTCAGAGAGAAGAGTTTTTGAAGTAGTTATTGATAGGTAGGTAAGGTGCACACTGAAAGCAACAATATTCAGGATTACCTCAAAAGTCACATGTAGGGCATCAGAGGTTATGGAATCCGGTCATTAAATATTTTTATGTTAAGGTTCGTCTGTTTGCAGCTATGCTGAGATATTTTGGAATACAAGCTGGATATAGAGGAGAATTACATATTTAAAACGCCATTATCATAAGAAATCCGACAGTAGTAATCAGATTGACAGAGCATAAGCAAGTCCAATAAGAAGAATTACAATTCATTGGTCGCCGGTTAAGAAATTTTCTTGCCTGTATGCTGTTGATTTTAGAGAAAAAAGTAACCCAGATTTTTGGCACTAAAGATTAAATCGAGATCTTGTTCCGACATCAAACCACTGAATGATCTGGATAGCTGCTATGGGGCTTTCAAAGTGAAAACTTGAAGTTATTTTTTAACCGTTCCTAAAAATAAAAAAAATAAGTTACGTTTTTTTAAACGGGAACTTCGGCAGGGATTCCCATGTAAATAATATGAAGTTCCTTGGCGACATCCTCCAAGCTGGTGTATTCCTTCTCTGGAAGCATGCCAAGTTCCACCAGTATATCTGGGGTTGCTTTACTTTTCCTTGCTTGCTTAATAATATCGTTCTTTTTTACAGGAAATTCTGTATTTTTCAACACCTCTCTAATTTCGATTGGAAGTTCGGTGATAAATCTGCTTTTACTCTCGATTTCCATAATATTCCCTCTTTATTTTATATACTCTCCTTAGCCTTAACAAATCGTCCTTCTTGCAGGAATTGATACTCTTTAAACCTTTCAGAAGGCAGCCTAATTCTTAGTTAGTATTATTACCTAGCTTGTTTCAAAATTACTACCCATCCATCTGGACCAATATCCTAGAGTAGAGAAAGCAAGATCAATAGATTTGAATATAATCTGCTTTTGATCTAAAACACGACTAGTCGGAATTTTGAAACTAGCTCATCGATAGTGATACTATTTAATGTTAACATTTTCTTATTATGACATATTAATATTTAATACTTTTCTTTAGATTGGTAATAATAGATAGATCAAATTAATAAGATTTTAGGATATAATTAACAAGAAAAGGAGATTAGTACCAAAATAGACATTACTGACGAAAGAAAGACATAGATTAAAGATCAATTTACCTGGACTCGGTTAAAGAATTCTGAAGAACTTATTAGACTTAAATTTCATATAGAAAGTCTTTGGATTACTTATTACAAGTGAGTAAGATGTATACTGAAAGCAATAATCTTCAAGATTACCTTGAAAAAAGTGAAGTCATAGACTTTGATAACAAGTTGATCGTTGATAAGTGCCTTGAATTAAAAGAAGGTGCCGACGACGAAATCATCTTGATTAAGAAGATTTATGAGTTTGTTCGGGATGAAATTCAGCATTCAGGCGACATAAGAGAAATGAGAGTTACCTGCAATGCATCAGAAGTTTTAGAAACTGGTCATGGGATATGTTGTGCTAAGGCTCATCTGTTTGCAGCCATGCTGAGATATTTTGAGATACCGGCTGGATTCTGTTATCAAAAACTTTCTTCAAGTCGTGACGTCAATACAAAATTCTTGCACGGTCTAAACGCAGTATATTTAAAAGACTTAGATAAATGGATACGATTAGATGCAAGAGGTAACAAGCCAGGCCGCAATGCTCAGTTTTCCATATACGAAGAAAAGATTTCGAAGAAAGTTAATAAAGAGCTTGGGGAAGAAGACAGTCCCGTAATCTTCACAGAACCCAATCATACTGTTATTGAATTATTGAAGAAAAGTAAAGATATGAAAGAATTATGGGATCAATGGGATCTTGCATTGAAAGATTTATTTTGAACTTAAAAATATTAATTTTTGGGCTTAAAAATTAGTTATAGGAAAATCAAGGGGTCCAGCAGTTGTAGCGGTTTTTAGATCCAGTTATTTGATTCAAGAAATTCGAGGGCTTCTACGGTTCCATCCCCAAAGGAGGCCTCTGTCACGTAATCTGCAGCTTCCTTTATTATTTTGTCCCCGTTTCCAACAGCAATCCCAAAACCTGATACTTCAAACATTTCTACGTCGTTTTCAGAATCTCCTATGGCTACGAAATCTTTAGATCTTAAGCCCATCATGCTTGCAAGTTTCTGGAGGCCGGCCCCTTTGTTAACTTTCGTGCTTTTGAGATGGATGGCATATTTGGTATCAACCATTTCGACGTCAAAAGGTTTGGTTTCAAGAAGAGTTCTGGCTTTTTGAAGGTTGAAATCCCTTCTTAGGGCAATTTCGGTTCTCCGGTAGTGAGGATCCAGTTTGGTGAGCTTGAAATACTGGGAAAGAAAAGAATAGGCTTTCTCACATTCTTCCAGGCTTTCCTCAAAAGTGCCCTGCAAATCAAAGCGGACCGTAATAGCCCCCCCATTTTCTGCGATTACAGCCCCATCCAGGCCAATAAGCCTTGAGGCTGTCCTTGCATAACATAGAGTATTTCCTGTGGCAAGCACGACTGGAACCTTAAGAGAACGAATCTTTTTCATGGCTCCCAGATGAAGTTCCCTTTTCTCGCAAGTGATTGTTCCGTCAATGTCAACAACAATGGCTTTGAATTTCATTAAAAAATATTGGGAAAGGATAGATAAAATATTTCCCTACCCAGATTTGAATGTATTTACCGTCAATGCATTTACGTTAATAAATTGATGCCCATGTCGCTATACGTTTATCGCTAACATCTGATCCTTACTTTACTGGTCTGTGAGTCCGGCTGTAGTGACTGCGATAACAGCTTCTCCTTCGGGCAGGTTGGGAGAATCCACCAGACGTATGATCCTTTTTTCTCCCTTGGATTTCCGAAGGTAGAGCCTGAAAGTTGCTGTGTGTCCGACCACGTGGCCTCCGACAGGTCTTGTTGGATCGCCAAAGAAGGCATCAGGTTTTGCCATGACCTGATTTGTTACAACCACACAGGCATTGAATAAATCCCCGAAGCGGAGTAGGCCGTGCATATGTTTATTAAGTTTCTGCTGCCGATCGGCAAGGGTTCCCCTTCCTACATACTCAGCCCTGAAGTGAGCCATAAGAGAATCAACAATTAGCAGACGAACGGGTTTGCCCATATCCCGAAGCTCGTTTGCTAGGTCTGTTGCAGATTCCACGAGAAGTATCTGGTGATTGGAATTATATGCCCTGGCGACATGGATGTTTTGGAGGAACTCTTCAGGGTCAAGTTCCATGCCGTACTTCTCGGAAAGACCCTTTACCATCTGGGCGATTCTTTCAGGTCTGAAAGTGTTTTCAGTATCTATGATGATAACCGAACCATCAAGTCCCCCGTGCTCCCTGTCCATCTGTACATTCACGGCAAGTTGGTGAGCCAGCTGGGTCTTTCCGGAACCGAATTCTCCGTACAGTTCGGTAATTGCCTGAGTTTCTACACCCCCACCCATCATCTCATCAAACTCCGTACAACCGGTCGTCAGCTTGCCTACCATCTTCCGCCTTTCAAGCACGACGTCTCCGGTCTCAAAACCCCCAATATCAGCGGCTTGCCTTGCAGCATTAATGATTTTTGCAGCCGTCGATTCCCCGATTTCGGCTGTATTTGCAAGTTCAGAAGGAGAGGCTACAGCCACTGCTTCAATGGTATTAAATCCGGCTTCTTTGAGTTTTTCTGCGGTTGCAGGGCCAACTCCAGGCAACTCTTCGAGTGCTATTTCGCTCATTACAAATTCTCCTAGATGCACATGTTTGTATAAGGTGCATAACAGTTGATCCACAATGGTTTTGCAAGTATATATAATTAAAGAAGGCAGGGTGAAAGTATTTCAAAGCGGCTCTAAAGCATGTTTATATTGCTGGGGAATAGAGCAAATAGAAGGAAAAATAAGAGAATTTTCTTTAGACATATGCATTTAAAAAAGATAGAAAAGATATAAGAATCTCCAAAAATCCAGAGAAAAACCAAAAATTCTTTTTACTTGGGGGATTATCACCCATCATGCCAAATGTCGCAGTCGGCGGTACGTTTCAGTATTTTCATGACGGCCACGCCAAACTGATTGAAAAAGCATTTGAGATAGCAGAAGATGGAAAGGTCCACATAGGACTTACCTCGGACGAGATGCTAAGCAAGAGTCATAGTGTCGATAATTATGAAAAAAGGAGGAACGGGCTACTTCAATGTATAAAAAAAATGGGAATCCCAGATGACAGATATGAAATTACAAAGCTGGATGACCCTTATGGTCCTAGTCTCGAAGAAGACTTTGACTTTATAATTGTTTCTCCTGAGACTTATCCTGTTGCCCTTAAAATCAACCATATAAGAGAAGAAAAAGGAAAGAGACCGCTAAAAATTGTATACGTTGAATACGTAATGGCTGAAGATGGAATCCCGATTTCTTCAACAAGGATTGCAAAAAGAGAGATTGACAGACACGGTAGACTGAAAAAGAACATTGAGCAGTAAACAGCTTCACTTAAAGCGTTCACCCGCTTGAGCTGCGTACTTGAGCTGTATATTTGGTTGAAAAAAACATTGAGCAGTAGATAGCTTCACCTAGCATTTAATATTAAAGTAGGCTATATTCAGGACAAAAAAATAAAGTGATAGTATGCCCAGAGAATTTACACAAAAAGATATTGAGATTTTCAACAAGCTTGCTCCTGAAGCCGGAGGAAGCTTAATCTCCAGAGGAGCAGGACACCAGTTTCCCTTTATCCTGCGTCCGATCTCACACAAGTTTGCTGAGTCATCTGAAGACTTCAGGAAGAGATTAGAGAAGCTGGACCCTGAAGAACTCGATTACCTTGTAGAGCTTGCACTTGAAGGAAAAGAGGATGTCCAATCCCTGGATGAAGACCTTGAAGAGCTAGTCTCAGTAGTTGCTGAAAAGCTGTCTCCTGAAAGGGCAAAACAGCTAAAGGACTTTACGGGAATTTTCTGAAAGGACACTTAAAAATGCCCTCAAAACAGATGCTTTTCGGAACCGGAGGAATCCCGAGAAGCACAAAAGGAACGAGCAGTATTTCAGGAATCAAAAAGATCAGGGAACTTAGCCTTGACTGTATGGAGCTTGAGTTTGTTCAGGGAGTGCGCATGGGCGAAAAAGGGGCAAAAAACGTCCTGGAAGCTGCAAAGAAAGAAGAAGTAGCTCTGAGTGTCCACGCACCGTATTATGTCAACCTGAATTCTTATGAAGAAGAAAAATTAAAAGCAAGCCTGGAAAGAATTTACCAGGCTGCAAGAATAGGTAGCCTCTGCGGAGCCGAATCAATAGTATTGCATGCTGGTTTTTATCAGAAAAGCAGCAAAAAACACACCTTTGAGAGCGTATCAAAAGCCTTGAAAGAACTTACGGGACAACTTAAGAATGAAGGAATTCCTGCAGTCCTACGCCCTGAAACTATGGGCAAGCGTACTCAATTTGGAACGCTTGAAGAAGTGCTCGCCCTTAGCTCAGAAATCGAAGGGGTCATGCCCTGCCTTGATTTTTGTCATTTGCATGCAAGGGAAGGAAAGGAAAATTCGTATTTCGAATTTACGGAAATTCTGTCCCTAGTCGAAGAAAGTCTTGGAAAAGAAGGGCTTTTAAATATGCACATGCATGTTTCAGGAGTAGAATACGGCATTAATGGAGAAAAGAGACATCTAAATCTTAAAGAATCGGATTTCAATTATCCAGAACTTATAAGGGTCTTAAAAGAATTCAAAGCCAGAGGAAGGATTATACTTGAAAGTCCCATTCTAGAAGAAGACGCATTTATGCTGAGGAAGCTTTACAACGAAATATAATTTTATCTTATAATTTCTTAAAATTTATCTGGGGCGTTCATAGCCCAAAAAAATGTATATGAGATTTTGGACAAAATTAGCTAATATTTACTAGTCCCTACTTTTGCTTAAGCTTTTTCTAAAAAGCTTATGAAACTAGTTAATATATAGAATGAACTTGGTCTTACTTTTTGCTTAAGCTTTTTTCTAAAAAGCTTACATAAAAGAGATAAATATGTACTTGATGCTGCAAGCACATATTATTCAAGATAGTATCCAAGTAAATATTCTAAGCAAGCCCGATTGAGAAGGTAATTCCTATATTTTATTGAATCCCACTCCAGCTGTACTGCTTGCCACTATAACGGTGCTTGCCTTTTGTTCCCTGGTGCTTTTTCGTAGCTAAACATTTTGCCTTGCTTATTATTAGGTAGACTCCAGCCAGGCCTACAAGAGTGTAGACTAGCCGCGAGACAATGGATTTCTTTCCAAATATAGCCGCAACTAAATCAAAGTTCAGGAGCCCAACAAGACCCCAGTTAAGAGCGCCTATTATCGTTAGTATCTTAGATGGAATGTATAGATTATCCATAGGCATCTTATGCAATTTATGCATATTTATCAAACCTCCCCATTGAAATAGAGCATTTACAAAGGACAGATCATTTTTTGGATTAGAAAACTCTAGGTTTTCAGATGATCTAACCGCTTGCTCTCACGAACAGTGTTGGAGCTAAGATATTATGAATCTATTCCTTAATTTGGCTATCTAGAGTAAAAAATCGATTTCTAGCTTTATCATATCAATTCAACATATTCAAAAGGAATATAGTAAAATCTAAGAAAGAAAAAGGAAATAATTGGAAAAAGAAGGAAGGATGATTATATCTTTAGTGTTTCCGGGTTGTCCTTAATCTCTTCAAGCCACTGGCAACCTTCTTCCCTATTAACCACTCCAACAGTAAACTCTATTCCACTTGTTTCCACATATTCCTTAATTCTTTTAAATGCATGGTCTACCATCCCGCCAGCTGTAAGGATAAGACAGCGTTTTCCGCAAAGTGCCATCAAGATAGTTTTGTCTATAACGCCTGAGGAAACATCCAACCTGACTCCATCCTGCTCAGCAAGAATTTTACTTTTCTTACCCATTGCTCCGACAAAGACAATTTCTCCTTCTTTAAGGATTTGTTTTATTTCTGGCAGGGAATAGCTATCAGTGTCATAAATCAGGACTCCACCGGCTTTGATTCCTTTACGTTTTAACTCAACGATAGCCCTTCCATCCGCATGGATGTGCAGTACAGTAGCGTTAATAGCCTCGTAAGGGGACTGGGTCGCATATTGCCCGTACATGACTCCGAGGTTCAGACTATCTCCTTCTCTAACTCTCGGAGGGACATCAACCCACATAAGATCAATAGGCTTTAAGGTATTGACAAGTTCAGGTATGGTTTTGGGGGAATTTCCGCCAGATGCAAGTCCTCGTCTTTCGATTTCATGATATATCTCAAGAGTAGTAGGCTGCCTGAGCCCAGTTTTTTTAAGGAGCTCGGTATTTTTGAAAACATCTGCCGGAGTACCCTGTCCTATAATTTTACTGTTTGAAAGGAGGAACACGTAATCAGACCAGCGGTATGCCAGATCCACATCATGAGTTGAAATAATGATGGTGCTCCCAAAGTGGTTAAATTCGTTAAGCAATTCCATGATTTCATCCGCGCCCGCAGGATCAAGATTCGAGAGAGGTTCATCAAGGATAATAACCTCGGGCTCCATTGCCATAATTCCAGCAATTGCAACGCGTTTTTTCTGCCCTCCACTAAGGTGATGAGGCGGCTTATCCTTTAAACGGGAGAGACCAACATATTCAAGCGCCTGCTGAACGCAGGTATCAACCCTTTCTTTTGAATAGCCGAGGTTTGCAGGGCCAAAAGCTACATCCTGATATACAGTAGGAGCAAAAATCTGGTCATCAGAATTCTGAAAAACTATTCCAACAGATTTCCGAATATCCCTTAACGACTTTGAATCATACTTAAATGGAACGCCATGGAAAAAAACTTCGCCCTGGCTTGGTTTAAGTGTTCCATTAAGGAGCAGGAAAAGTGTAGACTTACCGGAACCGTTCTGCCCTACAAAAGCAACCTTTTTTCCGTTTTTAATTTCAAGATTTAGATTCTGAACAGCCACTGTTCCGTCAGGGTAAGTATATTTAAGGTCCCTGGTCTCAAGAATAATCATAATCTTTTACCTCAGACAATAGATGCGTTTTTTGTTAGATAAAGAAGTGCAAGTGTAAGGAGAAAATAAGCTGAAGTCAGAAGCAATTCAGATGCTCCTACAGGCCTCTTCACTTCGAAAAGCGTCATTTTCCCATCATAACATCTTGAGTTCATGGCAAGGAAGAGTTTGTCTCCCTGTTCCCAGGAACGGACGAAAAGCGTACTTCCAAGCATGCCCAGGGAACGGAGAGATCGGCTGAAACTCGAGTACCCTAATCTTACAGTCTGGGCGTACCTGATGGAAAGGGCCATGTCAAGAAAGACGAAAATATAGCGATAAATCAACATGGAGAGCTCTATAACAGATTCAGGAAGCTTGGAAGCTTTAAGCACTGCAAAAAGCTCGATCATAGGGGTTGTCAGCGCCAGGAAATAAAGGCAACACATACCACTTATTGATCTTGCAAGTACCAGCGAGGCGAGCTCGAATCCATCGGCCCTTATAGAGAGAGGATAACCGAGGAATTTGAATGATAGTAATTCAGGCCCCGAACCTGAAAAGAAGGCAATTATAAGGACACCTGCAATAGCAAAGCCCATGGGAGCTAGTAAGAGCTTCAAATAGAGCTTCATAGGTGCCTTTCCGAGAGCAATTGCTGCAAAGCTCATGCAGAATGCTATAAAAAAAGGAGGAATAGGGGATGTGGCTGAAACTCCTGCAAGTAATCCGAATAACACTATCACCAGTTTCAACCAGTTGTTTCGGTGCCTTAGGGGGCTCATCAGGGCGTAATCATCAAGAATATTGGTCATAGAAAACCCGCAAATAAATGGCTGGAAATTAAAATTAAAAGTTAAATAAAAGACAGAAGATAAAAACTTTCCTCCCATGAAGGAAGAACAGTAAACATGGTAAGGAAAAGATTATAGAAAATTTTTGTCAATTTCGGATTTTCTATTATCTTCGCATTCGAGATCTTTTTTATAGTGGTTTTTGGCCCTGTAATAGCCAAAGAAATAGCCGAGAATCCCTGCACCTATAGCCGCCTGTAGAGCAAATAGAAGGCTTTCAATTTCTGCACTTGGAGGTACCCAAATAGAACTTGCAATGGGTTTGTAAGTTCCA
>Ga0207800_1000525_pt1 | contig 10804 bp, 8 predicted proteins | sample LuqExpMetageno11_FD_187769 | JGI IMG/M metagenome (GOLD analysis project Ga0207800, IMG submission 187769) | Tropical forest soil microbial communities from Luquillo Experimental Forest, Puerto Rico - Sample 11 (SPAdes) | ecosystem: Environmental > Terrestrial > Soil > Tropical forest ...
TTATAAGGACATGAACGTTACAGATTCTCAAATTAGTGAAATTTACAACGTAATAAATAGAGGAGCAAATAAAGCAGGTATACAAGAAATTCCTGTTGTTTTCGCAAAAAAAGATTTATTCACAGATCTTGTTGCTAGTGGCTACGGTACTAAGTATCGTAATCCAGTAATTGGCGCAATATAGCTTACTTGTAATGGCTACTATGGAACATTAAGTTTTGCTGCTAAAAAAAGTGATGGAACTATAGGATATGTAACTGTACAACACCTTGGAAAAAACATAGGCGATCAGATGTATCAGCCAACAACGGCATCGGGAAATGAACTCGGTCAGGTTTCAATAATTAGTGGTCATTATTCTGATGCATGTTTCGTTCCATACAGCGATATGGCTGCAAAAATTCATGTTGGTAGTGGAAATACTTTACCGGTTAAGAGTTACGTAGGGACAGTTCCAGATGATACATGGAAAGGTGTGCATATGTATAAATCTGGGGCAACTACTGGCGTAACAGATGGATATGTACTAGGAGTTGTGGAGATTACGCAATCTGGAATGATATATCATAACATGGTAAATACAACTATTTCAGCTTCTGGAGGCGATGGTGGAGCTCCACTATACACTAAACCTACAAGTAGTGAGTGCAGACTTTATGGAAATCTCAAGGGTGTCAGTACCAGTGGTAGTTACAGTTATTTCTCGCCAATTTCAGGAATTAAAAACGACTTAGGGGTTACGCCAATTGTATCTTGAAAAGGCTATATTTAATAGCCTTTTATTTTTTTGTACTAATTTAAAGACGTTATGTGGGGTATTTTATGACAAGATTAAAATTCTTCTTTATATTCTCAATAGAATTTCTTCTAATTTTTTGTTTTAGCACAGGCAATGCATTGGGAATAAATTCAATCGATAATAAGTCAGTGCAATCAAGTGATTACTTAAATTCTGAGACAAGTAATGTTCATTATAGTTATTATCACTACTTTTTTGGCTTGAACTCATACGGGAATACAATAATCACTAGATATGGTAAACTCCCTTTACTAGAAACTGAAAAACAAAAGGAAAGCTGGAATTCAACCCTTGAGAAACTCAGTAATAAAATAAAAAACAATCTTGCCTCTAAATATATGTATCCTCACGGAGAATTAATGACATGCGGAATTAATGCCAAGGGATATTTTGTAATTTTGTTCAAGTATGGTAACGTTGACGAGTCGTTGATGAACGAAATATACGCTCTAATAGACAATTCTGGAAAAGAGATGGGAATACAGGATATTCCGATAGAATTCGGATATGGGATTTATAGAGAACAGCTACAGCTGAGTCAAGAGGGCAGCTATCACTGGCTTGGAGAAAGTACAGAGAACCTCTCTGAATCAGATATACACATTATTGAGGAGTATATGAAGAAAAAACCTGAACAACTCACAGATGGAAACATTGCAAATTATGGAAAAATTCCTTTGTTGAAAAACGAGAATGATTTTCATGCATGGGGAGAGAAACAGATACTAATTATAGACAACAGTAGAGATAAGATGGCTCCGTACATGGATAAAGATCAGATCAGGTCATATGGTTATGGGTTCACTAGATTGGAAGTTGGGATCTCTGAAGATTTGTCCCCTGAAGAAAAGACTGCTCTAGCTAAAGAAGTTTACAAAATCATTGATGAAGAAGCAAGAAAACAAAATGTGACTGATGTTCCTGTTACTTTTTATGATCAAGGAAAATTTATTGATTTAGTTAAAGATGAAGAAACGCCAAATTTGTCTATATCTGAAAGAAAAAATGCATCGGAATTCAATAAGTTGAGCAATGATGATTCTGAGTTCAATAATGAAAACATTTCAAGTTTGAATAACTCAAGTGGAAGTAAGTCGAATGAAAATAAATCTGCTCCAGGTTTTGGATTATTAGGAAGCTTTATCTGCCTGTATGGTGGATGGAGACTCGCGAAAAAGTAAAAAATAGAATTACCCCTCCAGGACCTGTATAAGCTTGATAATCTGGTACAGCTCCACATCGAGATGCTACTTTTCAGTCTTGTTTCCTGCAGTTTTGGTACTCATTTGAAGGTCAGCACCTGCAGATTACATAATGAGCCAATCCCAAAACACTAAATTGCTTCTCTGAATCCTGTATTCCGAATAAGCAATCAAATTTCTGATCATGAAAACGATCCTGAGAATTCTTGATGATTAAGAATTAAATGACTTTTGGGATAGGCTCATTATTATAATTATGAATTCTAATATTTATTTGGGTAGTGTATCTATAGTTCTGTAAAATTTACCCTCTAGCTTATTCATAGGTTTTAGTGTATAAACCTGTGCATTTTCGCAAAAATCTACATTTACGGTATACTTTGATATACGAACGTTGTTGGTCAAAAAGTTCGTATTTAATGTATCCTGTAAAATTAGAGTTCTATAACGGAATCCTATAAAACGATATATACAACTTAGGGATTGAAGCCTTTAGATATCGAATATTGATTTTGACGAAAACCGTATTTTTTTTGCGAAATCAGATTTTCAATCAAAAAATGCAAAAATCACTAGATTTTGGAACAGAGTCACAACAAAACGAAATCAATTTAAATCAATTTATCCTTTTTGATCAGATGTCTTAGAGCTTGTCTTAAAATTGAATTTGATTCTACATTGGAGCAGGATTTATGCATTTAACTGAAAAACGGCAGTATTAAACAGTTAAAGATGTAAAGTTTAAATTTTAACCATGATGTCTAAGTGTTTGGTTTTATACATCGAATGAGTAAGTCAGGCGTGAGAATTACGGTCTGAATTTAAAATCAACAATAAAACACTATCTAGATGTAGAAATGATTTGAATTTTAAGACAGCCTCTTAGTGCAGGCAGACATGGTATCTTAAAATATATCCAGCAATAATCAACTCATTATTCCATTTGTCAGAACTAGGGGATGTAGTATGAGCAGAGATGGTGATGAATCTAGCAATCTTTCCAAACTTGCTGCAATAGCTACAATAATAAGTACAATAATTACAATAATAATTTTCATATCAAATCCTGTAAGTTTAGTAACTGCTTTACATAATATTGGTTATCTATACACCCCTTCTACCCCTGCATCTAATACCCCCGTACCTAATACCTCTGTTTCTGGAGTTTATGCATATGTTACAAACAACCTTAACAATTCTGTTTCTGTAATAGACACAGCCACAAACAAAGTTATAACCAACGTAAGTGTTGGTATATGTCCTCATGGAGTTGCATTTACTCAGGATGGATCAAAAGTATATGTGACAAATGAAGATGACAATACTGTCTCTGTAATCAACACAACAACAAACAAGGTTACAACTACTGTGAGTGTCGGAGACAATCCATTAGGAATTGCAATCAACTCGGAAGGAACAAAGGCATATGTAACAAACCAAGACAGTAGTGATGTCTCATTAATTGACATCAATACTAATAAAGTAGTAGCAACAGTGCCAGTAGGAAATAAGCCTAGAGGAGTTGCAATTGTTCCGGATGGATCTAAAGTATATGTAATAAACAATGATGACAACACAGTCTCTGTAATTGACACTACCACAAACAAAGTTACAACCACTGTGAGTGTCGGAAGTAAACCAATTGGAGTTGCTGTCAGCCCTGATGGGGGAAGGGCCTATATTGGTAACCAAGCCAGCAATAATGTCTCTATAATTGATTCATCAACAAACAAAGTTATATCTTCAGTGGATGTAGGAGTAGGTCCTCATGGAATTGCAATTACTCCGGATGGGGAAAAAGTTTATGTGGCGAATTACGACAGCAAAAACGTCTCTGTAATTAACGCAGACACAAACACTGTAACAGGCAATGTTGAAATTGGAGACAATCCATGGGGGATTGCGATTACCCCTAATGGAAAAGAGGTATATGTAACAAAAACTCATGATAACGTTGTCTCTATAATTGACACCGCGTCTAATACTGTTTCAGGTAAGGTGAATGTGGGAAAACGTCCTTTTGCATTTGGGGAATTTATAGGCAATCGTTTATCTTCTGCTCCAGAAACGTCTAGATATACTAAAAACTCTATTGTCACATCACAGTATAATATAAAAAATTATTTAGCCAAAAATCAACAACTTGTAGATATTGCTATCATAGTATCTCAAAATCCGCTAATTTCTACAATAATTGGAGGACTTGTTGTAAGTATCATAATGTTCTTTGTACAGAAGAAAAGTATTAAATGATTGGTTGGGCAGTGTGTCAATTTTCTGTAAAATTTTCTCTATATCCATTCGTCTTCTTTTTTTACTTGTTTCGGCTTATGGCTTGACTTTCACGAGCTTATTGATTATTGATATTAATGTTCACGTCCAGAGACCTTCCGCAGTAAATTCGATTTAAATCTTCTGACATATTTGTAAACACAAATCAACAACAACATCATTAAAATCAATTAAACCTGACTATGTGTTTGAGCTCAGATTCATTTCAGACACTATGGAATACAAAAACCAATTTGAGTAGAACCTTTTTTCTATCGATTATCCCAATCAAACGCAAAAAAACTTGAAGAAACACATAGGCAATTGGAATTTACAGAACTCTAGGTACACTACCGACCGATTTTTTGCTATATCAACATAAAACGATTTATTTTTATGAAATGTAGCTAAATTATCTTAATAATTTTGAGGAATATAAATGAATAAAACTTGTTTTGTTATAATGCCAATAGGCAACCAGAAATACGGGAATGTTGAAATATCTGCAGCAGATCTTAGAAATAAATATAATGATTTAATAAAAGAGGCTATCTGCAATGTTAAAGAAAACCTAGAAGTTATAAGAGCAGACGATATTGCTTCTCCTGGTATAATAACAACAGATATCTTAATACGGTTAATGTATGCCGATTATGTAGTAGCAGATGTCACATATCCAAATCCTAACGTCTTTTATGAATTAGGTATAAGGCATGCTTGCAGATCCAAAACAATATTAATCAAAGAAAAAATTGATTTCAATATTCCTTTTGAGATCTCAAACTTACGTTATATCGAGTACGAAAATAGTGTAACTGGATTAAAGAAATTGTCCTTTGATTTGAAAAACTATTTTGAGTACTTTGACAAAAATCCAAACTCTCTGGATAATCACTTTCTTGAAACGGCCAAAGCTTCAGAATACAAGTTCTTAAAATTTGATAATGAAGAAGAGCAAAAGAGAAAAAATGCTGAGATGAAATTATTTTTAAAAATGGTTGAAAATCCAAAAGTCCTTAATAGTTTACTTAAAGATACTGACCCAAAAACAGCTCAACTATTTAAAGAATTGGCAAAGTCCCCTGAAACTGCAGAAGCACTTATTGAGTTTTTAATAAATTCTGGATCCATAAAGCTTTGATTTATTAATAAATCGTAAAACCACGAAATTGAGCTACGAATTTAGTTTTTACAGATATTTCTATAATTATAGAAATATCTGTAAAAACTAAATATTTGTGACTCTCTGCACTCTCATATTAGTAAGTACTTCATATCTTAATCATGAAATAGAAGGATTTTAACTATGCCATTTAAGTATTCATGTTTCATAAGCTATTGCCATGGGCATTATGAATTAATGACAAATTTTGTTACGCAAATTAAATGTGCTTTTGAAAGTTGTTTGGAACCTTTTTTTAACCAAGAAGTGTATATTGATGAGAGTAGACTTAAACCGGGTTATCACTATAATGAGGGGCTGTCACGAGCTATTTGTCAAAGCTTCTGCATGATTGTTATTTATACTCCTACATATGAAAGTCATTCATACTGTTTACGTGAATATCTAGCAATGGAAAGGCTGGAACAAGAGCGCTTACATCTCTTGGAAAATCAATCTACTGATATGGGAATGATTATTCCCATAATTCTCAGAGGCGATATGAAAGATTCTTCTTCTATCATTAAATCAAAAATTAAAGATGGAATACACTATTGTGATTTTTCGAAGTTCTCACTCTCGAATATGGATATAACAGATAGTTCTGAATGTATTAATAAAATTGATCATATTGCTACAGAAATTTACAGTATGTATCAACTTTTTGAAGATTGCAATGGAGATCCATGTCATGGATGTAATTCTTTTAGTCTCCCCTCTGAAGATGAGGTCAGATTATGGAAAAATAATAATGTACCTCCTTTTCCTGGAAGAGAGGAATAACAAATGACTACAGACACACTTGGTGAAATTATCACTTTTTATTCCTACAAAGGCGGTACTGGTAGATCTATGGCATTAAGTAACGTTGCCTGCGTTCTGGCAGAAGAATCTTTCAAAGATGAAAACGTTTTGATGATCGATTGGGACCTTGAAGCTCCTGGTCTTCATAGATTCTTCGAAGATAAATTTACGCGAAGATTAGAGGAACAAGGTGAATGTACAGAAGAACTATCTAAGTGTCTAGGCCTCATTGATTTATTCATAGAATTAGAAAATATAACGAATAAAACTAAGTACAAAAATGAAGAAGACGATGAAATAATTGCAAATAATCTAATCAAAAAAATTGACCTTAAAAAGTTCATAATTGAGACAGATATACCTAACCTAAGCTTACTTAAAGCTGGATGCTTTGATGAACATTATTCAAGTAGAGTAAACTCCTTCAATTGGGAAAGATTGTATAATAGAACTCCATATCTGTTTATTTCTCTCGCCGAAAAATTATGTAAACATTATAAATACATACTTATTGATTCTCGTACAGGATACACTGATATTAGTGGAATATGTACTGCGCTTATGCCACAAAAATTGGTTGTGGTATTTACACCAAATAGACAAAACTATATTGGAGTATCTGAGATTATTCATCGAGCTACAAGTTATCGAAGAAATTCCCAAGATATACGTCCTCTTCTAGTTTACCCTCTTCCATCACGTATTGAATCTTCTCGAGATGACCTTAGAGCAGAATGGCGCTTTGGGAACTCAGAAAAAAATATAATAGGTTACCAACCAATGTTTGAGGAGATATTTAAAAAAGTATATGATCTTAATGAGTGCAATCTTAATGCTTATTTTGAAGATGTTCAAATTCAACAAAGCCCCGACTTTGCGTATGGAGAACAAATAGCTGTAAAAATAAAAGAGACTGAAGATAGATTTTCGTTATCTAAAAGTTATAGAATCTTTACAAATTGGTTGCTTAAATCTCGTACTCCCTGGCAGCCACTAAATATGAGCAAAGACATAATACAGAATTCATTGACTGGACTTGATTTATCCCAGCAAGCAGAGGAATTTTATAAACAAGAATTAGCTGAATCTAAAAGGGTCCTTAAACCCAATTATCCCAAAATTGCCGAATTAATGAACAACCTAGCAGATATTTACTGTTTAAAGCAGAAATACTCCGAAGCAGAGCATCTTTACAAAGAGGCAATCGATTTATATGAGATGCTTCTTGGATCTAACAATCCTACTCTTGCTGAATCTTTGAATAATCTGGCATTTCTTTATAGATCTATAGGCAAATATCATGAAGCTGAGCCTCTTTATAAGCGAGCATTATCTATATACGAAAGGACTCTTGGATTTAATAGTTCCGAAGTTGCAGTATCATTGAGTAATCTGGCAGCTATGTATTTTTTACAAACCAAATATGATGAAGCAAAGCTTCTTTACACTATGGCATTAGATATTTTGGAGAAAAATCTCAGACCAAACCACTCTGAGGCTGAAGATATTAAAAATAGAATTAAAGATTGTGACAAAGCTAAAGAAAATAAGAACAAAGTTGAATAAAATACACAGCCTGGCAGTGCATCAGATTCTAAATTCATGAAATTCAATAAGTCAATAAATTAAATATTGTATTAGATTCTTATGGTGGTCGAAAATTCTGTAAAATTACAAACATCAGGGCTTTGCACAAATAGTAAAATTTTAAACCGGCCAAATAAATACACTCATTTTGTATGAAAAACTATACATTTAGTTAGTTCCTGCCAAAAAAAGAATTCGATAGAATAAAGAAGACGAAAAAAACGAGTTTCTTCGTTACCTTTTTTAATTTTGAATAAGAACATTGAACTCACTTGCGAAATTTGATTTTATAGCTTGTTCAGGATTCGGATAATTCAAGAGATTTTCCCAATTCACGTTTTTAGCGTCGTCCATGCTTGTTATTGCTGAATATACTAAAGTTTCTTGTTTATTTCCATGGGCATCAATTGTAGGTAACATAGCTGCAAAAGCGATTAAGTAAATTTTATCTGGATGTTTTTACCAACACCGAAGTAATTTTTATTGTATTCTGACATAAAGCTTTCCGAAAAATACTATTCCCCACAGATGTAGCATCCGAAGAACAGTGCCACACTATCTGGATTGAAGAAGCAAATGACTAAACTCCCAATTAACTTAAAGGTTCTATAAATGCCATAGTCCATTTTTCATAAAAGTTTATATTTTCCATTTAGTAACACTTATTTAAATCGGTGTCTGCAGATCCTAAGGAAAGTGCCTATGTATTCCTTATATTTTTTTCACATTTAATGGCGGGATTGTCGGTGGAAACAAGTAAGTTCCTATATACTTTGGAATAATTTAGAAAACAAACACATAGGCAATTGTGGAAAAACCAGCCTGAAATTGGCAATTCTCATTATAATAATTAGACAGTAAAACAAAAACAACGTTTTTTGTATGAAATGGCCCTAAAAATTTTACTGAGAAAAATAAAATTGCTTTTGGGATGGGCTCTATTACAACTTTTAAGAGAGTAATGTCGATTTTGTATACTAGGGGTATTTTGTAATTTTCATGAATCTGAAACTTTTACAATTCTATAAGTTTTACTATGAAACCTATGAAAACTAGAAAGCAAATTTACAGAAGAATCAGTACACTACCTTCTACACTTTTGCAAAAATCTCTTTTTATATAATAAACTTGAACATCCTTATATATTTCCAAGCGTACCTATATGGAAATATTGTAAAATTTTCACAGAACTTAAGCTGTTGAGCTGACAACTGGTGGACATAGTGGCTCGTATATATGTATCTTCTACATTTGAGGACCTTAAGGACTACCGTGAAAAGGTCAGAGTCGCTTTGAGGCAAATGGGCCATGAAGATATAGCAATAGAATATTATGTTGCAGAGGACAAAAGACCTCTTGACAAGTGCCTGGAAGATGTTGCTTCTTGTGACCTATATATAGGTATTTTTGCGTGGAGATATGGTTATGTGCCTGATGGATACGATAAATCCATAACAGAACTCGAGTATCGAAAAGCAGTGGAAACAGGTAAAAAATGCTTAATATTTTTACTCAATGAAGAAGTACCCTGGCCAATAAAATTTGTAGACAGGGGGAAAAATGAAAAAAGAGTCAGGGCTTTGAAGACGGAGTTATCCAAAGAAAAGACAGTTAGTTTTTTTAAATCAGCCGATGAACTTGCAAGTTTCGTAGGTCCAGCTGTTCACATTTGGGAAAATGAGCGCAGAATTCTAACTCTTTCTAGAACAGCAAATCAAAAAATGTTGAGTGGTTATAATCCCTCACGGCTTCCTGATTATCCTGATATGTATAAGTCTAATGATATGGAATCTATTTTCAAACCAGGAGCAGATCTGGAGGGACTGGATCTGAGAGAATATACAATGGCTTCAGTAAACCTAACTGGAGCAATCATGGATAATGTAAACCTAGGTGGAGTAAATCTGATAGAATCCAACCTAGTTGAAACTAAATTGGTGGGAGCACATCTGGAGGGAGCAAACCTTAGAAAAGCACATCTGGAGAGAGCAAACCTAGCAGGATCATTCATGGAAAACACAGACCTGAGGGGAGCAAATTTGAGAGAAGCATACTTAGAAGATGCAGACCTGAGGGGAGCATCCATGATAAATGCAAATCTTAAAGGAGCATATTTAGAAGACGCAGACCTGAGCGGAGCAGACCTGACGAGAGCAATCCTGATGGAAACAGACTTTAAAAGAACCAACCTTGAAAGAGCTAACCTTAAAGGAACTATAGACTTAACATTTGACCAGCTTTCTCAAGTTAAAACGCTTTATAATACAAAATTAGACGAAGAACTTTTAATTCCATTAAAAGAGAAGTATCCTAACCTTTTTGAAAACCCGGAAGACGAATGACCGATTATTTTGAGAATTGTCTTTTGTCAAAGTATTTACTTCTCCCCTAATACCTATCTTATGATAACCGGCAGTATGTTAAATATTCTGTAAATTCGCTTTGCATATTATGCATAGGTTTTAAGGTAAACCCTATGCTCTCATGTAAATTTCTAGCAAAATTGCCGAATAATACATTAGACTGGTTTGAAAGCCAACACTTCATTGAAATTTAGAATTTACAGAACTTTCGGTACACTGCCCCCGCGGCTTCAATGAAAAGCAATTGTATCAAAAAGATAAACAGATATTAAGAAAAATGAATAAATATGAAATAAAATAGAAACTTTTATGGATATTACTTTTTTATTCTTATTGTACGGTAAGCGTTACAGAACAATTTCATACGTTTTGCTGTTTGTTGGCCATAAAGGGGGTAAATTGTAAGAAAATAATATAATGGGTTGATAAAAGTTGAAAATAAATATCAAGAAGAGACTAATTGTATTGACAGTGCTTGTACTGCTTTGTGTGCTAACTCTGCCAGTTCAAGCTGTACAAAAGCCTGTTGCAGATTTATCTGTATCTAAAACTTCTGGAGTTGCACCTCTTACAGTCACGTTTACTGACATAAGTAAAGGAGGAAAAGCATTATGGA
>Ga0207800_1000527_pt1 | contig 10792 bp, 10 predicted proteins | sample LuqExpMetageno11_FD_187769 | JGI IMG/M metagenome (GOLD analysis project Ga0207800, IMG submission 187769) | Tropical forest soil microbial communities from Luquillo Experimental Forest, Puerto Rico - Sample 11 (SPAdes) | ecosystem: Environmental > Terrestrial > Soil > Tropical forest ...
ACGATGTCGCAGCAGAAGATGAAAGAAAGCTTTACGGTAGCAATCATCCAGGCTCTTGTGGAATCCATGGATCTTCTGCCGGGTGAATGGGAGGAGCATATTGAGCCTTTACTTTCCGACAGCGGCCTGACGATGGATATGAGACCGGAAGCAGAAAATATCATCCTCGATTATATGATTTCTTACAGTACAGGGCAAGGTTCAGAGCAGAGCAATGATATACCGCAGACAGGTGTCCTGTCATTCGGAAGCTTATTCGGCCTTGCGGCTTTCGTATCTGCTGTGGGAGGTATTTTCTTAAAACATAAGAAGTGTGATTAAAGCAGAAAGGGAATATTGCAGTATTTTGCAGTTAAATTAGATAAACTTATAAGTGTTAAAACTGGCCTGTATCCGATGAGATGCGGGCTTTTTTGAATCTTAATCTGACCTAGAATTTAACTAAATTTTGCCATAACTTTTAATTTAGGTGATAGTAGATTTTACATTACTATTGCTATATTAATAAAGGAGTATTTAATAAAGAAAACATTTAAAAAGGAGAACAAACATGAAAAAGTATTGGAAGAGAATATTTGCATCATTTTTGGTTTTAACCTTGCTGGCATCCATTTCTGTATTATTCAAGACCGGCAATCAGGCACAGGCTGTTGAAGGTACAAAGGAAGTAACAATTAATCAGGTAGTGAAAGAACGTGGTGCAGCAGCACCAAAGTACATCTTCTTATTTATCGGCGATGGTATGAGCTATCCTCAGGTTCAGGCAGCTTCCTATTATTTGGGTGCTACACAGACCAGTGGTAAAGTAGCAGCAGATACTCTTTCCTTTATGAATTTCCCTGTTGCAGGAACGGCTCAGACCTTCGACAGTACATCCTTCTGTCCGGACTCAGCATCCACTGCAACATCCATAGCAACCGGTAATAAAACATACAGCGGCGTCATCAATATGGATACAACCTTGACAGCAAGCTATGAAACAATTGCTGAAAAATTGAAGAAGCAGCTTGGCTATAAAATTGGTATCATCTCCACAGTTAATCTAAATCATGCAACACCCGCAGCCTTCTATTCCCATCAGCCTACCAGAAATAATTACTATGAAATAGGTCTGGAATTAGTAAAGAGCGGCTTTGATTATTTTGCTGGCGGTGCCTTAAAGGACACAACCGGAAGCAAAAAGGACAAAAAGGATCTTTATCAGTTGGCAACAGAAGCTGGCTATAAGGTAGTAAAAACTCAGGCTGGAGCGCAGGCACTCAAAGCTGCGAATGGTAAAGCAATTGTCATTGCTGAAACCCTGGCTGACTCAGACTCCATGTCATATGATATCGATGCGGCAGCAGGTGAATGGAGACTCGCTGATTATGTAGAAAAGGGTATTGAAGTATTAGACAACAAGACCGGCTTCTTCATGATGGTAGAGGGTGGTAAGATTGACTGGTCAGGTCATGCAAATGATGCAGCTTCCACCATTCAGGACACAGTCGCACTCAGTAACGCTGTAAATAAAGCAATTGAATTCTATAACGAGCATCCGGAGGAGACACTTATTTTAGTAACAGGGGATCATGAAACAGGCGGCTTGACCATAGGTTACGCAGGTACCGATTACAATACATATCTTACTAATCTTGGATGCCAGAAAATCTCCTATGCGAAGTTTGACTCAGAATATGTAGCAAATTATAAGAAAAACAATACAAAGTTTTCGCAGGTACTAGCTGACATCCAAAAGAACTTCGGGTTAACACCGGAATATAAAGCTTCTTCCGCAGCAAATGCGACGTTGGTATTGACTGACTCAGAGTACAAGAGATTATATGAAGCTTATAATATGACAATGAATGAAATTAAACAGCTGACGGAAGAGCAATATGTATTGTATGGTACCTATGAACCTCTGACGGAGACGATACTGCACATCCTTAATAATAAATCCGGTATCAGCTACACCTCCTATGCCCATACAGGAATCCCGGTTCCGGTATTTGCTATTGGTAACGGAGCTGAGCTCTTCGAAGGTTACTATGACAATACGAATCTCTATAAAAATGTAGCTAATTTAACTTCCGTTAAATAGGTTTATATTAATAATCCTATCTACACCGAATGTTGCCAGACGTTCGGTGATGGATAAAATATAGACGATGGTATTTTGAACATATAATAAAATACCTGAAAAGGCTGGGCTTGTATCAGAATTGATACAGGCCCTGTTTTTATTTCCATCCAAGCTCCCTTCTCCTTTTGTGTCAGTTTAATCCTAAGAAAACACCGATAGCCATTGAGGATTAGTTTTCAGTATATGATATCTATGAATAAGAGATAATGAATCATAGACAGTTTTCATAACGGTATTTAAGACTGAAAATGAATGAAATTGAAAGATAGTGAATGAAATGTTATGTTGTGGCAATAAGTTTGTGCAGAATCCACAAAAAGAGAAGTGAATGTTTGTGAATGAAAATGAAAGATAATGATTGAAAATGAATGAAAATGAAGGTATAATGAATTCATAAACAACCATTGATGAATAAAACGAAGAGCGAAAGGAAGTTCCACTATGTTAATTGAAAAACGTCTAGGGGATATTATTAATATCGTAGAACAGAAAAAAAGTGTTTCGGTTCAGGAATTAATGCAGCTTCTGAATGCATCAGAATCAACCATCCGGAGAGATTTGAACACACTGGATGCGAATGGACAGATTATTAAGGTACATGGCGGAGCAATCGCAGTTGGCGGCGGTATCTATTACACAAAGGATGATGATGTGATTAACCGTAAAGATATGAATAAAGAGGCAAAGGTACAGATTGCAAAATATGCAGCCTCCCTAATCAAACCGAATGATTTTATCTATATCGATGCAGGTACCACTACGGAGCTGATGATCGATTATATTGTGGAAAAGAACGCAGTCTTTGTTACGAATGCTGCAATTCATGCGAAGAAGCTTTCGCAGATCGGATGCACCACATACATTTTAGGTGGCGAATTCAAGGCGACTACAGAAGCGATTGTAGGAGATGAGGCAGTCATCAGCCTGTCAAAATACAATTTCACCAAGGGCTTCTGGGGTACCAACGGTGTCAGCCTGACCACAGGCTTCAGTACACCGGATGTGAAGGAAGCCATGATTAAACAAAGGTCAATGGAACGATGCAAGGAACGTTACGTTTTATGCGATGACAGTAAGTTTTCACAGATATCCTCTGTTACTTTCGCAGAATTTTCAAGCGCAAAGATTATAACTAACCTGGTGAAAGAAGAAGCATATTCAAAATGCACCAATATCGTGGAGGTGAGTAAATGATTTATACAGTAACCTTAAATCCTTCCTTAGATTATATCGTTACTGTTCAGGATTTTCGTACCGGTACTGTTAATCGGACAAAGGACGAATTGATTTATCCCGGTGGAAAGGGAATTAATGTTTCCATTGTTCTGAAGAATCTGGGACTGGAAAGTACAGCCCTGGGCTTTATTGCCGGCTTTACCGGGGAAGAGCTTAGCAGGCGGCTGAAGGAGAAGGGTGTTACCGCTAATTTTATATCTGTGAAGGAGGGGTTAACAAGAATCAATGTTAAGATCCGGTCAGGAGAAGAAAGTGAGATTAACGGACAGGGCCCGGTTACTAGCGAGAAGGAATTGGAGACTTTGTTGACAATTCTTGATCAGCTTCAGGAGAACGATATCTTAGTTCTGGCAGGAAGCATACCGGAATCCATACCCTCTACCATTTACCGGACGATTATGGAACGACTAAGTCAAAAGAAGATTAAAACTGTTGTAGATGCAACCAAGGATTTATTGCTGAATGTATTACAGTACAGACCATTTCTGATCAAACCGAATAATCACGAATTAAGTGAGATATTCGGGAAGGAACTGAAAAGTACCCAGGAAATCATCCAGCATGCAAAGAAACTGAAAGAAATGGGAGCGCAGAATGTACTGATCTCCATGGCTGGGGACGGTGCGGTGTTAATAACGGAGCAGGGAGATACTTATTTCTCCGAAGCTCCCAAAGGTATTTTGAAAAATTCCGTTGGAGCAGGTGACTCCATGGTGGCAGGATTTATTGCCGGATATCTGAATACAGGAGATTACAAGGAAGCATTTAAGATGGGCATCAGCACCGGAAGTGCCAGCGCATTTTCGGAAGAATTAGCAACAAAAGAGGAAGTGCTGGGTATTTACAGCACACACAAATTCAACATCACAAGGTAAACATCAAATGTCAAGGCGGGTTTTACAAAGTTGTGAGGAACTAAGGTAAAGGTATTATTGTTACGAACTTAAGGTTCATATTGTCAGATGGAGGTAAGATTTATGAGAATTACTGATTTGTTGGATAAGAGAAGCATACAGCTAAGTGGGAATGTAAGCAGTAAAAATGAAGCAATCGATGCAATGGTGGAATTAATGTATACCAGCGGTAAAATCAGTGATAAAGCAGCCTATAAAAAAGGTGTGTATGAGAGAGAGGCAGAGGGAACAACCGGTGTTGGTGAAGGAATTGCAATTCCCCATTGCCAGTCTGAAGCAGTGAAGAAGCCCGGACTCAGTGCCATGGTAATTAAGAAGGGCGTGGATTTTGATGCTCTGGACAATGAACCGGTATCCTTGATTTTCTTAATCGCAGCACCGAAGACTGCAGATAATATTCATGTGGATGTATTAAGCAAATTATCTGAGATGCTGATGGATGAGAAATTTACCTATGACTTAAGAAATGCCGGAAGCGTCGAGGAGTTCCTTCAGATCATTGATCGTGCAGAAACCCAGAAGGATGTACTGGAAGCTAAGAGCAATGTAGCTGCAAAAGGCGGAATTAAGCTTTTGGCGGTAACCGGATGTCCTACCGGTATCGCGCATACCTTTATGGCAGCGAAGAGTCTGGAGAAAAAGGCGGAAGAGATGGGCTGCAGCATTAAGGTTGAGACAAGGGGCTCCGGTGGGGCAAAGAATGTTCTGACCAATGCAGAAATTGCAGAAGCAGACTGCATTATCGTTGCTGCCGATACCAATGTTCCCATGGATCGTTTTCATGGCAAGAAGGTAATACAGACGAAGGTAGCAGATGGTATCCATAAGGCTGATAAGCTGATTGAAAGAGCAATCAACGGTGATGCCGCTGTTTATAAGAGCAGCTCAGGTTCAGTGAACCGTTCCAATAATGAAGAGAAGCAAAGCATCGGACATCAGATTTATAAACATTTAATGAGCGGTGTATCCCATATGATCCCCTTTGTAGTCGGCGGCGGTATCTTAATTGCACTAGCCTTTTTAATTGATAGTTTATCTGTTGATATTAATTCCCTTACCAGCGAAATGAGAAGTAATTTTGGATCAATTACACCTTTGGCAGCTATGTTTAAAACCATCGGAGGAACAGCCTTCAGCTTTATGCTTCCGATCCTCGCAGGCTTCATCGCTCTTAGTATTGGTGACCGTCCTGCACTTGCCTTGGGTTTTGTTGGCGGAATGATTGCTTCTCACGGAAAGTCTGGCTTCCTTGGTGCATTGGTTGCAGGCTTCCTTGCAGGTTACATTATCGTTTTACTTCGAAAATTATTCAGTAAGCTTCCCGTAAGTCTGGAAGGCCTGAAGCCCGTATTGATTTACCCTCTGTTAGGAATTTTTATCGTTGGTGTAATTATGACCTATGTGGTTGAGCCTCCGGTAGGTTTCCTGAATACCTTAATGAACCAAGGCTTAACAAATATGAGCGGAACCAGTAAGATCATCCTTGGTATTGTTCTTGGCGGTATGATGTCCGTTGACCTTGGCGGTCCGGTGAATAAAGCTGCTTATGTATTTGGTACCGCATCCATCGCAGCAGGTAATTATGATATTATGGCAGCACTTATGGTTGGCGGTATGGTTCCTCCTTGCCTGGTAGCTTTATCAACCATCTTATTTAAGAACAAATTTACAGAAGAAGAGAGAAAATCAGCTCCTTCCAACTTCGTAATGGGATTATCCTTTATCTCAGAAGGTGCTATTCCTTTTGCAGCAGCCGATCCGTTAAGAGTGCTTCCATCCTGTATCATCGGTTCAGCAATCGCAGGCGCTTTATCCATGGCATTTAATTGTAAATTAATGGCACCTCACGGAGGAATATTTGTTTTCCCTGTTGTACAAAATGCTTTATTATACTTAGTTGCACTGGTTATCGGTACAGTAATAGGAGCTATCATCTTAGGAATCTTAAAGAAACCGGTGGAAAACAGATAGTCATTGTTGTTAGGAGGTCATACCATGAAAGAATTAAGATATACTATTACGGATCCCTTAGGGATGCATGCCAGACCGGCCGGCTTATTCGTGAAGCAGGCAGCAGGCTTTCAGAGTACCGTTACGATAACAAAGGATGGCAAGGAAGCAGATGCTAAACGAATTCTGGGGGTCATGAGTCTTGGTGCTAAGCAGGGCCACGAAATCGTAATCAAGGCAGATGGTGCGGATGAAGATGCTGCTATTGAAGCCTTAGGTTCATTTTTAAAGGAACATCTGTAAGCAGGTTAACAAAGGCGTTGGAACACAAACCAACGCCTTTCTTTATTGTTACTGAGATGAAACATATTGCTATACATCCAACCTTCAATAAAAACCATTTAATAATATATGCGCGAACAAGACATAGGTAAAATAAAAATGTCACATATATCTATAAAAATAAACTACAGTTTTGGTATAATGGAGGGTGAAAAGTGATGACAGACTATCAATTTATCAGTAGGATTGTCTGCCATCGACAAATTGACTTATAATAAAAATAAATTTGGAGGTATTTATGGTTGAGGTTAAATTAATTGGTAAAGAAAACTTTAAACAGTATGGCAGAATTCTGACTGGTGAATACGAGGTAACAGAATTGATTTTGGCATTAAAGAAAAAGGAAGCTCCGGAGAATTCAATAGTTTATGTTCCTTCCGTTGAGGATTTCGAGCAGCTTCCGATCGCTCAGATCATAGTGAACAGTCTATTTGGAGGGCTTCCTGTACAGATTGGCTACTGTAATGGAACCAACCGAAAGCTGAATGCAGTGGAATATCATCGAAGCTCTGAAATCGGGGTTGCTGCAACTGATCTTATCCTGTTATTAGGAAAACAGCAGGATATTACGGAAGATCTGACCTATGACAGCAGCAAAATTGAAGCATTTCTGGTACCGGAAGGTACGGTATTTGAGATGTATGCGACAACCCTGCACTATGCTCCCTGCAGTGTTGATGGAAAACCCTTCCGCAATATTGTAGCTCTGCCAAAGGGTACGAATATAGAGTTAACGGAACATATGAATCATGGGAAGGAAGATCAATTAATGACCGCAAAGAACAAATGGCTGATTGCTCATTCGGAAGCTGGAATAGAAAGAGTCTGTGTTGGTGTGATCGGTGATAACCTGACGGTATAAAAGCTATACATAATTCATTGCTTTACGATAATCCCTTGCAGATTTGTGATAATACCGCCTAAATGCATTGGAAAAATGCTCGACGGAGGAATAACCTAAATCGAGAGCGATGCCGGTAATCCTTTTCTTTGGATCCATCAATAAGATCGACGCAGCCGACATCTTGGCCTCGCTCTTCTTTTGAAGAAAGGTCTTGCCATAATGCTGCAGCAAAAGACGCTCCGTCTGTCTTGGACTTAAACCCAACAGCCTCGAAAGGGTATCCAGGGAAAGGTCCTTATAATCATACAGAAAGGCTTCTTCTATGATCAGATATTTGCTATAGGCCAGGTCGGATGTTTTTGACTGTATCTGTGATTTTTGTATATTTTCATAATTACGGATCAGCTGAATAACCAGCTGCTGCAAAAGATTTTCCACCTGCTTCATATAACCGGTATATTTGTTATCCAATTCCAGGAAGATCTGCTGCATCAAAGGATGGATGTTCTGATTATCCTGTCCGAACCATATTTTGGTGTCTTCAAAGAGCTGCAGATAGGAGCCTTGCTTCTCTTTCTTTTTGTCGTTACTTTTTTTCTCAAGCTTCAGATAGATACAGTACTCGATCATAGGATCTTCCTTATCCGGGATTTGCTCATGTTCAACATGAGGTCCTGTGACATAAAGCGTATTTGGGACTACCTGATAAGTAACATGATCTAATTTCACCTTTCCTTTTCCGAAAGGAATGTAATGGATCTCGTAACTGTTGTCACTGTGACTGTGGCTTGGTATGGAACGTAAGAAACGCTCGCATACGAAGTGCAATGCGTAGAAATTGATATGTTCCATGGAAAACTTAATATCAAGATCATTATAAGATATTTTCATGATATCACCTCGATTTCATCGTAACAAAGATGGACTAACCAGTCAATAGAAATATGCGAGAACATGACATCCGTGATGTGAAAATGTCATAAATCTCTATTATATAAAAAAATGGTTTTGTTATAATGAAGTTACGGTTTAAGAAGGTTTTTCAACTTATAATGAAAAGGAGGATATTACAATGGAGTCTGTAAACAAAAAAATGAAAGGTGCAATTTTACCAGGTAACAGTACAGTAGAAATGAAAGAATTCGATATCCCGAAGCCGGGTCATGGTCAGGTTCTGATCGAAACAAAAGCAACTACCATCTGCGGAAGCGATATTCGTTGTATCTACAGAGAGCATCTTGGAAAAGGACCGGAAGGTTATACCCCTGGAATGATTGCAGGACATGAGCCATGTGGTATAATTATTGAAGAGGGTGAGGGTTTAAAAAGATTCAAAAAAGGCGACAGAGTTATCATTTATCATATCTCCGGCTGCGGTGTATGTAATGACTGCCGCAGAGGCTATTATATTTCCTGCTCCAGCCCCCATCGTGCTGCCTACGGCTGGCAGAGAAACGGCGGTATGGCACCATATATTCTGGCAGATGAGAAGGACTTAATCGCACTTCCGGATGAATTAACCTATAAGGATGGTGCCCAGGTTGCCTGTGGTTTTGGAACTGTGTATGAGGCTATCGAAAAAATCGGTGTCTGCGGAAATGATGCGGTTCTTGTTACAGGTCTTGGCCCGGTAGGTTTAGCAGCATTAATGGTTGCAAAAGCGATGGGAGCGAATCAGTTAATCGGCGTGGAGTTCAGTGATTACCGTATGGAGCTTGCTAAGAAGCTTGGTCTTGTTGATCATGTATTTAAGCCCGGTGAGGATACCTTAAAACAGATTCTTGAAGTAACCGGCGGACGCGGTGTTGAACGCGCCATCGATGCAAGTGCTAATGACGCAGGAAGACAGTTAGCAATCCGTGCAACCCGTGAATGGGGCAAAATTGCCTTTGTCGGTGAGGGCGGTAACTGCACCTTCAATCCAAGCCCGGATATCATCCATGGACAGAAGACAATCTATGGTTCCTGGGTAACAAGCTTATGGAGAATGGAAGAGCTCGTTGAGCGTCTGGTGCGCTGGAACATACATCCGGAGGATCTGATTACACACGAATTCCCGTTAGAGCAGGCCAGGGAGGCCTATGCTCTGATGGCAGGCGGTAACTGTGGTAAAGTAGCTGTAGTATTTGGCGACCAAAATAAATAATATGAGGTGGCATATGAACGAAAAAGTGAATGTGAAGGCCGTACCTCAGATAAAGCTCTATACCGGTGCTTCAATCCCCATGGTAGGACTAGGAACCTTTGGCTCCGATAAGTATAATGCAGGTCAGGTATCGGAAGCAATATACGAAGCAATTAAAGTAGGTTATCGCTTAATCGATTGTGCAGCAGTATATCAGAACGAGGATAAAATCGGCGAAGTGCTTCATCGTGTCATACAGGAAGGGGTAGTTACAAGAGAGGAACTATTCATAACCTCAAAGGTTTGGAATGATAAACATGAGGATGTCATCAATTCCTGTAAGAAGAGTCTTAAGGATTTACAACTGGAATATATTGATTTATACTTTATACATTGGCCTTTCCCGAACTATCATGCTCCCGGCTGTGACGGCAATTCCAGAAATCCGGATTCGAAGCCGTTCAGTGCTGAGAAATTCATGAATACCTGGAAGCAGTGTGAACAGCTGGTTGAGATGGGTCTTGTCAAACAGATTGGTATGTCTAATATGACAATCCCGAAGCTGGAAGCGGTACTTCCCCTGTGCTGCATTAAGCCGGCAGCTCTTGAGATGGAGCTTCATCCAAGCTTTCAGCAGCCGGAGTTATTTGACTATGCTATAGCTCACCAGATGGTTCCGATCGGTTATTGTCCGATTGGTTCACCCTCCAGGCCGGAAAGAGATCGTACTGCCGAGGATATCGCTGATACACAGCTTCCGGAAATTGTGGAAGTCGCAAATGCCCATAAGGTACATCCTGCAATCGTATGTCTGAAATGGGCTGTGCAGAGAGGACAGGTTCCAATTCCCTTCTCTGTAAAAGAGGAACAGTACATCAATAATTTAAAATGTTGTACGGAGGATCCATTAACCGAAGAAGAGATGGAGCTAATAAAAGGAGTAGATAAAAACTGCCGTCTGATCAAAGGACAGGTATTCTTATGGAAGAATGCAAAGGGATGGGAAGATCTTTGGGATATGGACGCAACTATAACAAAATAAATAAGAATAATGCCGTAGAACGGCATACAGGAGGGCTTTAATATGTTAAAGGGAATACCGCCGATCTTATCACCTGAGTTATTAAAAGTTCTATGTGAAATGGGGCATAGTGACCGCATCGTAATAGCAGATGGCAACTTCCCTGCTGAGTCCATGGGCAGGAATGCAATTGTGATCCGCTGTGACGGACATGGCGTACCGGAATTATTGGATG
>Ga0207800_1000529_pt1 | contig 10782 bp, 9 predicted proteins | sample LuqExpMetageno11_FD_187769 | JGI IMG/M metagenome (GOLD analysis project Ga0207800, IMG submission 187769) | Tropical forest soil microbial communities from Luquillo Experimental Forest, Puerto Rico - Sample 11 (SPAdes) | ecosystem: Environmental > Terrestrial > Soil > Tropical forest ...
AGGTTAAAGACCCTGCAATCCGTCCCAATCAAATCTTCGCAGTAGCTCTTCCTAACACTATGCTCCCATCGGATAAAGAAAAAGCGATTGTGGATAGAGTTGAAAAAGACCTCTTGATCCCATTTGGGCTTAGAACCCTTTCGACTGATCACCCATTATATAAAGGACGTTATTATGGGGATGCGGTAACCAGAGATGCAGCCTATCATAATGGGACAGCCTGGCCTTGGCTCCTTGGCGCTTATGTCAAAGCTTACCGAAAAGTTCATAATTATTCTAAAGAAAGCCTTGAAGATATGAGAACTCTCCTGCAGGGGTTTGATACGCACTTTGAAACTGCAGGCATAGGCACGATTTCCGAAGTCTTTGATGGTGATTATCCTTACTTTCCGGGTGGCTGTATTGCTCAGGCTTGGAGTGTTGCGGAGATTCTCCGAGCTTACGTAGAGGATGTATTGGGAATTAAACCTTGAAAAAAGTTCCAGGTTTACTGCCGTCTTTCTCCGTAACCTTTTAAATCCAATCCCCTCTCTTTTTTATACTAGTTTTGCAATTTATCTCCCATGATTGATTTTGATACCTTGAAAACCAAAAACGGTCTGATCCTTGCTATTGTTCAGGACCAACTTAGCAAGGAAGTGCTGATGTGCGCTTATATGAACCGGGAAGCCTTTGAGAAGACTGTAGAGACTGGAATCGCGCACTTCTGGAGCAGAAGCAGACAACAATTATGGAAAAAAGGAGAAACTTCAGGACATATACAGAAAGTGAAAAATATCAGGATTGACTGTGATATGGATTCTCTTCTCCTTCTGGTGGAACAGGCTGGAGGAGCCTGTCATATGGGATACAGGTCATGTTTTTATCGGAATCTTGAAGGAGAGGTTGTGGGAGAAAAGGTCTTCGAGCCTGGTGATGTATATAAATCTAAAATTTAATAGATTGAGTTACTTATTTCATTTTTTCCATTTTATCTTTTTATAATAGGACTTACGCGGTTAAACCTAAAGACAGCAGCATAGAACCTTAAACTGTCTTCCTTACAACACTTTACAGAACTGCTCACGCTTCACTTTAGCTTTTTAGCTCTTTTACCGTGTAAGTCCTATCAGGAAAGATTCCAATACGTTTTAAAAGTCTCAATGCTTCTATGGTCAGATGTGGAATTATACAAATGGGTACTATTGGTTTACGCTATCTACACTTATCCATGGTGGGACTTGTCAACAGTTAACAATCCGCACAGCTGCCTCAATCGTCACCCCAATCGTCGCCTGACCAGCCATCTCCAAGATCGCCTCCCCATCCTCCATCATCATTGCTTCCGCTACCGCTGCCGAACCAGTTATTCTCTACCATGTCTAATAATTGGTTACCTAGCTTTTCTTGAGCTGCCTTTTGATCAACTACTGGAGCCGGCGTCTCTTTAGCTACTGGTTTCTCTTTAGCTACTTTTTCTTTATGGCTGCTTTTACATTTATCATCCTTGACTTTTGAAGTACATGCACTCGCTGATGCAGCCGTCACCGCTATTACAAAAAAGACAGCTAACAAAATAAGTACTGTCTTTTTTATTTTGTTAGAGTTTTTTTCTCTCATTCTATCATCTCCATAATTTTGCTAAATCTGATACAATTTACCCTTTGATGGTTCCTAAAATCACTTTTTATGGGCAAATATGCTAGATTTAAGGATCAATAATCCACATACATTTCTGGAAGACTGATTAATTTGTAAATTATATTTGCTTATTATTTGCCGATAAAGGTGATTTTTTATTGTATCGCTAGTGTATTATTATCCAGAACATATAATAATTAAAGAAATATAAATTAGAAACCAATATTTAACCATAACTTAATTTTATATATTCATATTTATACTTAATATGTCTAATAATAACATATTTGAAAGCAATTCTAATAAAAAATTAATATCTTTCTCTATTTATCATTAAATTTTTATTTAATTTCATAATTCCATTTTTAGCTAATATCAAAGGCTATTTTATTCCAATATTAATATTTTTCATGGACAAATTTGAACTTCAAAAGCCATATATACCAATTAAAAAGAACATTGGAATAAATTATGAATCTTGATTACAAAGATAGCAACTTCGAGATTAACTTCATGAGTTGCAAAATATCTTCCTACATATAAGCATAATAATAAAACAAAATAGCATTCAATTTATACTCAGACTTTTCTCTAAATAATAACGATTGTAGCATTTTAAAAGATAATTAAACAGTTCCCTGTATTTTCTACTTTTTATCTCTCCTTTAGTTCTCTCAACTCTCTAATTTCACATTTTTTCCAAAATGTTATTTCTTCTTAGCATCACTTTCTGGCTTATTTCTTCGGAATAAAATTGCCAGAAGTTTTATTATAAAATCTATAGAGAGTCCATAGTTATATATACATTGTTTGGGAAATATATACCGGTGAGAAAATTTTGGAAGAACATCATAAAAAATTATCAATACGTACTTTTTTTATGAGTGGGGAAGATTACGACGCGGTTTCAGACTATAACAAGAAACTTGCTCAGAGATATATTGAGGCCGTTAAAAGTGATGAGCGAGTAACATCACAGAAGACGATTGAATATAACGCCAAGATTATGGGTTTCATTCTCCGAAACACAAAGACCGATCTAAACAAGTTCACAATTGACGACATTGACGACTTACAATCTGCGGTCGCAAATTGGAAGAAAATTGATGGTACTGACAGAGCAGCAAGCACAAAAAAAGTATATAGAATTGGCATAAAAAAATTTCTATATTGGGCTGCTGAGCGGTATGAGCAACCAAAGTACAACGCCCTCGCAAAACAAATTAAGCTCAAGGGCGGCACTGGGGTACCAAAAAAGACACATGATGAGTTATTCACCAAAGCGGAAATTGAAAAAATGATCTCAGCAGCCTATGAGCTTCGGGATAAAGCGATAATCGCAGTCTTATCAGAGTCCGGCTGTCGCGCCGGCGAACTCCTATCCTGTAAAATCAAAGATGTGAAAGCCGAGGATATTGGTTGTGACCTCACGGTGAATGGTAAGACCGGGAAGCGGACAATCACTTTAGTTTCTGCATTCCCATATCTTGATCACTACCTTAGACAGCACCCATTATGTGATAATCCCGATGCTGCGCTCTGGGTTACAAAAAATCAAGGCGGTCATAGAGCACTTGCCTATTCTACGCTAGATGGTATGGTCAAAAATGTTGCTAAAGCCGCTGGTATTAAGAAGCGAGTACATTTGCACAACTTCAGACATACGACCGCGACACAGCTCGCAAGTGTCTGGTCGGAACCTATTATGAAGGAATATCTCGGTTGGAAGCCCGGCTCGAACATGCCAAGTATATACATCAGTTTGGGCAGCAAAGACGTCAAGAATGCTGTACTCACTGACAGATATGGTATAGTTGAGAAGCATCAAACCGAGAAAGGTCTTGAAGTTGGGAAGTGTCCAAAGTGTTGGAAAATGGTTCCGGCCACTGCAACGTTTTGTTACAATTGCGGAACTCCCCTCACAAAAGAAGCCCAGCGCACCCACGACATTGCAACCAATGATTTCATGGCTCTCCTCACCAGTGACCCAAAGCTAATGACTAAACTCACAGCGGCTATACAAGCACAGGTTCAGAAATAACACCTCGAGATTGGCTCCTAGAGCCTCGTAGCGGGCTTCAAGAGCATATCCCTGAACACTTTTATTCATCCTACTTTTACTTACTTTTTTTTCAAAATCGACGACAAAAGACCTATTAGGTAAGAGACAATAATAATTATTGTTAGCTGCTATTGCTTCGGCGGGCTTGCCCGATGAAAGATGTCACAGCTTTTCTAAATTGATATCGAGGCAACCCACATGAATGAAACGACACAACAGCAAGCAGCTGAGCTTATTATTAAGCACCGGGATAGTATCGACTACTTTTTGAAGTTTGGAAGTTCAATTGAGAAAGCTATGGCACAGGTCATGCTTGAAGTCGCGGGTGAGCAGTAATGGTCATGCCGCTCAAACCCAACAAGAAAGTCAACACATCACTGTCTCTTGACCCAGCTATTATTGACATAATTGACAGGGAGCGCGGGGATATTAGCAGAAGTGTGTGGGTCAACGACTTAATTTTGGAACTTTTTGACAGGTGATGTTGCATGATAGCAGAATGTGCACTGGTCAATATTACGCAGCAAAATCTGTACCGTCGTGAAGTATTGGGGCGCTCGCATCGGGTGACACTGACTAATCCAAAAATTGTGGATGAACTCTGGCATCGCTCGCACGCACAAAAGGTAGATCCAAAAAATATAATTGAGGATATTTTATGGCAGGCTTTCTTTTCTGGCGAAACACGCGAAATCCCAATGATACAAGTGTGCTCAAATTGCGGTTCTCGATACATTTTTGCGCTTGAAGGTGGCGGCCGCTGGAAGTGTTACGACTGTCATACGCAGTTCGAGACCCCTAACTGGAAAGCAAAAGCAAATCGCAAGAAAGGTGGTCGGCAATGCCATTAAAACAGTGCTGCCCAAATTGTGAAACTATTAAGATCACGGCTCCGCGCGGGGAGCGAGTGCAATGGTACTGCCCAGAATGTTTAAAGATGTTTGACCAGCCCGCTGAATGCGAGGTAAAAAAGATACGGAAGCCGCGAAAGGCCAAAATATCCCCCGAGCAGCAAAAAATACAAGAAACACGCAAGAAAATGCAGGATATACGACGCCGAAAGCTTCTTCGGGGTATCCAAGCTGCTTGTAAACGCGCCAGAGGCCAAGTAAGGGCTTTCGAGCCGGTATTTCACGAAAGAAAGTATTGGCGAATATAATATGCACCCCAAAATATTAGCAGAGATTGACCGCCGAGCCGCTGAGCAAAATCAGACTCGTGATCAGGTTCGGGAGACTATCCTTTGGGCCGCTCTGTTTCCAAATGAACCAAACCCACGCGCAGAAAAAGCTGCTAAGGCCGCGTTTCAACAATCAAAACTAGCGTGGTTAGAGGCTAAAAATACGCAAGCTAAAATAGCAATACAAAAAGATAGTGAGCAAGCAAAGCAAGCAAAGCAAGAGGAGCGGCGGCAGGCTAAAAGAGATGCAGTGGCAGCAAGGTGGCAGACTAAATTTGTTGAAGCAAAAGCTCGATGGCACAAAAAATTTGATGGTGATCGTAATTGAGCCTTAATCAATGTAACAAGCCACATTCCTTAACGGTATAATAATTTTTATACAAAGACTCGCATATTAATAACTTGCCAAGGGGTTGGCAGGAGTAATGAGGTATGGAGTCAATCGAGTCAAAAATCTTAATGGAGTATCCCGAGCTTGTCCTAAATAAGGATCTGCCCGTCGTTGTGACTGATGATATGCAGCATGTTGGCGGTTATATTCCCGCACAGGCATTGTTTAAGACAATCGTCTCTGAGCTTATGATCGATAGCATTATCGACCTTTTTAAACCAGAGCTTGAAACTGATACATTTTTCAGAACCGATAGCATATCTCGTATTACATCGTCTGGAACGTCGAGAAAAGATATGGCAAGCCGTATTGGACACTGCTTTACACTCACCTACTGGGGTGATATAAGTCTTGCAGATACGAGAGCAATGCTTGACGACATTGTATTTGCAATAGAAGAGAAAGAGGTTCCTACAGACCGCGGAATATGCTTGCTGAGAACCGCGATTGGTGACAACTATATTCTCACACAAGGCGTATCTATAGAGCCAGCCTTCCCGACAAAATACATACAGCAGCTTGGCAGGCTTGGATATGATGTGTTTTACCTCGATTCTGAAAAAGAACAACTTGAAACGCTTAAGCGGATTTCAGAGGCTAGAAACGAAGAAGTGTTGAAAAGCACTTCTCATTAATTTTTCTTTTTTATTTCTTTTTTAATCGCTTTAGTTAAAGCTTCATTTTCAAAAAATACTTTATTGAAAACCACAACCTGTATCGCTCTTGGGATATAAGGGCAGACCAAGAACACTATTTATACCTATTGGATAATCAATAGTGGGAAACGGTTTAATAATTGTTATGATGACACCGTGGTTATTTATAGCAAGACTCGTAATTTATTAACAATAAGAGTCATAATTTGTAAAGAGTCGTGTGATTCTCCGGCGGGCGCTGCCCGATGAAAGATAAACTGACTTTTCTAATACAATATGGAGAATCGATATGGGAAACAATCATATGTTCTCAATCTGTGTCGAACCTGCGTTTGACGGTGTAGTTGATGTAGCCGATGACATTGCTCAAAAATGTGGTATGTCAAGGTCAATCGTGATGAGGACAATCCTGCACGAATTTTTTGGTGCTTTGCCTGCGAATGAGTACATACATAAGGCACGCATGCAAACCATCGAAGAAGCACTTGGGAGGAAGTAAACTCAAAAAGTAGAGAGCACGAGAGCGGTCCCGAAACCCGCTCACGAGCCACAAGACAGTTGATAGACAATTCAGACTAAAATATGGGAGATTATCCAATATAAAATAGGGTCTCCTAATATTTAAAATCTTGTTTCGCTATCTTGTGACTCGTTAAATCTTGCTTTCACTCGTATGGGAGTGGGAAATCATGAGCGAGAAAATTGAAGAAAATGTAAATCATGGGGATATTGTTGGCGAGCAGTCACCCGAAAAGGTTGAGGGAGAACCTGCGAATAAACAAGGCGGTTTATTTGCATCAACACCTGTCAAGAGACTTGAGCCAGTTTATTATCCCCCACAATATGAGATTAAGTCACCCGTCAATGAATCTGAAGCCGATGAGGCATTTGAACATGACGAAGCGCTTGAAGATCTATATGGTGACAGCGATAGCAAAAAAACTCAAACTGAAATATTCCGCGAGATCAAAGTAAACCCATTCAAACTAAAAGATTGTATCGTGCCTTATGATGAAGATGAAGGCATCTACTACGAAGTTGATACTGAAGCGAGAGCTATTGGTATGCTTGGTGGAATTATCCGAGTAGCTGTCAAACAAAATAGAAATGGTGAAACATATCTCCAGCGAACTAGAATCTGCGATTGTCAAACAATAATAACAGGCTACTATCATTCTTTAGATTCAGACCGCGATTATGTTGAGGTGTCGTTTGCAAAACATGGTCGAAAAGAGCGTTTCGAATGGGATGCTGTTCAAGTGCCACTTGAAGCAATTAGAACCACCGAGGGCTTTAAAAAAGAACTCATCTCAAAACTAGCACTTGATGAGACAAAAATTCGAGATATGCTTAAGTATTATGGTCTTTGCGTTCGATGTAATGATGGTATAACTGATGAAAAAATCTATACAAAGTTCAAATCTGGATATATAAGTGAAATCACAGGTTGGAAACGGAGTAATGAACTCGGGCCATATGACATGTTCGTGATTGGCAAGTATACATATCACATTATTGGTAATCATATAGAGCGTCGGGATTCAATATTTGTAGATCAAACGAATGTGAATCCTGATCAAGTGCTTAAACCAAGAGGCTCGGCTGATAATTGGGCTAAAGCTGTAATGCGAGATGGTGTTATCAACGAAAAACTTGTTCGATATATGTGTTATCATGCAGGAGCTACGCTACTCTTAGCACCACTTAATGAAATTGGGCACACAGTTGGACTCGTGGGCGAATCATCAAAAGGTAAGACATTCACAAATCAGATCGCATTATCACAGTTTGCATATCCAGGAGATAAGGCAGGTAAAGGCGGCTTTATGATTACCGGCGATGCCTCATCAGCCGCCCTTAGCATTATTTTAACAGCTTATAATGATCTACCGTGTGTAGTTGATGAAATAAAACTGATGAAGAAAGATGCTCGTGAATATATTATTTATGTAATGGCTAATGGCCAAGAGCCTCTAAGAAGCGAACAAAGCAAAAGGCTTAGAGATAGAGGCATAATTCGCTCGAATATGCTTGCGGCGGGTGAAACGAGTCTAATCACGAAGTTTGCAGATAATGGAACGCATGCCAGAGCAACGATGATCAAAACCGATTCGCCAATGAAAAAGCTTGAAAAATCAGTTGTTGACTATATCAAAGAACATATTGGTCTTAACAGTGGCTGTATCACACCTTTGTTTCTACAGGCATATGCAAGACACCAAAATCAACTAGATGGCTGGAAACGAATGTATAGCCAAAAACTACAAAAAACGACTGATGATAACATAATTGGTAGAAAAAGTGATGCATTTGCTCTTGATATTGTCGCGGGGATTTTACTTGAGGCTATCTATAAGCCTCTTGGGATAACTCCAATGAATCCTGCGGAGGTAGTGACAGATATCTGGAATCAATATGTGATTGAAGAGCAGGAACTCCCAAAAGAACTCATGGCAATGCATGATACATATGATTATATCCAGTCACTATTCGCCACTAGAACGATGATTCAATATGGAATGCAACCTGATATCACGTATAAAGAAATCTTGGGCTGGTACTCTAATAAGTATTACGATATAATGCCAATCAAATATCAACAGTTTATGAAGACTAAGGGCTACGACGATGAAGATCTTGATACAATACTCGGTAAATGGCGAACCAATGGATGGCTCAAAACAGCTACCAAGACAAACTACAAGTATCAACTCAAAAACATGAAAACAGATTCAAAGGGTACGATAAGTGATATGTACGTCTTTAGAATTGTTAAAGATGTTGTTGAACAAGAGCTTGCGAAATTTGGGCTATATGAAATTTCAAATAATAAAGATGAGCCAAGTAAAACGATTAAATCATGGGCACAATTGCGTGAAGCGTGTGAGAAAAAGAAGGATAATGTCACAATTGACGACTCGTGGTAAAGTATATTTTCCTACTATTTTTTTTCATTTTCCTTAGGTACACTTAGATCTCCTGATACTGATTCTTAATTTTCCTTAGTTGATTCTTAGGTCTTCCTTTTTTTAAAATCATTATATAGAGACATTTTCCTTAGCTCCTTAGCTAGTTTCTGAAGGACACACATATACGTACGTATACATGCGAGTTGACTCATGAACTTCATAACATTATAATAAATTATAATGTGACATTTACTCACGTACGTATATCTATTTTTTAGCTAAGGAAGACTAAGGAAACTAAGGAAATATAATATATAATGTCTATACATACTTATAATAAATTAATTTTATAAAGATTCTTCCTTAGGTGTCCTTAGGTGTTTAAATACTCTAATTTATCTTTCCTTAGCTACATTCATATGTAACTATTTTATAAAATAGCATTTTAGTCCTTAACTTTTCAATCTTTTTAGGTAACGCCACTCAGCTGGCCCATTTCAGGGATATTTTATGTTGATATCGTTGCAGGCTTCGCACATAATATCCCTGAAGCCAAATACTCCAACCCAAACCCATACGATTAAAATACGCTAGATACGAGGCTTGAGGAAGGTTCTACGTGGCTGAGAGGGTACTTAGACTAGCCAGAAATTAGTACTTCTACAGCCTTATCCAATTCATTAACTTTACCTTTTAAAATATTTAATAGAGATATTGTATAATTATCTTCTTGAGACAATACAACGCTTCCTTTTAATTTTAAATTGTTAAATATAAGATATTATATAACAAGAGATTATTAATTTTATTGAAATCTAAGAAAGATACCTTAGCAAAAGAAAATTAGTGATTGAAATGAGCATTCAAAGTGCAGAAAATATCTTATTGCTCGGTGCTGGTTTTACTAAAAATTTTGGAGGTTTATTAGCAGATGAAATGTGGGCTGAAATATTCAATCATGATGAAGTACAGGCTCAACCAAGAATTAAACAATTAATGCGAAATAATTTTGATTACGAGAGCATCTATTATTCTGTGCTATCACGAGGAATTGCAGGTGATGCATTTTCACACGATGAATATAAAAAGGAAGAAAAGAACGCTGTAATGATTGCCACTAAGTCTGCATATGATCATATTGATAGAATTCTTAGATATAATATAGTGGACGAGTCCTACAAAAAGTGGCATAATAATGTCAACGAGTTACTTTTAAAGTTTGGTATCACAAAGAACAATAGTTTCATCTTCACACTCAATCAAGATTTGTTTGTTGAGAGATTCTATTTAAATCCATCAAAAGGTCGCCCATGTAGATACCCCGAGGCAATACTTTCTATTCCTGGAATTGACAATATTCCAGATTGGTTCATGAATAGGAATTATTACTTAGATGGTAAGGAATTATCCAATGAGCAATTTAGGTTTCTTTATACTGATGACTTAAAGCGATCTGATTACCTTCAACTACCTAGTGAAGATGAGTTGAAGCTGAAAAAAGATAATCTGTTAGGAGATGGAAGCCATTTTTTAATAAAGCTGCATGGGTCTTATAATTGGAAAAGTGCCGATGGCTCTGATTTGATGGTTATTGGGAGAGGTAAATCAAAACAGATCCAAAATGAACCACTCTTAAATCATTATTTTAAAATTTTTGAAGATGTATTTTCACAAGATAACCATCGTTTACTTGTTATTGGGTATGGTTTTGGTGATAAGCATATCAATCGCGTAATAGCCAATGCTGTGAAAGATCATAATCTAAAGATTTACATCCTTTCACCCGAATCACCAAAAAAGCTTAAAGAGAACCTATCTAGAGGTATGAATAAAATTAACGAAACTGGAAATATTTGGAATGGGATTTCAGGTTACTTTCAATGTGTAGACGAAGTTCTGAAAAGTGAGTATAACAAGAATCAAATTGTGAGAAAACATTTTTATAGTACATTCTTTGGTGAGAG
>Ga0207800_1000530_pt1 | contig 10774 bp, 6 predicted proteins | sample LuqExpMetageno11_FD_187769 | JGI IMG/M metagenome (GOLD analysis project Ga0207800, IMG submission 187769) | Tropical forest soil microbial communities from Luquillo Experimental Forest, Puerto Rico - Sample 11 (SPAdes) | ecosystem: Environmental > Terrestrial > Soil > Tropical forest ...
GCAACGGCAGCACAATCCAATACCATTTATGTAAAATATAAGCTTACGAACAATGGAAGCACAGCAATTACACTTTCGGATGTGAAGCTGCGTTATTATTACACGAAGGAAGGTACTGCCAGCCAGAACTTCTACTGTGATTGGTCCAATGTCGGAAGCCAGTATGTTGCAGGAGCATTTACTGCAATAAGTCCGGTAAAGACTACTGCCGACTATTACCTAGAAATAACCTTTGCCTCTGGGGCAGGCAGCCTGGCTGCGGGACAAAGTATTGAAGTACAAGGCCGTGTTGCAAAATCAGATTGGAGCAACTATACCCAGACCAATGATTATTCCTATAACTCTACGGCTACAGCCTATACAAGCTGGCAGTATGTAACCGCGTACGTATCCGGAACATTGGTTTATGGTACCGAACCGTAATTTCACGCTATTTTGCGTAGATTTGAGGGTAGTGTGAAAAGAATTTTGAAAAATCCAATCATTCCAAAGTGAATTATAAAATCATAATTCACTTTAGAAAGAACTCCAAAATGAAATCCATTGTAATTTCATTTTGAACTTCTTTCAGGTACTGTTTATGATGCCGTAAGCGGCATCATGAGCGTGAATTAAAATACAATTCACACGAGAAGAACCGCATAGTTCGCACAATAGTGCTTACTCCTTGTTCTTCCAATGTTTTGACGAAAGGATGGTAATTAATATGAAAAGAAAAATTATGATGTATTTTATGGCATTCGTTTTCGCATTAGGAACAATAATATTTCCACAATCGCCGAGTATTACAACAGTAAAAGCAGCAACCTTTACTGATCTGAACCAAAGCCAGATGGTTGCAGTAATGGGAGCTGCCTGGAATTTAGGAAATTCACTGGAAGCCTCCAGCAATGGAACGCCCAGTGAAACTGCATGGGGAAATCCTACAATAACTCAAAGCTTTATTCAATCGGTTGCAAATGCAGGTTTTAAAACGATCCGAATTCCTGTTTCATGGCTGAATTATATCGGAAGTTCACCGAATTATACGATTAATTCTACTTGGCTGAGCAGAGTTAAGGCAGTTGTTGATTATGCCATTAGCTGTAATTTATATGTAATTATTAATTTACACGGAGATGGCTACAGTTCGGTTACCGGAGGATGGATTTTACCTGGAAGTTCAGACCAGACAACGATTAAAGCCAAGTTTCAGAAGGTTTGGTCACAGATTGCAACTACCTTTGCAAGCTATGATCAACATTTGATCTTTGAGTCTATGAATGAAGTAGGCGCCGATGCCAATTATGTTGATAGTACTGTTACTTCCTACTATACCAATATCAATGCTTATAATCAGATATTTGTAGATGCAGTTCGTGCAACCGGCGGCAACAATGCCAAGAGATGGCTATTAATCCCCGGCTGGAATACGAATATTTATTATACTGCTGGTAGTTATGGTTTTACAATTCCAAGTGACGCTAGCTGTACAGCCTCCGGAAAACGAATTATGATTTCTGTTCACTACTATACCCCTTGGGATTTCTGCGGTGCTGAGAGTTATGCCGTAACGCAATGGGGTAATAATGCTGACAGCAGTAAATCGGCATCCTATGGTGGAGAAGCTTCTCTGATCTCCGAGATACAATCAATGTATAATAAATTTGTATCCCAGGGTTACCCGGTTGTTATTGGTGAATATGGTTCTGTCGATAAATCGGCAGGAGATTCTGCAAATACAACCTACAGAGCATATTTTGCAAAACGAGTTTGTGAGGTTTCAAAACAGTATGGTTGTGTACCCGCTATCTGGGATAATGGCTATAATGGTAATTATGGCTTCGGTTTATTCAATAGAAGTACAGGAGCCATCACACAGCAATCAATTATTAATGCGATTATGGGCGTATTCTCTTCCAGTGTTACTCCAACGGTAACCCCTACTGTAACCCCGACCGTAACCCCGACGCCTACAGTAACTCCGTCAGTTACCCCTACGCCTACCGTTACACCTACTGTAACTCCTACACCTACAGTAACACCGGTTGTAACTCCTGGCGTAATGGACGTAAAGTTTTACGGGGCAACGGCAGCTCAATCCAATACCATTTATGCAAAATATAAGCTCACAAACAATGGAAGCACGGCAATAACGCTTTCAAATGTGAAGCTGCGTTATTATTATACGAAGGAAGGTACTGCCAGCCAGAACTTCTACTGTGATTGGTCCAATGTCGGAAGCCAGTATGTTACAGGAACCTTTACAGCGATAAGTCCGGCTAAGACGACTGCAGATTATTATCTGGAAATAACCTTCGCCTCTGGTGCAGGCAGCCTGGCAGCGGGACAAAGTATTGAGGTTCAAGTCCGTGTTGCAAAATCAGATTGGAGCAATTATACCCAAACCAATGATTATTCCTATAACTCTACGGCCACGGCCTATACAAGCTGGCAGTATGTAACGGCATACATTTCAAATACGCTTGTATATGGTGTGGAGCCATAGGAAGCGGCTCAATGTTATATGTACAGTAAAAAATGGAGTTGTATCAACATAACAGTTGGAATTGTTGGTTCGATATTATAATCATTAACGTATAAACAAAAATGGCTCCGTTTAAAGACAGGAATGACTCCGTTTAAAGACAGGAGTGGCTCTGTTAAAATAGGAATGACCCCCGTTTAAAACAGGAATGGCTCCGTTTTTTTTAGACGGGGCCATTCCTAATAATTTATACCTATAATATAAACCTATACTCTAACCAATACAGTACTAAAGATTAATTGCTCTTATTGTCATCTAATATGCCAATCAGCTCTTTCCAATCCTGTATTGTGATGCAATCCACGCTGGGAGTCAGCCGGTTTTCCGGATCAAGGGCACCACGATACCATACCGGGAATATGCCTGTACCTGATGCTCCTTCCACATCAAAATATGCATTATCACCGCAGTACCACACATCTCTTGCATCCAAATTCGCCTTGCGTAAAGCTAATTCAAATATCCGGGAATGAGGCTTACGAAAAACATACTCACTTGTTGCGAGAACAAATTCAAACTCATTCTCCGGCAGCATGGAATTGATACGTCCCATCAGTGCCTTTCCACTAAAGGAAATGTTACTGATGACTGCCGTCCTTATCCCATTCTCCTTCAGATATTTCAACAGAAACTCAATATTCTCTGTAGGCTTTCGAACTGCAGCGTTATCCCAGAATATCTTCTCTAATTCCTCCGGTTTCAGATCAAACTCCAAACCATAGTATTCATATAAATAATTCTGAAATATATGATTATGTACTTCAATATGAGTGGATTTACGGACATCCGGATGAAATCTGCCAATCTCTTTATTTAACGTGATGGCAAATTCCTGTAACTCTTTGGCTGATATCTGATACGGATTCTTCTTTGCCAGCTTAAGAACAGCAAGGTTGCCGGCTACTCCATCAAATCTTGCCTCATTAACCAGGGTCTGTCCATAATCAAACATGATCATTTTCGGCTGCTTCATGGTTCTCCTCCTTATGAATAAGAATGCTGTAAAAGACTATTTAGGAAAGATGAAACCTAATATATCTTTTACAGCATTATAATACAAATAATCTGAGATAAAAACCCTAATTAATTGCTATGATAGATATCGCTATTGATTTTGAGCAAATATTTCATGTATAATATTACCATGTATTTGGTTTGTAATTGTTTTAAAAGGCGAACTAAAGATGATTAAGAAAAGTGAGGTTTGTAGGAAATGAATACGATATTTTTAACAAGTATGACACTTGAAAACATGAACGATATTTCACCAAAATTGAATAATATTAATAATTATGTTACTCAATTAAAAAAATATCATAGAAAAGGCTTTGATAATTTTGTTTATTTTCCAAGCAATCCTATAACATACGGAAATAATGATTTCTATGCAAATTTATACTGCAAGGCATTTGAGAATAGTGATTTCAAATTTAAAAATTGTATTTTAGTAGATAATAGAAATTACTCAAAAATTCATGAAATAATTAAAGATGCAGACATAATAATATTAGGTGGTGGAGAATTGCCACGCCAAAATACTTTTTTTAACAATCTTCACTTAAAGCAAGAATTGAACTATTATGATGGAATTATTGTTGGAATGAGTGCTGGTTCAATGAATTTGGCTGATATAGTTTTTGATTTTCCTGAACTTGATGAGCAAATTGGAAATCCGAATTTTCTTAAAGGGCTTGGATATACTGATATAAATATTGTTCCTCACTATAAACCAAAAGAGAAAAATTATATTAGAGAGTGGATTAGATGCATGGGCAACTTATGTATTGCCACATAGTCATAAAACAAAAATATATGCACTTGTTGATGGAACACACATTTTAATACAAAATAATCATGCAGAAATCTTTGGCGAAGCATATTTAGTTAAAGATTCAATAATAAGTAAAATATGTAATAATTACGAATCATGTATATTGGAGTAAATTCGTATGCTTTAAGCGTATTTTATTTCACAGTCTTTCATGATTGAGAAGCAAAGGAGGGAGTTAAATCCCTCCTTAAATTATATCCATATGCCATTAATATTACATAACATAGCTAATCCCTAATTTATTTACTTGATATTATTATTGTTGATTCCATCGGTACTCCATCAATCCTTCAGATGCCGTACTGACTACCTTCGTTTATTCACTTAGGCTCTCCTCTGGCTTTCCTCTGGCTTTGCTTCGTCTATTCTCTTTTGCTCCTCACGTTTCATCCTAGTCATGATTCCACCAATACGACCTGACTCTTTTGCTGTCAGAGACTTCCAGCCGGTCGCCATTACTTTATCAAGATAGCCCAGTTCTTTTGCTATCTCATATTTTAAGGTTTCTTCCGGTTTGAGGTTATTCAGATCTATTTCTTTTTCTTTTTTCTTTCCCATGATAGCACACCCTTCAAACTTAAAATTATTCCGATCCTTCTCGTTAAGAAGCGGTATTCGGCTTATTAGAGTGTGCCCAACTTCTACTTATCTATTCGGATTTCTTTACCCAAGGGAAGTGAATATATCAGCATTTCCTTCACAGGTTTTCTTAACATTTGTTCCAAAGCTCTGCGGTAATATTCCAGCTGAACCTTATATCTCCCTATTAATTGCAATTCATGCTCCACCAGGTCTGATTTGTAATCCAGTAATACAAGCTCCCCCTCTTCTTCAAAGAATACATCAATGATACCCTGGATCAGGATCAGCTCTTCACTGTCACTATCCTTCATAACTTCCGATGCTTTAATACCCATAACAAATTGTTTCTCTTTGTATAGTTTATGAAGGAGTTGAGCCTGTCTCATCCGGTTTGCAGCATCACTACCAATAAATCGTAAAATATAATCCAGCTTTAGCTTTTTAATATCTCCTTGATTTATGCGGCCTTCCCTAATCATACGATCTATATCCTTCATGAGATCTTCTTTATTATATACTTTAGTCAGATCGAGAAGCTCCAAGACTTTATGATACAGGGTACCACGATCCGTTCCAGTAATCTCAGTTTCTTTCTGGGATATAAAATTAGGGAGATAGCTATCTGTTTTGGTAAGCATTGCCGCTTCTGCATCCGGATGAACTGTTATCAATTCAGCGGTCGGTTTATCTGTAGTGTCTTTCATATGTTCTGCGATATTATAATCTACCTTTTCAGACGGAAGTATCTCATAATCTATCTGAGGATACAATTGTACACTATCCTCATCCTCCAAAACCTGGCCAAGCTTTTTCAGTTCAGATACGGTCATCTTGATCTTTAGGTCAGCTTCTTTTGCATGAGGATATTGGTAATTAAACCTTGTTTTAATTTCCTCTTTAAGGCCTAAATCATAGGTTTCATCGGGATTGATATGGATTAAATCTTCTTCATCCTTACGCAGGAATAATTGCTTTGATATCTCAAGCTTCAATAATTCCTTTTGTGATATCACACTGATTGACATCTCGTCCTTCTTCCACTCGAATGGAATTTCATCTATTCTTGGTATTTTACCCATCCGGTTTAACATTGCTGGAAGTACCCAATCCAGATAACTTTTTGCAGATAATAATTCAAAGAAAGAAAAGTCCTTTCTGATTATTTCACTTAATGATTTGATATATCCGGTAAGGATCAGCTTCTCCTTGGCTCTTGTCATGGCAACATATAATACGCGAAGCTCCTCGCCAAGATTTTCGATCTGCACTTTCTTCTGGATCACTTTCTTAAGCAAGGTAGGTACTTTGGTTCTTAATTTACTGTCTATATACTCCGGACCTACACCCAGCTCGCTGTGAAGAACAATATGGCTGCGAAGATCCTGCGTATTGAACTGCTTACTCATACCTGCCACGAATACAACAGGGAATTCTAGGCCCTTACTTTTATGGATACTCATGATTCGAACGGTATCATCCTGTTTACCGGAAGTGGAAGCCTCACCAAAGTCTACTTCGTATTTATGCAGCTTCTCAATATACCGGATGAAATGGAATAAACCGCTGTAGCTGCCTTTTTCAAAACGGACTGCCTGTGATATCAGCATATCAATATTCGCTTTTCTTCGGTCCCCTCCCGGCATTGCACTTACATAATAATAGTAGCCGGTTTGGTCCAGGACGAGCTGAATTAGTTCATGAATTGGTTTGTGGTTAACCATGGAACGTAAGTCTTCTAACAGCTTGAGAAACTGCACTAATTTCTCACGAAGCTCCTCTTCACTGCCTTCCGCTGCATAATGAAGAAGTGCTGTATACATTCCGGTATTCCTGCTTGATGCTCTCAATAAGGCCAGCTGGGTGGAGGATAACCCAACCATAGGAGAATACAATACTCCCGCCAAGGGGATATCCTGCCTCGGATTATCAATAATTCGAAGCATATTAAGCAGGGTCATGATCTCCAGGGTCTGAAAATACCCTGTTCCGGTATCCGCATAAGCCGGTATTCCCTCCTGCATCAGCGTATTCACAAATACTTCCGACCAATTCGACATGCTGCGAAGAAGTATTACAATATCACGATATGCTGCCGGACGAAGAGCTTTTGTTGATTTATCCATTACCAGCATACCATGATCCGGATCTGTTAATTCCTTTATCTTCTTAACGATGGCTCTTGCTTCTATTTCTTTTTTGGTAAATGCTGCTTCTTCCTGATCGTCTTCTTTCTTTTGAGAATCCTGATCCGGGGACTCCATTGACGAACGCTCTGGTACTGGCCCTTCCTCTGGTATGCTTTCCCCGCTATTCCCATTATCCAGGTCTTCATCCGTTACAAGCAAGAAATCTACTTCTTTCGCGAGGCGACTGTTAAGATCACCTTGCAGTTGGTGAAGGTCTTCCTCTGCCTTGATTTCGTATAGTTCCCCATATTTTAAAGCTGCCGTGTCGTCATATATAATTCCTCCGACCGACTGCTGCATAATCTGTTCAAATATTTTATTCACATACGTCAGAACCTGCTGCCTGCTTCGGAAATTCTTATCCAAGTCTATTCTCTGATAATTGTTTCTATGACCATCTTCAGTGTTATCCCCAGGCATATAGGATCCATACTTTTCCATGAAAATCTCGGGCATTGCAAGTCGAAACTTGTAAATGCTCTGCTTAACATCACCAACCATGAAGCGGTTTGGTTTACCCATATCTTCTCTTGAGATACTCCGAAGAATTGTCTCCTGAACCATATTACTGTCCTGATACTCATCGATTAAGATTTCCTCAAATTGTTCCCGCAATTCCAGCGCAGCCTGAGTCGGGAGCTTATGTTCGATGTTCCTATGTAAGTGCTCTTCTGAAGGGCCCACTTCTGCAGGCTCCTCTTCTACAGGGCCCTCTTTTACAGGGTCGTCTTTTGCAGGGCCCTCTTTCGCAAGGATTTTCAGAGCAAAATGTTCCAGATCATTAAAATCAATCAGGTTCTTATCTTCCTTTTTCTTTGCAAATTCATCCATGAATTCCAAAGTAAGATCAAATAACACCTGAATCACCTGGTTGACTGCCTGCAGATCCTTCAGCATTTCCTCCGGTGACTGGAAGAAAAACTGGCCGGTCAGGTCTTTCAAGCCTTTCTTTACCTCTTCGCGGAGTTCTTTTACCTTCTCCTTTTTCCAGGGCTCCACGGAATCGTCCTTCTTATTCGACAAACGCTCAAAGGAAATCATGGTAAAAAGGCGGGAGCTTTCTTCGTAGGAATCAGCATCTCTAAGTATCTCAAGGGTATTACGATCAGATAATAATGCCGGCAGATATGCACCTGGCCCTCCGCTTTCATTGCATACTGCCATAGCCTGCGCATTCTTAACCAGCAGATCCCCCAGTACTACTCTGATATATTCTAACAGTTCCTTCATCCAGGAAGTCTGATACATATCTTCGAGTGAAGCTAACTGAAACATTTTCTTCTTCTCTGCAATCCAGGTCTTCGGCCAAGGATCGCTCATGGAGAAATTATATAGTTGAAGGATCAGCTCCTCAACCGGAGCATCTGACTTGGAATAGGAATAGCTTTCAATAAAAGCATGAAAATCATCTCTGCCTTCTTCATACCATCGCTCTAAAATATCCGAGATTACATCGGATTTCATCAGTGTAATTTCAGATTCTTCTGCAATTTTAAAGGAAGGATCTAGAACGATCCGATGAAAATAATTACGAATCACATTCAGACAGAAGCTATGGATTGTGGTAATCTGCGCACTCTGAAGCAGGGAAACCTGCTTCTGCAGATGAACGTTTCCAGGGTTCTTCATTAATTTCGCATCTATCGCTTTACCGATACGTTCCCTCATCTCTGCAGCGGCGGCATTAGTGAAGGTAACTACCAGTAAGCGGTCGATGTCCATAGGATCTTCACCCTCTGAAATCATGTTAATGATACGCTCAACCAATACAGCAGTCTTTCCTGATCCTGCTGCCGCTGAAACTAATAAATTCTTATTTCTCGTATCAATAACTTTCTGCTGAGCTTCTGTCCATGCCATAATTATGCTCCCTAATTTATTGTTCCGGAATAAACCTCTGTCACCACAGTATATAATATTCTTCGATATACTTTATCATAGAAGCATTTTAAATTCAACATCATCAGTACAGAAAAGCTTGGATTCCTTGATTTTCAAGGACATCCAAGCTTTTAGATTAATTCTGGCCAATTTGAAATTACTCTTTATCTAATAACCGAAAAGCTGACTGTAATCATCTTAATAATCCACATCATCAATAGACTCTTTAACTACAATCTTAGCTACTACCGACTTGTCTCCGCAGGTTATGGTGACATTCGCTTCGCCGGCCTTGAGGGGTACATAGTGCCAATAACCGTAATCCGTATCATACTCAACCTTTAATACGTCCGGATTGTCTGATTCCATAGTAATTTGATCCGTAGTGTCATCAGGTTCTACGTCATAATCAATATAAAAATTTTCATCACCTACATAAGTTGTAAGTTCATTTGAATATAGGCTTATACTTTCTACCGGAAGCTCCTTCACATTAACCGTAACAGTTCCAACCAGAGTGCCTCCCTCCGAATTTTCATATATGTTTACTTCCGTTGTCCCCGGGTTTTTCGCATATAAGTAAAGGCTTCCTCCATCTTCGTATAAGTCTAAAACATTATTCTCTGTATTTACTGTATCATAATCCTTGATCTCGAAATAATAATTAATATCATTTCTTGGATAGCTAAGTAAATCAAACACTACATAATATTTTCCTAAGAGTAAGTCCATTTCCGATTGAGCTATGCTGGTATCATTCACCACTATCGTCAAGGTACCCAGTGTTTTTGTCTTTTTGTTATATGTCTCTTTCACAGTAACCTTATAGGTTCCAGCTGCTTTTGCTGTAAACTGATATCCGTAGATATAGCTGCTACCGATATAACTCTTAATTTCCTCCTGAAAAGCGGCTTCGACATCAAGGTCTTTCACCTTTGAGGCATCATATTTGATTTCTTTTACCGTTAAATCCTTACTACTTGAGGTAAAAGTATATTTGGCGTCAGGATTACGATATACTATATTAAATAGTGGATCAGCACAGGCGTAATAACTCAGCAGATCGTATTCGAAAGTTCCGATAGGATATTGAATATCACTTGTATTGGAATTGATCTCCAAGGATGCAGCTTTTACTGTGACCTTGCACTTTCCTACAACAGTACTTTTCTTCTGATAGGTCTGAGTACAGGTGATCGTTGCACTTCCTGCTTTCAAGCCGGTTAAAGAGCTTCCGTCTGCACTGATTTTAACAACCTTGGTATCACTCGAGGTAAACTTATAGGTAGCTCCCTTCAATTTATCCTTTACCGAAAGCTTTTGCATATTCTCAACTAAATAGATATTGGTATTCCAGTAGATTTTACTATCAATCTTGCCAATCGGTATGGTCATTTTTGTTGCGCTTATGGATGCTTTTTTTGTTGCTGCTTCTGCTACAGAGCTAGAGATCAAATTACTTCCAACCATTATTGCGCAGCATAAGGCCAGAAATGCCAGTAATCGTAAAGCTTTAATCTTTGGTTTTTTCATTATAGGCTCCTCAATCGTTTATTTTGCTTATTTTACCATATATGGAAAAACAATGCATAATAGTAATTTATCACAAACGATTGGAACGAGTCAAATATTCATTACTAGTCAAATAGTTCTAGGCCCCATATCTCCGCTTTAATCTCATCTGCCGACTTCTTAGTCAGATTACGGTAGCCATGTCCGGGCAGTCTGATGTCAAAGCCGCAGGCACTGCGATATTCGCAATAATCA
>Ga0207800_1000539_pt1 | contig 10694 bp, 6 predicted proteins | sample LuqExpMetageno11_FD_187769 | JGI IMG/M metagenome (GOLD analysis project Ga0207800, IMG submission 187769) | Tropical forest soil microbial communities from Luquillo Experimental Forest, Puerto Rico - Sample 11 (SPAdes) | ecosystem: Environmental > Terrestrial > Soil > Tropical forest ...
GTGCCTTCATCAAGTGGGGAGACGAGCATGTGGAGAAGTATTCGCTCGACTCGCTTCGTCTGCTGGGTACCGTTGGCGAGCCAATCAACCCGGAGGCGTGGATGTGGTATCGCGAAAAGATCGGCCACAATCGCTGCCCGATTGTCGATACGTGGTGGCAGACCGAGACCGGAGCCATCCTGATCGCGCCCATTCCCGGAGCCGTGCCCACCAAGCCGGGTTCAGCAACGCGTCCCTTCTTTGGTATTGAGCCTGAGGTGGTAACGCGCGAAGGGGAACCGGTTCCTGCTGGTTCAGGCGGCCTTCTGGTGGTGCGCAAGCCATGGCCCTCCATGGCGCGTACCGTCTATGGCGACCCGGAGCGATTCAAGAAGACCTACTGGAGTGATGTTCCGGGCTGCTACTTTACCGGAGATGGCGCACGCCGGGATGCCGATGGCTATTTTTGGCTGATGGGCCGTGTGGACGACGTGATCAACGTGAGCGGGCACCGGTTGGGCACCATGGAGGTGGAGTCTGCCCTGGTGGCCCACGCCAAGGTGGCTGAAGCCGCCGTGGTGGGCAGGCCGGATGAGCTGAAAGGCCAGGCCATCGCTGCCTTTGTCACTCTGGAAAGCGGAAACACCCCCAGCGAGGCGCTGAAAGACGAGCTGAAGAAATGGGTCTCCAAGGAAATTGGCTCATTGGCTCGCCCCGACGACATCCGTTTTACTGAAGCTCTGCCCAAAACCCGTTCCGGCAAGATCATGCGCCGGCTGCTGCGAGAGCTTGCCACCCATGGCCAGATCACTGGGGATACCACAACTCTGGAGGACTTTACCGTAATTGCCAAGCTGAGGGAGGCGGAAGAAGGCTAGCTGCGACATTGGGGTGGAATAAGCGGAATGCTGCCTGGTGTCCTGAATGCCGGCACGGAGAACTGAATTTGGAGAGTTGTGCTACGCTTACTCTCCGATGTGCCGATAAACATCCGGGATACGGCAAAACATGGTTTTTCATCTCCAGTCGATCTGGCTGATCGGGGCGCTCACGGCATTCGTCTACGGACTGGTGATTCTGGTGGTGCGCCCGACGCAGTCCGACTATCTGTCGCGCACGCTTTGGTTCACGGCGCTGTCGACTCTGTCCGTGGGTATGGGGTTTTTGCTGCGGAGCGGCATTACCCGAATGCCGGAACCCTTGCGCCTGATGATGGCCAACACGCTGGCGCCTTTGGGCCTGGGCTTTGCCTATCGCGCCATTGCCGAGATGAAGGGGATATCGAGTTCCTGGAGGTGGCATTATCTGCCGCCTGTTGCGGTATTGGGTTCAACCCTTTGGTTTTCGTTTATTCAGCGCAACATCACGATCTGCCAGCTTGTCTATAACCTGGTAAACGCTGCGTTGTTGCTGGGGATCGTGGCTCTTCTACTACGCCGGGGCACCGGCAAGACGCTCCGGGCCGACCGGCTGGCCACAGTGGCTTTTCTCCTGTTGGCGCTCTCCACCCTCGGGGTTGTGGCTCTGTTTGTGGTGAAAGGCGATTACCCCGTCAACTATGACTTCAACCAGCCGCGCGCAGTGTTCAATGTCCTGGTCAGCATTACATTTACCAGCCTGATTGATTTCATCACGCTGTTGATGATCTATGAGAGGCTGAATGAGAACCTGATCGTGCAGGCGCTACACGATCCATTGACCGGAGTGTATAACCGCAGGGCCTTCGAGGAAATTGCCTTTCGAGAGTTCTCCGGCTCACGGCGCAGCGGGTTGCCGATTGCTCTGATCGTCTGCGACATCGACCACTTCAAGATGATCAACGATACGTTTGGCCACGTTGCCGGAGACGAGGTCTTGTCGGAGGTGGCGCGGGTGATGCGCGCCCATCTGCGGGATGAGGATTCCTTGTGCCGATGGGGTGGGGACGAGTTTGTGGCGTTGCTGCCGCGTGCCGGCGAGGCGGATGCTGTGCCGGTGTCGCAGCGGATTGCCCTGGCTTTTCAGAATCATGAGTTTGCCGCCGGAGGCGTGCGGGTTCCGGTGAGTGTCAGTCTAGGCGTGGCGGCCGGGGATCGGGTACAGGGCGATCTGCCTACGCTGTTGAATGCCGCCGATCAGGCCATGTACCGTGCCAAACAGCGGTTCAAGCATCCCGCAACCCATGGGACGGACAAGGCAGAAGCTGCGCAGCGCGTCTGACATAGCAGCGAATATCCGGCAAATACAACGGGGGACCGAGCGTTCGGTCCCCCGTTGTATTGGAATGGATTCGCTTGGAGCTAGAAGCGGTAAAGGACGCCTACCGTGGCCCGGGCGTTGGAATGCGTGTGCGGCGAATAGCCCAGATTGGCGGAGTTGTTGGTCAGAGAGAAGGAGTCGTACATGCGGTCGCCCTGGGCGCGAATGCCCCAACGCGGGCTGAGGTTGTACGTCAAACCGCCACCAAAGCCACCGGAAGCACTGACGTCGGGGGTCATATTTTCGCCGCCTGTGTGCTCCGCGCCCACCAGCACATGGAGGAAACCGTCGAAATTGCCGTAGAGGGTGGCGCGGAACTCGGGACCGGCCGCCAGCGACCATACGGAAGGATTGCCGGGGTTACCGGAGCCCATGGCAGGCTTGAAATATGCGCCGTTAGCCGTGATGCCAAAGTACTTGCCAAACTCGCGGGTCACGGCGATGTCGCCGCCCATCAGGCCGTAACGCGACTGGTTCACCTGGTTCAAGCTGGTGTAAGCAAAGCCGGCATAGGCCTCGTACTTATACGAAGGGCCAGTCTTGTCCACGGTGGGCCGCTTTTCCGGGGCCACCTGGGCTGCGGCCACAAGGGGCATCAGCGCGGCCGCTGCGGCCGCAATCGAAAGCAGGATCTTGCTGTTCAAAATCAATCTCTCCTCGTGTGCCGTGTCCGGCCCTGACCGCACAGGCCGGGCAACCCACAGGCAGCGGCGTGCACACACAATTCCGCTACCTCCATAGACTATCCTTTTCCCCCTGCTCTGATGAAGCCCGGAGCAAAGGAATCCGTAACCTTATCGCGGTTGGACGGCGACAGGCCGCTCCAGACGGAGTTCCCCCGTTGCATCTGCAGGTAGTGTGACGGGAGAACCGGCCGGAAGGTAGCGGGCAATCACTTCCATCTTGCTCCAGTCCAGATCCCATCCATCTTGTATGGCCACCACGGTATAGCTGCCGGCTACCACGTTCAGCAGCACAAAGCTGCCATCGGAGTCGGATTGATCGCGCCGCGCCAGGGCAGGGAAGTTCTTCATCTCCGTTGGAACCAGGACCAGCATGGCTCCGGCTAGCCCCTTGCCGTCTTTTTGAGCCACGCCGGTGACATTGACTGCGCCCTGTGTGGCGGTTACCAGCAGTTCCATGGGCAGGCCGGTAGCCGTGAAGCGGTTGCCTGGGATCCGCCGATGGGCGATTTCGATGGAATGCACTTGCAGGCTATGGCCGTAGCCATTGCGGATCGTGATGGTCCACGTGCCGGCTGCAACCTGGGGCAGGCTGAATGTTCCTCCATTGCTGAGCACCGTAATGGTTTGCTGATTGGGGTCGTCCGGGACCAGCGAGATGGCGGCAAGGGGATCGAAGAGCACCCCTGGAGCGGTTTGAAGCTTGCCCGTGATGGCGCTGGAGGACACTCCGGCCGCACTGTCCACCGCGAGACTGGAGGCGGCATCGAGCGGGAGGGCATGTGCCGGTTGCCCACTGAATAACTGGTAATGGCCCGGCGCTATGCCGTAAATCTCCATTTCGCCCCGGCTGTTGCGTCTTACCTCGCCCTCTGTGTCCATGCCGCCCATGGTGCCGAAGACGCTTTGCTGAAGTTCCGCGGGGGGAGGAGGGGCATCTTTTGCACCTGGATGGGTGATGGTAATCCGCAGGGCTGGAACGGCGTGCAGGTTGATATTGGCTTCAATATGGTTGCCGGCAGCCACCTGGAGCGGAGTGGCCGCAGCCTCTTCGGTGGTGGAGTCGAAATATGTGAGCGGGAAGGCGACATCGAGATCGCTGCTTGCTTGCTCCCCGCCTGCGGTGTGCAGGGCGTACCAGGGGGTAGCCTGCACTGCGATCAGGTACTCGCCCGGGGCCAGATCGGCAAACTCGTAGGTCCCAGTGTCGTCGGTGCTGGTGTTGGCGGCAAGATAGGTACGGCCTTCGGGATCTTCTGTCCCGGGCTTACGGAACAGCAGGACGCGCGCTCCTGCCGCGGGCTCGCCGCCATCGCCGGAGATGCTGCCGCGAATCCAGGACAGCGGGGGCAGGCGGAAGAGCAGATGGGCGGTATCCTGTTCCGCGTTGACAACAACCGCGGAGTTGAAGCTGCCATGTTGTTCGTAGAGGCTGCGCGTGTAGCCGCTGCGTGCTGCCTGCAACTGGTACTTGCCGGCCGGAACCCCGGCAAACCGGAAGCCGCCATCATTGCCGGAGCGCGCTTCAGCCACGGCCTTGTTTTCCCCATGGGGAGTGAGCCTGAGGGTTGCGCCGCGGACGGGGTCGCCGGTGAGTAGATTCACCACCGTGCCTGCCACATCAAAGCCGTTGGCCGCTGGGGCAGGCTGTTGGGCGTGGGCATGAAAGAGGCTGGAACCGAGTATCAAGAGGACCAGCAGGCCGCCGATGCCGATTCTGTAAGCGGAGGACTTCATTTTTCCGGCACCTCCAGCGTCAGTTCCATTTTGCCGCCCGGCTGCAGAACAACCTCCTGACCATGCAGCTTCTCGAGCTGAGCGCGGTCGTGGTAAGGCAGCGGGTGGGGGCCGGCAAAGGTGTACACGTGATAGCGGCCAGGGGTGAGACCCTCCAAAACCAGGCTTTCGCCGCTGGTAGGGCGAAGGGTTGCTTCCTGCAGAGCATGGGTAAAGTCGAAGTCGGGGATGGTGTAGACCGTGTAGTACGGCTCTTCTCCGGCCGCGAACCCCATGACCGAGACCGGCAGATGGAGCGTGAGCTGGGCGCAGTCGTGGCGCAGGGAGAGCGTGATGGAGGGCAGGGTGCCACCGGTTCCTACATGCACAGGCTCACGCGCCAGCGATGCGCCGGAAACGGTGAGGGCGTCTTCGCAGAGGCTGCTTTCAGAAAGCTGCGGGTGCAGCCAATAGGCTCCCGGTGCTGTCGAACTGCCTTTCAACGAGCCGTTCAGTTGCCCACTGGCAAAGGGCAGAACCGTGCCGTCGTCAATCCAGCCCGAGGCGGGGCTGGCGAGCACGACGACTTCATGATTGCGGTGTTCCTGAATTGCTCCGCCCAGTGTGCTCACTTCAATGGAAGGAGCGTGTTGGGGATGCAGCGTCACCCGGGGAAGGGTGAGTGGCTTGCCGGCTACGGTAAATTCCACCTGACCCACCAGCGGATCGCGAGAACGCCCGGGCCGCGTGTCCGGCATTTCCGTGCCCGATGCCGTGGTGATCGTCATCTGATAGTTGCCATCGGGGAGCAGCGCCATCATGGAGTTGCTGGCGGCGTCGTAACTCGCACGGTAGTCGAGCGAGCGGGCGGAGGCGTCGGCCAGCGAACCGTGCAAGGGAGCAGGAGAACCACCGGCGGGGACAACCGGCACTGTGATGCGATGGAAGTTTTCTTCCGCGAGGGTGAGAGCCAGTTGTTGGGTTTGTCCGGCAGTCAACGTCAGCGGCGACAATCCGCCCGGATCGCGCCCGTCCGGGGCGTAGACTGCGGCATAGCCCTCCGCCTGACGCACTTGATCGGGAGCCGTTGGGTCGTCGGCGGTGGCTCCGTTATTCAGAGCGGGCGTTTCGGAATCCAGAAAAGGTGAGGTGAAGACCGCGTACTCACCGGGGATCAGCCCGCCGAAGCGGAAGTTTCCTCCCGCGCGGGTTTTGGTCTGGCCATTGAGCATCCATACCCGGTGTCCACTCTCGATGGTGCGATGCGCCAGTTGGACATTTACGCCCGGAGCTGGTTCGCCATTGGCAAAGTGAATCGAGCCCTCAATGGCCGCGGCGGGAGCCAGTACGAAGGAGAGCTCCGGCATACCCTCGGCCACCACCACGCTATGATTTCCGCTGGAGTGCAGGGATTCGCTCCCGACATCGCCCTGCAACAACTCCACAGCCGCTCCGCCAAAGGGGCGATCCTGAAAGCCAGGTTTCAGTACGGTCAACGTCTGCGGACCGGCTGGAACACCGCGCAGCTCAAAGCTTCCGTCGCCTGCCGTCAGCACGCCAGAGCGCGCATTGCCTTCCACCTGCACCAGGGCACGTGCCACGCCTTCGCCGGTGAGCATATTGCGCACCACACCCCGGACGGTGAGGCGGAGCGTGGTCGTGTTCGCTGCGGTGTCGCCTTGTTGTGGAGGCGTGCTATCCACGGGAATGGAGGGTTCCACGCCGGGATCGGTTTGCTGCGCGGCCGCAGACGCAAGAGAACCAGCCAGCAGCAGGGCGCACGCAATGCCCCATACCCAACGCCCGTGGGTGTTGTTTTGCTTCTGCCCGCTCATTGTCCGCGTCCTTGGTTTACGCTCCACGCACTATTCTGACGGTTCAGCCGCGGAATGGAAAGTTTGTGTTCTTTTCGCCGCTGTAGAGGGCCGCTCGGTAGCGCGGAATGAGGTAGGATGCAGCGCGCGCAGACTCCCACGAAGGCAGGCCATGGCATGGAATGGGGAGCAGGTTCTCGGCCCGATCAACCGGCGGTGGGCAACGTAAACAGGAAGCGGCTGCCGTGCCCCACTTCGCTTTCTGCCCAAATGCGGCCGCCGTGCTGTTCCACGATACTGCGGCACAGGGCCAGGCCCAGGCCGGTTCCGCCCAGAGCGCGCGAATCGGAGGAGTCTCCCTGCTGGAAGCGATCGAAGATTGTATCCAGCTTTTCCGGCGGAATGCCGCGCCCCTGATCTTCTACCGTGAAGCGAACTTCGGCGGACGCGTCCGGTGTGGTGGGGCTGATTTGCTCGGCCGCGAGCCGGATGACGGTATCGGGTGGCGAAAACTTGATGGCGTTGGTCACCAGTTCGTTCAGCACTTGCAAGGCGCGTTCTTCGTCAGCCAATACAGTGCAGGGCGAGGTCTGAACCTGGAAGCGGATGCGTGCCTGCGCGGCGGCGGCGTGGCCCACGTCGGCCGCCCGGCGCAGCAGGTTGGCTGCATCCACGGACTCGCGGTTCAGCGGAAGCTGGCCGGTCCGGATCTTGTCGAAATCGAGAATATCGTTCACCAGCCGCGTGAGACGGTCGCAGTTGGCAATGGCCATCTCAATCATCTGGTGCTGCTTTTCCGGCCGCTTGTCGAGCGAGCCGGAGAGGATCAGGCCCAGCGAGCCGCGCAGGGATGTGAGCGGTGTTTTCAGCTCGTGGCTCACGGTCGAGATGAACTCGTCCTTCATCTTCTCCAGGCGCAGACGCTCACTGACATCCTGGAAGGCCACCACCATGCCGGAGATCTCGCCGTCATCCAGGATCGGACTTGCCGAATACTCCACCGGAATCGCCACGCCGTCCTTGCGGACAAAGATCTCGTCGCGCATGCGGATCGGTTCAGAACGCCGCAGCGCCTGGAAGATGGGGCTGGCGGTGCGTGTATAGGCCGGGCCGCCTGCCGGTGCGTGATGCACCAGTTCGTGAATGTCGCATCCGGTGAGCTGATCGGCCGTATAGCCAAGAGCCTTGGCGCCAGCCTGATTGATGAAGGTGACGTTGCCCTCCATGTCGATGCCATAGATGCCGTCGCCTGCCGATTCGATGATGAGCTCGCGCTGACGTGTGGCCAGACGCAGTGCTTCTTCGGCCTCATACTGCTCGGTGACATCCATGCCATGGTTCAGCACAAAGGGGCGTTCGCTGGGGAGCTGCATGCGGCGACTGCGTACGGCAATGCGGCGGTACACACCGTCGGAACGGCGCAGGGTGAGCGTGCCATGCCATTCTTCCTGCGTTTCCAGCGCGCGTAGAGAGTCGGCGATGGCGACCGCGCCGGTGGCATCGGTAATCTCCGTGAGGGCGCGACCCACCAGGGCTTCAACCCGGTAGCCAAGCGTCTCAGCGGTGTAGGAATTCATGGAAGTCAGCCGGCCGTCCATGGTGCAGGTAAAGACAAAGCCGAGCGAGTTCTCTACCACCTCGCGATAACGCGCCTCGCTGGACAGCAGAGCCATCTCCATCTGGCGCTGTCCGGTCACGTCCTGGCCGCTGACAATCAGGTACTGAATCTCGCCATCGGGCCCAGGCAGCGGGCGTACCGTCCAACTGATGCGGCGCTTGGTGTCTTCCGCATTGATATCGGCAATGTGCCATGGCGTTTCGTGCGGGCCGGAAGATTGGCCGGTGGCGGCATCACGCAATTTGGCGCTGACCCAACTATGATCCTCCGGTTCGAGCATCTCCTCGACAAATGGGCGGCCAACCACGGCGGGCATGCTGAGTCCGGTGAGCTGCGCGCACGAATAGTTGATACGCACCAGCCGTCCCGCGGTATCCAACACCACGACCAGCGCTGGAATGGCGTCCATGGTGGCAGACACAAAGCAGCGTTCAATGGCCAATGCCCGTTCGGTGCGCTGGCGCGCGCGCTGTGCCTGTTCCTGCTGGCGAATGCGGCTGTAGAGCTCCAGACGCGTTACCACCTGGCGGCCCAGAATCTCCAACAAGGTCAGATGTTCTTTGGTGAATTGTCCTGGCTCCGGTGCGAGCACGGCCAACACACCCACCACGCGGCGGTTGCTGGCGATCAGTGGTACGCCGGCATACGAGCGGCAGGAATAAGTTCCCGGCAGCGGAATGCCCTCGGGGAGAAAGCGGGGATCCTGGCTGGCATCGGGAACCATCAGGGGCTGAGTCAGTTCCACCACCCATTGGCAGGCGGAGGTGGCGCGGGGCTGGTCACCGGACTTGAAGCCAAAACGCGATTTGAACCAGACACGATTGAAATCGAGCCAACCCACATAGGCGTAAGCGGCATTGGAGAGTACCGCAGCCAGCTCGGTCAGTTCATCGAGCGCGGGATCAGGATTGTGATCGAAAAGGGCGAATTCCTGCCGCAGGCCCGCATCGGGGGTATCACCGAGTTGTAGACCCTGCATAGCACACATAGATGCACTCGCCAGAGTGCCAGTATTACCCAAGTTATCGAGAAAGGCTCTTCCCCAAATTGGGGAGATAAATAGTCCTATCTACAACTGGAGTGCTAGAGAATACGTGTTTTTAGGTACCCAAGATAAGGTTACTTAGGTAGGGCAGGTCTCAGTGACCTGGTAACTTGCAGCAGTCTCCAGCTTCCAAGGGCTCATTGGCGCCGGCATCCAGAACCACCTTCCACTGGCCATCGGGGCTGCGCCGCCAGATGGTCATATAGCGGCCGCTCAGCACCACATCCTGGCCATTGGCGCCCTTGCTGTGGCCTTCAAAGTGGCCCCAGGTGTATCCCATATCTCCAGAGGGCCCCATCAGGGCATCGGTTGGCGTCCAGGTAAGCCGGTAGGCCTTGGGCGACCAAGTTGCACCATGGGCGATGGCCACCTTGCCCACCAGCGGTGCCGCACCATTGCCCAGGGCTACGCCATCCTCGGCAAACCAGGCGGCAAATCCCTCTCCTCCGCGTTCAAGCACGTCTTTGGCAAACCGGGCTTCCAGATCGTAGAGCAATGCCTTGCCGGGTTTCATTGTGTTGTCGGTCAGCAGGTTGGGCGTAGTTTTCTGGGCGGAGGGGTCGGGAAAGGCCAATTGCGCACTGGCGCTACGCAGACCAGCGGTTACCAGGAGCGCCATTGCGATGACCACCAGAATCTGTTTGCCGTTCTTTGTCGCCACCTGCAACCTCCCCTGTCCTTCGATCTTGCGCCCGTCCTGCAAGGACCGGATATCTGGAGCTTACCGCACTCAGCGCTGACTGTTCTTTTGCTCACCAAAGTTCATCCAGTAGGCGACTGCGTCTGCTCAAGCCTGAATCTGCGATGCGGGGTCGCCGGCTGCACGGTTGCGCCCATAAGCCAGGAGCAGGCAGGCCAGAGTGACCAGAATAACGCCGAGCACCAGAATGCTGCCTTCTGGCCCATCGGTGCCGCCGCTCCAGAAGACATTGCCTGCAGGGCGCGAGATCATCAGAGAATCTTTGGCTTGCATGCCGCTGTTGGCGGTGCCGTAAAAGTAGGTCTCCGCCCAGTCCCATGCTGCATGGAAGCCGATGGCCCACCAAGCCGAGCCCGTTACGCGAACGCTAGCCACGAAGACAAAGCCGATGGCCGTGACCGCGAAGATGCCAATCCAGTTTTCACCGTTGTTGCCGGTGTGCAGCACGCCGAACAAGGTGGAGGTGCCCCATGCTGCCAGCCAGAAGCCAGCCGAGTGTGCTTTTCTGAGGGCCAGCCACAGGCAGGGCGGCAGGCCAAGCACGGCCATCAGGTAAACGCCCCACACACCGTTGCCCTTGCTGAAGGCGAAAAGTCCGGCGCAGGCCGCGGTCTGGATGCCGAGCGCCCACCACAGGTTCAGGCCGCGCGACAAGGTTGCTTGCAGGTAACAGCGGAAGGTTCCTTCCTCAAACAAGCCAACCAACAGGAACATTGCGGCCCAGAAGGCTGCGCAGCGGAGCAACGCCGGCAAGGCCAGTCCAGAAGGCGCCAGAGTGAGCCATCCGCCTGCCTTGAGCAGACCAACCAGCAAGCTGAGCGCGGCAAAGCCGGCCACGGAACCCACCAGCAGGTGCCGCCAGCGCCTGGAATCGATCAGGTTGTACTCCAGCAGATTCAGC
>Ga0207800_1000543_pt1 | contig 10604 bp, 11 predicted proteins | sample LuqExpMetageno11_FD_187769 | JGI IMG/M metagenome (GOLD analysis project Ga0207800, IMG submission 187769) | Tropical forest soil microbial communities from Luquillo Experimental Forest, Puerto Rico - Sample 11 (SPAdes) | ecosystem: Environmental > Terrestrial > Soil > Tropical forest ...
TGTTTAGGATTGTAGAATATCTCATCGGTTGAACCGTATTCGACTATTTTGCCTGCGTACATGACCGCTATCTTTTTGCACATATTGGCAACGATACCCAAGTCATGAGTTATCATAATTATGGACATACCTATTTTATTCTTCAGCTCAATCATTAATTCAAGTATCTGCGCCTGAATAGTAACGTCCAGCGCAGTCGTGGGTTCGTCCGCAATCAGCAGCTTCGGCTCGCAGGCGAGAGCTATGGCTATCATGACCCTCTGACGCATTCCGCCTGACAATTCATGCGGATACTGTTTCAAACGCTTTTCAGGCTCATTTATCCCAACCAGCCTCAACAGCTCAACAGCCCTGTCGTTAGCTTCCTTTTTGGTTTTGTTTGTATGCAGCAGGATTACTTCCGTTATCTGGTTGCCTATTGTATAGACCGGATTAAGGCTTGTCATAGGATCCTGGAATATTATGCTGACTTCATTTCCGCGGATCTTGCGCATATCGCCTTCCGTCATTTCGTTTATCCTGTGTCCGTTGAAATCTATAGTTCCGTCAACGATGCGTCCCGGATAGGCGGTAAGTCCCATCACCGAATAAGCTGTTACGCTTTTTCCGCTGCCGCTTTCACCGACTATGCCAAGCACGTCTCCTTCATCCAGCTTTATGGAAACGTCGTTCAGTGCCTTTACTTCGCCCGCCGGTGTAAAAAACGAGAGGCGCAGATTTTTTATATCAAGTAATAATTCACTCATCATTTTCACCTCAGTTCTTCAGTTTCGGGTCGAAAGCATCTCTCAAGCCATCGCCGATCAGATTGAATGAAAGTATTATAAGGCTTATCATTATTGCCGGCGCCAACAGTCTGTATGGATAACTGGTGATGCCCCCTATTGCCTGTGAAGCCATCGACCCAAGGCTGGGCATCGGAGCCGCGACGCCTATGCCGATAAAGCTCAGGAAGCTTTCCGTGAATATCGATGCTGGTATCTGCAGCGTAGTTGTAACGATCAGCGTACCCATGCAGTTGGTAAGCAGGTGCTTTCCAATTATCCTACTGTTGCTTGCGCCCAGCGCCTTGGCGGCTGTTACGTACTCCTGCTCCTTAAGCGTCAGTATCTGGCTTCGTACGATACGCGCCATACCGACCCAGTATAGCAGCGAGAATACGATGAATATGCAAATAAGCCCCACGCCTATCGTGTTGATCCAGCCAAGTCCCGGTACGGTATTTGCCATATGCTGCAGAGGGAATTTGAGAGTGACCATCAGTAGGATTATGATCAGGATATCAGGTACTGTATAGATGATATCGACGATACGCATCATTATCATATCTGTCTTGCCGCCAAAGTAGCCTGCTATGGCGCCGTATATCGATCCGATAAGCAGCACCATTATGCTTGCAACTATACCGACCAGCAGAGAGACCCTGCTGCCCATCATCAGTCGTACCATGGTATCACGGCCGAGCGAATCGGTCCCCATGAAATGCGGGAAAACACTTTCACCCTGTGCCTTGAGCGCGATCTCCTGCTGGGAATACTGCATAGGCTCGAGATTTTCACTGCCCCTTATCTGCTGTTCATAAGTGTAAGGATAAAAGCTCGGCACAATAAAGGCAAATATGAAAACCAGAATGATCACTGCCAGGCTTACCATCGCTATATTGTTTTTTTTGAACCGGCGGAGACCGTCCTTCCAGAAGCTCACACTTTTTCGCATGACCACAAGGCTCTGTCTTTCTTCCTTTCCGGCCGGTGCAAAATCAGAAACATCCAATTGCATGCTAAGAGGTTTTTTCATATCAATCATTAGTCGCCATCGCTCCCTATTTCAGTTTAATACGCGGGTCTATCAGCTTGTATGCTATATCTACAAGCATATTCATGGTAATTATCAACGCAGCAAGAAATATCGTTGTGCCCATTATAAGCGGATAATCCCTGTTGGTTATCGAGCTGATAAACGCATTGCCCAAACCGGGTATTGTAAATATTTTTTCTACGATAAAGCTGCCTGTAAGAGTGTACGCAAGGAGCGGGCCAAGGTAAGTGACAACAGGCAATATGGCATTGCGAAGGGCATGCTTGAATAGAATTACAAACTGTGTGAGGCCCTTCGCCTTGGCAGTCCTCATATAATCCTGTCCGAGCACTTCAAGCATGCTCGAGCGCATCAGCCTGGTTATATAGGACGCAGGATAATATGCAAGCGCAAATACCGGCATTATATAATGCAATGGTGAAGTAAGACCGTAAGTCGGCAGCAGATCGAGCTTGACGCTCAGGATGACCATCAGAACTACCGATACTACAAAGCTCGGAACTGCAATCCCGAATGTAGAGAACACTATGATGACATTGTCTATCCATTTACCGCGGTTCAACGCTGCGATACTTCCAAGGGGAATGCCTATGAGCAGGGCAAACAGTATTGCCAGACCGCCGATGCGCGCCGATACCTTGAAGCCTCTCCAGATGATATCGGATACGATACGCCCTCTTTGCTTCAGTGAAGGGCCAAGATCTCCCTGCAGCGCCTTCAGCATATAGTTTTTATATTGTACGATTACTGGCTTATCGAGACCGTACTTGGCGTTCATAGCTTTCAGTGTAGCTGCGGTCGGAGCCTTCTCAGAAAGGAACGGACCTCCCGGAACGATATTCATCAACGCAAAGGTTATGGTGGAAACCAGCCAAAGGGTAACAATTGATAATAAAAATCTCTTTATTACGTATTTTGCCATTAAGACACCCCTTCTAATCTATGTAAAAGATATAATCGCATCAAGCTATCATAACTAATACTAAACGTTAGTTAACATAATACAATATCGCGCTTTCTAACGCAATGCTTATTACTTCCAATAACTCTTATACACAAACTAAAAAAAAAGCTTGTGAAAAGAATCTCTGGGACAAGGAACACCATTGTTCTCCCATAGACCACAACCTGTACAGCAATTATATACTATCAGTAATTATTGGTATTTTCAATGGGTTACATAAAATGTATATTTATTCATAAATATAAACAAATCAAAAATATATTGCCCGGCAGAAGCCCGAGGTCTCATCCCATCTCGCATGCATATGCCGATCAGATGTAAAAACTGAACCTAGCCGTATTTACAATAAGATAATGCTTTTGTGTACATACAGCTTTTTGTAATGTAAACCAATCAACCATATCGTATCCAGACTTAGGTTAAAAGAGAAAAGACCGGTATTTATCCGGTCATATGCTTTTATGCAAATAGGAAATATTCGTGTATATTCAATTATATGCTGTTATATACAAAAAAGAACGATTTATTTGGCATTGATCTCTTCCGCGATCAGCCTGCCCATTTCACGTGTGCCTACAGTTTTACAGCCTTCAGACGAAATATCTGCTGTCCTGTATCCTCGATCCAGCACGGTTTTTACTGCATATTCGATTATATCTGCCGCTTTCCCCTCATTGAGGGAATAGCGCAGGAGCATGCCCACCGACAGTATGGTCGCTATCGGATTCGCCTTATCCTGGCCTGCTATATCGGGTGCAGAGCCGTGTATTGGCTCATACAGGCCGAGAGAACCGCTGCCCAGACTGGCTGACGGCAGCATACCGATCGAACCTGTGATCATCGACGCCTCATCAGAAAGTATATCTCCGAAAAGGTTGGAGGTAACAATCACGTCAAATTGCCTCGGATTCCTTACCAGCTGCATTGCGGCATTATCAACATAAAGATGGTTTAACACAATATCGGGATACTCCCTTGAAACCCTTATGACGACCTCGCGCCAGAGTCTTGAGCTCTCAAGTACATTTGCCTTGTCGACGGATGTGACTATCCCTCTGCGCTTACCCGCCGCAGCAAATGCTATCCTTGCTATCCTTTCTATTTCACTGGAATTGTACTTTTCCGTGTCGAAGGCTGCTTCCACAGAGCCTTCCTTTGTCCTGCCACGCTCGCCGAAATAGATGCCGCCGGTCAGTTCCCTCACTACAAGTATGTCGACGTTTTCGCCGATGATCTCCGGCTTGAGAGGTGAAGCTCCACTAAGGGCCTTGTATATTACCGCAGGCCTGAGGTTGGCAAAAAGGCCAAGACCTGCCCTTATTCCCAGCAAGCCCGCTTCAGGCCCTTTTCCGCCGGGCAGGCCCTCCCATTTCGGGCCTCCCACTGCGCCCAGCAGTACGGCGTTGCTTTCCCTGCACGCCTTGAGCGTAGCTTCAGGCAGAGGGTTCCCGCAGGCGTCTATGGCGCAGCCGCCCATCAATTTATAATCGAACTGAAACTGTATATCGAGCTTTTCACCGACGACTTTCAGGACCTCGACAGCCTGATCCACCACTTCCGGACCTATTCCGTCCCCGCCCAATACCGTTATTTTATATTTCATTATACGAACCTCCTATGCCCGCCGTTTTCTGATATATCCTATCAGCCCGTCGGCTGCGATGATCTTCTGCATGAATTCCGGGAATGGTACCCCTTTATAGGAAATATTCTTTGTGAGGTTGGTTATTACACCTGTATCAAGATCGACGTCCAGTTCGTCCCCCTCCGATATACCGGCAGCCGCTTCCGGGCATTCGATTATCGGCAGGCCGGTGTTTATCGCATTGCGGTAAAATATCCGCGCAAAGGTCTCGGCAATGATGCAGGATATACCCGAAGCTTTTATTGCTATGGGGGCATGCTCCCTGGACGAGCCGCAGCCGAAATTCCTGCCCGCCACCATAATATCACCTTTTTTGACCCTTGATACGAAACTGGCGTCAATATCCTCCATACAGTGGGACGCAAGCTCCGCGGGATCGGATGTATTCAGATACCTGGCCGGTATAATGACATCCGTATCCACATTGTTTCCATATTTTATAACATTACCATGTATTTTCAATTTCGATGCCTCCCATCATTACAATTCGTCCGGCGATGCGATCCTGCCCGCCACTGCCGACGCCGCCGCGATCGCAGGGCTTGCCAGATATACTTCGCTCTCCGGGTGCCCCATTCTTCCGACGAAATTCCTGTTAGTCGTAGCAACAGCCCGCTCGCCCTTTGCCAGTATACCCATGTGTCCTCCCAGACAGGGTCCGCAAGTCGGTGTACTGACCGCAGCTCCGGCATCTACAAATATATCGAACAAGCCTTCGCTCATAGCTTGTTTCCATATCTTCTGTGTCGCCGGGATAATGATGCATCTTACATCCCTGTGGACCTTGCGTCCTTTAAGGATATCTGCTGCAACACGAAGATCCTCGAGCCTTCCGTTTGTGCACGAACCGATTATGACCTGGTCGATCCTTATATCTCCCACTTTGTCGATCGTCCTGGCCTTGTCGGGCAGAGGCGGGAATGCGACCGTGGGCTTGATCTCTCCCATATCTATGGTATAGCTTTCACTGTAGACCGCATCCTCGTCCGCCGAATAGACCTTATATTGTCTTTCCGAATGCTCCCTCGCATAAGCCAGCGTCTTCTCGTCCACCTCGAAGATACCGTTTTTGGCTCCGGCTTCAATAGCCATATTGGCCATGGAAAACCTGTCATCCATTGAAAGATGGACAAGTCCTTCTCCGGTAAACTCCATTGATTTGTATAGGGCGCCGTCCACACCTATCATTCCTATGATATGAAGGATCACGTCCTTGCCGCCCACCCATTTGCCCGGTTTTCCCTTCAGCTCAAATTTGATTGCCTCAGGGACCTTGAACCAGGCCTCGCCCATAGCCATTCCCGCCGCCATGTCCGTACTGCCGACGCCGGTCGAGAAAGCTCCGAGCGCGCCATAGGTGCATGTATGCGAATCAGCGCCGATCACAACATCGCCCGGGACCACCAGGCCCTTTTCCGGCAACAGGGCATGTTCTACGCCCATTTGACCGACCTCGAAAAAATTTACTATATCCATTTCCCGAGCAAATTCCCTGATGAATTTCACCTGCTCGGCGGATTTGATATCCTTGTTCGGTGTGAAATGATCAGGTACGATGGCTATCTTATTTTTATCGAAAACGTGATCTATGCCTATTTTCCTGAATTCCTTAACAGCTACGGGAGTAGTGATATCGTTTCCAAGCACCATGTCAAGCCGCGCCATGACGAGCTGCCCCACTTCCACCCTGTCAAGCCCCGCGTGGGCTGCGAGGATCTTTTGAGTCATTGTCATTCCTCTGACGCCTGTATTACTGTTCTGCATACATATATCCCTCCCGTGAATGTTTTAAATGAAATCCGCGCCTGAAGGGCGCTAAACATCCTCCCGTGAATGTTTTAAATGAAATCCGCGCCTGAAGGGCGCTAAACATCCTCCCGTGAATGTTTTAAATGGAATCCGCGCCTGAAGGGCGCTAAACATCCTCCCTGTGAAAAGATTATATCGCCTGCCAGTTTAGGATTCTTCCTGTTACTTACTGTTATTCGGCAACAATATTCATGTTTTTTGTCATGGAAGTGAGTTTTTAATTTACGTGTTTCTTCCTGTATTGAAGAGGGGTCAGACTGGTGTACTTCTTGAACATTTCATTAAAGCGCTGCTGGTTCGAAAAGCCTACACTCAGCGCTATATCGCTGATTTTAAGGCCTGTGTCGGACAACAGCTCCTTAGCTCTGTCGATCCGGACCTTTAGAAGATAATTGATCGGGCTCATGCCCGTCTCTTCCTTGAACGCCCTTGTAAAATAGCTTGGGCTGAGGAATACGAACTTCGCGATATCCCCCAGTGAAATATCCCTTTCGAAATTGGTGTGGATAAAGTTTACCGATATCCCGATCAATTCCTTGAGCTTGGGACTTTTGGACTTGATGCTGTTCTCCCATTCCATCTTCAGGGCGCGGGAAAGCAGTACGAAAAGCTCGAGCACCAGCAGATAATTGAGGAAATCGCTTCCCGGTTCGCTGCTCTCACGTTCTTTCAATATACGGTTCAGCAGGATCACTATCTCGTTCTTCTGGCTGACCTTCAGCGTAATATACGGTCCGGTCTCCCTGCTGGTGACAAAATTGAGGAAATCCTCAAGCGGGATCTCGGAAAATTCACCGCTGATCCTGTTCTCGAAAGTGAAATTCAGGACAATGAATTCACAGCCATTCTCGGACTTGACAATAAACTTGTGATACTGGAGCGGTTTTATTATGACTATATCATTCGGGCCGAGTGTCACAGGCTGGCCGGAAATCTCGAATACGGCATAGCCCTTTTTCATATATACCATTTCGTAATTTTCATGAACGTTCGGTTCCATGGACCAGGTGATGTCCTGTATCCTTTCGAGCGATTTTACTATGACTGGCAGAAAGTTTGACGAATTCAGAAGACCTTCCCATGCCTTTGGCAGAAGCTTATCCATAATTTCACCCCGGCTTTCAATCAAATTATAACCCATAAACAGGCAATTGTCACGAGGGATGCTCCGGCAGGCAGGATACGCTGCTTTTTCAGGGAGGCTCCGTTGCCCTGTCGGATAAAGTCTAAGGCACATAAAAAAGGAGGCCGTCAGGCCTCCATTTCTTCTATCTCTATATTGGCAAGGAGTTTTTTGAGTTCTTCCACTTCATTTCTGTTCAAGGTCACTCCCTTGCCCATCTTTTCGTGGGTCTCATCCCAATCACGTATGTCCAGCTTGGGCTTGCGGTCGTTCCAACTCACAAGGTTAACTTCCTTTTTCCAGCCCTTGGTCCCTTCTCCGATAATCCCGATGTGTTTTTTGATCTCATACTTAAGGTCTGCCATTTTTAACCCTCCCATTAATGTTTTAGTTGGTTATTGTTCCGGTATGCAGCACAGCTCCAGCTTTCCGTTGCTTTTTGCGTAAGCCAGGAAAATGGCCTGATCCTGCGTAACCTCAAAGGATATGTACCTTGGAATTTTTTCACTGTCCGCCAAACCCAGCAGTTGCCCGTCTTCATCTATAAGTCCGGCAATCCGGACATTTTTCATTATCTTTACCCCGCCGGATGCGGGCGGCACATCTGTAACTCCCCCGGCCTGGGGAGCCTGTTCTTTTATTTCTCCCTGGTTCGGCACATATATTATATCAACGAATTGCCCGTCTGAGAACTGCCAGGCGTTTGCCTGGTCGACCTTCAATTCGGCTGAGAAAAGTCTCTTGTTTTTATCTTCAGCTATGGCAACGATACGTCCGCCGGCCGACAATCTGGCTTTGAGAAGCATCTCCCCCTCGACCAGGCCAGCGACAGTCCGCTTGCCGAGAGCTTCGCCGATGTTTTTTACAGCGTCGGGATGTATCGTACTGCTGCCCGTTTCCCTGATCTCAAGCATATCAGCAGTAATTACGGTATTCCCGGGTACATCTGTCTTGGTGAAGACGACCATTTCCTTTGTATCATAACCTGACGCGCTCGATATTATCGCTGTCTCAGCAGTTACCAGCAGCGCAACGATCGCAAAGGCTGCGCCGATCCATACAAACCTTTTCATATCCTCTGCCCCATTCCAAATCAATTATTCACAGGTATTTCTGAATCAACATGCACAATAACATCGATATGATCTCTGCCAAGCAGGTTCAGTATTACGCCCCTGTACAGCGACGGCCTGATCGGGATATTGACACAACTGTGCACCGCAGGCCTCTTGATCGTCGATCCATCCGGACATACCACCGGAAAACCTTCCTTATAAAATGTCAAAGATAATATCTCTACCTGAGCCTCCGCCACTGAGTCACTTCTGGGTATCAGGCCGCCGTCAAGCTTGAGATTGCGGCAAAGCAATTCCCGGAAGATATCTCCTGCCTTTTCGTCGAAAAAGTCGACGCTCACCTTTCCGAGTCTCTCAGCATTCAAAGCATTATATACGGAAATATTCGTCATATCGACCGAATCCCTTATAAGTCTGGCTTTATCCAGCAGTATGTATCTTTCCATTACCGTCGAGAAAACAGGAAACACGACAAATGCAAGCATTGCAGCCATAACGACCACTTCAGCTACGGCGCTCCCCACAGCGCTCCTCAAGGCACTCCCCGCGCCACTCCTCATAGTTCTCCTCAATGCACTCCCCAAGGCGTTCTCCACTGCTCTCCCCGCGCCGGTTTTGAAACATACAAGGCGATTATTCATCAGTTGACTACCTTCCTTGACATCGTAGTTTTCTCATACATCATCCGAATGACCTGATCCTCTCTTTCGAACAGATCCGTCAGCCTGTTCCAACTGTAATCCCCCTCTACGTGCAGCGTCAGCAGTTCGCCCTGGCGCGCATTTGCCGCAGCATTTATAACTATATTGGTAAAGCCCGCAGCTTCGAGTTCTTTCTGCAGCTCACTTCGATCGTCGTTGTCCAGGCCGCCTCCGTTCTCCATCCTGAGCAGGGAATCCCTGCAGGCTATATCAAGATCTGCCTTTGCAGACAGCGGCAGAAAAAACTCAATAAAATATACCAGCAGGGATATCATTATGACAAGTATAACACCTGTTACTACCGCTCTTGCAGGCATATCGCACCTCTTTATTTCGTAGCGAACATCTGGGATTCAATAGTACCAGTCCACCACGTGGTAAGATCTGCCATCACGAGTTTGGCAAAATCCCTGAGGCCCGGTATTATGACGAATGCCGCAATTATGAGCGCGGCAGCTATCCCGAGCAGCTCATTCATACCGAAGCCCCTTTTGTCACTTTTCAGGCGATCTATCCCGCGGCTCAGGATATGCCTGTCCCTTCGCATTGATAGCACCTGTCCCATGATCAGAACGATAAGATTGAGTTTACTGTACATGTTGTACCCCCATTTAATAGATTTAGTTTATGAATATTTTCCCGATTGCCTCCCCGGTGTCCTTAAGCATCGGTACGATTATCATCACGACAATGATTGCAACGAATACGGCAGCCGCGGCAAGACTCCTGTTCCTGCAGCTGTCCGTTTCCGCCTGGATGTAGTCGAAGTATTTCTTGAACATCACATCCTCCTGCCTGGCCAGGAGTTCCTTGCTGTCCCCGGTTTCGATGCCCTGCTTCAAAGCGATGCACAAAGTTTCAGCCTCGTGGGCGTCGAAATTGGCTCTGAATTCCTCCAGCGCGGAGTCGATATCCAACGTCAGTTCGTATCTGGCCGCTAGCCTCACCAAAATTCCCTTCAGTTCCTTATCCTCGGTCACCTTGTAAACAGACCTTATGGCATCTGTAGGTTTGATCCCCGAAGAGATCTGATTGTGCAGGTATTTGTAGATCTTATATATATTTTTTTGGAGCCTGAGGTTTACTTTTCGCCTCCCGGACGAAACAACCAGTTCCATTATTATGTTGATAAGGGCAACGGAAGCAAGCGGCCTCACAATATCAGGGTAATTAAGGATAAAAGCGGCCACAAATACGGCAGGAGATATTACAAATCTGACCAACAGGTACAACACTGGTGCATACTCGCTCTTATACCCGGCTTTGCGCATCTTTGCCCTTGCTTTCAGAAATATATCCTTTCTGCCTATCCGTTCTTCGCATATATTGATGCCGGCTCCGACTATGGCCGAACATCTTTTGTAGAGAGTAAGGCGCGGATTTCTGGGCCCCAGAGCTTCCGCCACCTGTCCTGATCCGGAAATTAACAGCCTGCGTGAGACCAGGATGGCAAAAACAACGTTGGCAA
>Ga0207800_1000548_pt1 | contig 10496 bp, 8 predicted proteins | sample LuqExpMetageno11_FD_187769 | JGI IMG/M metagenome (GOLD analysis project Ga0207800, IMG submission 187769) | Tropical forest soil microbial communities from Luquillo Experimental Forest, Puerto Rico - Sample 11 (SPAdes) | ecosystem: Environmental > Terrestrial > Soil > Tropical forest ...
GCCCGAGCAGGCCGCGCTCGAAGGGCGTGACGCGCGGGATCTCGCCGCTGACGTAGAACATGTCGTCGAGGAAGGCGCGCGGTTCAGTGATGCAAATCACGTCGGCGCCTTGGGCAGTGAGATCGGCACTCGACGGTACGTCGTCGAGGTAGCGCAGGCTGCCGTTCGGCAAGCGCATCGCGCGCGAGCGGAACATGCCGGGATGCGCGTAATAGGGCACGACACGTTGGCCGTTGCGCGAGCGAATCGCGTTGAGCGCTAAGAACATCGCGCCCGAATGGTCCCAATGCCCGTGCGAGAGGACGATGCTCTCGACCTGGCCAAGATCGGCGCCGAGCCTCGCCGTGTTGCGCTCGAAGGCGAAATCTTCCGGGCCGCTGTCAAACAGCACGCTGTGCCGCTTGTCGCCGCGCGTGGCAGTGAGCAACACGGAAAAGCCGTGAACTGCACAGCAAAGGCAGCGGCCGGACGAGGCACGCAAGCCCCGGCGCGTCGCGAAGGCAAATTCGTTCTCGACATTGGATGGCGTCGTCGACAATCCGTCGGTCGCGTTGTCGACGAGGACCTGAATCTCGACTTTATCGACAGGCTGCAGCTTGGCCATGCGCCTTACTGCGGCTCCATACCGGAAAGCTTCACCACTTCGTTGGCATCGACGCGATCGGTGACGATCTCCTTGGCGAATTCCTCCGGCGAGTTGATCGCCGGCACCTGGCCGCGCGTGATCACGAACTTGTCGACGAACTCTTTGTCCTCGAAGGCGCGCCTCACCTCAGCGTTGAGCCGGTCGATGATCGGCTTCGGCGTGCCGGAGGGGGCAAACAGCCCATACCAGGTCTGCGACGGCGCGCCCCTGTAGCCAAGATCGGCGAGCGTCGGCACGTCCGGTAACTGCGGCGTACGGATGTTGTTGACCAGAGCGAGCGCTGTCATCTTGCCCGCCTTGAGGTGCGCTTGCACGTTGCCGAGACCAAACAGGCCGATTGGCGTGGTGCCGGAGAGAATGGCGGTGACCGCCTCGCCGCCGCCCTTGAATGGCACGCGGATCCAGTCGGCGCCCCTTTCTTTCTTCAGCGTATCCATATAAACGACGCAGGGGATCGAGGCGGTGAGGTAGTTCAACGTACCCGGCTTCGATTTCGATGCCGCGACTAGCTCGTCCACCGTCTTCACGTTAAGCGAGGAATTCACCACTAGCACCTGGATCAGATGGAATAGGTTGACGATCGGGATGAGCCCCTTTTCTGGATCAAACGGCACCTGTTTGTAGAGGAACTGATTGTAGATCATCGTGTCGGCATTAATGATGCAGATGGTGTAGCCATCCGGCGGCGCTTCCTGGCAGAAACGCGCAGCGATGTTGCCGGCACCGCCCGGCTTGTTCTCGATGATCAGCGGCTGGCCAAGATAAGGCTGCATCTTCTCGTTGAGCGCGCGCATAAAGATGTCGCTGATGCCGCCGGCGCTCGAGGTCGTGAACACGCGGACCGGGCGAATAGGATAATTGTCGGCGAGAGCTTGCGTCGTGATGAGCGCCGCGCCGAGCGCGACGGCGGCCAGAAGCCATTTCATGAGTTCTCCGTGACGTTGGGCAAATCTATGATTGCAATTTGCTTTTCACCAGCGCGCTGGCTTTACCGAGATCCATTTGCGCCGCGTACCTGCCGCGCAGAACCCCGATCACCTTACCCATGTCCTTCATGCTGGCGGCGCCGGTTTCCTTGATTGTGGCGTCAATCGCCGCGGTCATCTCGGCCTCCGACATCGGCTTGGGCAGGTAGGCGGAGATGATGCCGATCTCCTCCTGCTCCTGCTTCACCAGGTCTTCGCGCCGGCCTTTCTGGTAGAGCTCGACCGATTCTTGGCGCTGCTTGATCATCTTCTGCAGGAGGCCGAGCACCTCGGCATCGCCGAGCGGCGGCTTGCCGGCGCCGCGCGCCTCGATATCAGCGTTCTTGAGGACGGAATTGACCATGCGCAATGTGGAGACCGCCCGCTCGTTCTTGGCTTTCATCGCCTCTTTCAAAGCGTTGTTGATGTCATCGCGCAGCACGGGGAGCCCCTTTCCGCTTTCGTAATGCTGTCTGGGGGCGGCGGCGCGGCCCCTTGCTTCACTCACTATAATACGCAACTAAGAGGCCATGACCCAGACGAAAACCGAGCCCGCCGCCGGGACTTGGATAGAGCCCAAAGCCACGGCGCTCTTGGTGCTGGCCGACGGAACCGTGCTGGAGGGAGTCGGCTTCGGCGCCACCGACCATGCGGTCGGCGAGGTCTGCTTCAATACTGCCATGACAGGCTACGAGGAAATACTCACCGATCCTTCTTACGCCGGGCAGATCATCACATTCACCTTCCCGCATATCGGCAACGTCGGCACCAACGAGGAAGATCTTGAAACGGTGAATATGGCGGCAGCAACCGGCGCCCGCGGCGTCATCTTGCACAGTGGCATAACCGAGCCGTCGAATTACCGCGCCACTCGCCACCTCAACGACTGGCTGAAGGCACGCGGCATCATCGGGCTTACTGGCATCGACACCCGCGCGCTGACCGCGCTGATTCGCGTCAACGGCATGCCGAACGCGGTGATTGCGCATTCCCCTGACGGAAAGTTCGATCTCGGCACGCTAAAGAAAGAGGCGCGCGAATGGCCCGGGCTTGTCGGCATGGACCTAGTGCCGATGGTGACCTCCGGTCAGCGCTTCATCTGGGACGAAACTCCGTGGCACCGGGACCGTGGATATGAGCGGCAGACCAATCCGGAATTCCACGTGGTTGCGGTCGACTATGGCATCAAGCGTAACATCCTCCGCCTGCTCGCCGGCGTCGGCTGCAAGGTGACTGTGGTGCCGGCCAAGACCTCGGCCGAGGACATCATGGCACTGAAGCCGGACGGCGTGTTCCTATCGAATGGGCCTGGCGACCCAGCCGCGACCGGCGTGTACGCAGTGCCGGTGATCAAGAAGTTGATCGATTCAGGTACGCCGATCTTCGGCATCTGCCTCGGCCACCAGATGCTCGGCATCGCGGTCGGCGGCCGCACGATAAAGATGCACCAGGGCCATCATGGCGCCAATCATCCGGTCAAGGATCTGACTACCGGCAAGGTCGAGATCACCTCAATGAACCACGGCTTCGCGGTGGACAAGGATTCGCTGCCGAAGAACGTCGAGCAGACGCACGTGTCGCTGTTCGACGGCTCCAACTGCGGCATCGCGCTCAAGGACAAGCCGGTGTTTTCGGTGCAGTATCACCCCGAAGCTTCGCCCGGCCCGCGCGACAGCCATTATCTGTTCACGCGGTTCGTTGAAATGATGCGACACGCCAAGCGCAAAACCGCGTGAGGCGATGGCCGACTGGATCAATTTCTACGATCTGCGCCATTCGCTGATTTACGTGAATGCCCACCACCGCGACGTGCACTACCGCAAAATCGCCGAAGAACTGCGCGGCTACATCCCCTCGCTGTCGGCGCGCGTGATGGACTACGGCTGCGGCGAGGCGACCTCGGCCGCCCTCGTCGCCTCGGCCTGCGCCGCACTGACGCTAGTCGAGGCCGCGCCCAACCTGTACGCCGCGCTAAGCGCGCATTACGCCGGCAACAGCAAGATCACCGTGCTTACGCCCGAGCAGGCGGCGGCGCTGCCGGACCATTCGTTCGACCTGATCGTGCTGCATTCGGTGGCACAGTATTTGACCGGCGAGCAACTCAATGGCCTGCTGGAAACCTTCCGTAGATTGCTCATACCGGACGGCCTGCTACTCCTCGGCGACATCGTGCGGCCCCGCTTTGCCGTGCCGGCTGCGGCCCTGTCGCTGCTGCGTTTTTCGGCCGCCAACGGCTTCTTCTGGTCGGCGGTCGGCGGGCTGATCCGCATCTTTGTGTCGGATTATCTGCGGTTGAAGAAGACCGTCGGCTTGTCGCACTACGAACCGGGCGCGATGCTTGAGAAGCTTCGGCGCGCCGGCTACGCCGCCGAACGCGCGCCTCGCAACATCGGTCACAACCCCTGGCGCGTAACCTTCTTGGCGTGGCCGCTCAAAAGCCCGGCCGATAACGAAGCGCGGCGGCAAGTAACTCGGCGTTAGCGCAATCACAAACGTGGTTCGATCGCAGGCCAGCTCACGAATTATGCCCATGCTCTCTTATTCGCTGCTCTTTCAAATCTCTTAGCTGGCGTAAGATTCTGTTGGCTTCTGCCAGCACAGCCAGACCTGGTCAGTGGGGAGTTTGCTTTGATTGAGCGACACAAAATTGTGCATCCCTCGCCGCTCCACGTGGCCTTTGAGTTCGACTCAAGCTCGAACTAAGACCGGCTGGAACCCGGGCGCCGGCCTCGATTGGGCCCTCACCAACAACGGTATCTTGAGCGGCTAAAGCCTGCATGTCGATCTGGGTTCCGGTCTCAGCCGGCGGTCGCGCGACGACCGGAGATGCCAGCGCGACAACCGTGAACTTCTCGACCAAGGTATCCGCGACAGCACGGTATCGCCTACAAGTTCTAAAGTTCGAAGGGCGAATAACCGTGCAAGCTGGTGCCCGAATCGGGACCTCTAAAAATTCTTTGGCCCACCGATCAGTCCCATCCGCTCGGCACGCGACCAACCGGGTTGGCGATGCGGCCATTGGCGCGCTTGAGCGCGGCGATGCGTGCAATATCGTCAGCACTGAGCGCGAAGTCGAACACCATGAAGTTCTCGGCGATGCGCTGCGGTTTCGACGAAAACGGGATAGGAGCGACGTTCTGCTGCAGCGACCAGCGTAGCGCGACCTGCGCGACGGTGCGTCCGTGCTTGCCGGCGATCTGAGCGAGAACGGGGTCGCCGAACAAGCGACCACGCCCAAGTGGACAGTGGGCAATGAAGACCAGCTTGTGCCGGCGCACTGCCGCCAAGAGTTTCGACTGATCGAGATACGGATGATATTCCGCTTGTAAGGCGACGAGGGGCTCAGGGCAGAGTCTGACCGCTTCATCGAGCAACGCGATGTTGAAATTGGCGACGCCGATGTGGCGGGCGAGCCCGCGCCTCTTGGCGTCGGCCAGCGCCGGCATGGTCTCACTTAGCGCTATCGCCGGATTGGGCCAGTGCACCAGCAGCAGGTCGAGGTAGTCGACCCCGAGCGCGGCGAGGCTTTCGTCGACCGATTTGGCAAAGTCGGCCGGGCGAAGATTCTCGTGGCTGACCTTGGTGGTGAGGAAGATGTCCTGGCGCGGCAGGTCGGAGGCGCGCATCGCCTCACCGACCGCACTTTCCGTGCCGTATTTGCGCGCGGTGTCAATATGGCGGTAGCCGGCCTTGAGTGCGGCGAGCACTGTCTCCGCTGACATACCGCCGGTCATCGGCGACGTGCCGAAGCCGAGGGCAGGCATCTCCCCGGTTTCGCCGGAGAACGAAAAAGTAGCGGGGACGCTCATGGCGGGTCAGTCGGCACTAATAGCCGGCCTTCTCCGTCCACCGCAAATACCGCCCTCGCCCTTCCCTGCCCGTCGAATCTGGTCTAAAGACCGCTCGCGCGGGGCGTTTCTCCCGCGGGGGGCGAAAGGACGCGGAAAGGCGCGCCCTTTTTTTGTGCCTAGTTTCTGATCGGTTATGCCCAAAAGAACCGACATCGAATCGATCTTGATCATTGGCGCCGGGCCGATCGTCATCGGCCAGGCCTGCGAGTTTGACTATTCCGGAACCCAAGCCTGCAAGGCACTGAAGGCCGAGGGCTATCGCGTCATTTTGGTCAATTCCAATCCGGCGACGATTATGACCGATCCGGATCTCGCCGACGCCACCTACCTCGAGCCGATCACGCCTGAGATCGTCGCCAAGATCATCGAAAAGGAACAACCCGACGCGCTCTTGCCGACCATGGGCGGACAGACCGCGCTCAACTGTGCGCTGTCGCTGCGCAAGATGGGCGTGCTCGACAGGTTCGGCGTCAAGATGATCGGCGCCACTGCCGACGCCATCGACAAGGCTGAAGACCGCGAGCTGTTTCGCGAGGCGATGAAGAAGATCGGACTGCAGACGCCGCGCTCGCACCAGATCAAGACGCTGCCACAGGCCCTGGAAGCACTCGAGGACATCGGCCTGCCGACGGTCATCCGCCCGTCTTTTACGCTCGGCGGCACCGGCGGCGGCATCGCCTACAACAAGGCCGAATTCATCGACATCGTGGAGCGCGGCATCGATGCTTCCCCGACCAGCGAAGTGCTGATCGAGGAATCGGTGCTGGGCTGGAAAGAATTCGAGATGGAGGTGGTGCGCGATAAAAAAGACAATTGCATCATTATCTGCTCGATCGAGAACGTCGATCCGATGGGCGTGCATACCGGCGATTCGATCACCATCGCGCCGGCGCTCACGCTCACGGACAAGGAATACCAGATCATGCGCGACGCCGCGATCGCGGTGCTGCGCGAGATCGGGGTGGAGACCGGCGGCTCCAACGTCCAGTTCGCCGTCAACCCGGCCAACGGGCGGTTGGTGATCATCGAGATGAATCCGCGGGTGTCACGTTCATCTGCGTTGGCGTCGAAGGCGACTGGCTTTCCCATCGCCAAGGTCGCGGCCAAGCTTGCGATCGGTTACACGCTCGATGAAATCGCCAACGACATCACCGGCGGCGCAACGCCGGCCTCATTCGAGCCGACCATCGACTATGTCGTCACCAAGATCCCGCGCTTCGCCTTCGAAAAATTCCCCGGCGCCGAGCCGGTGCTTACCACCTCGATGAAATCGGTCGGCGAGGCGATGGCGATCGGTCGTACCTTCCAGGAATCTTTGCAGAAGGCACTCCGTTCGCTGGAGACCGGCCTCACCGGCCTCGACGAGATCACCATCGAGGGTTACGACCCAGCCATGGGCATCGACGACGCTGACAACAAAGCTGCGATCCGCGCCGCCCTCGGAACGCCGACGCCAGATCGGCTTTTGAAGATCGCTCAGGCGATGCGATACGGCGCCAGCGACGAATTGATCCACAACGCCTGCCGAATCGATCGCTGGTTCCTCGCGCAAATCCGCGCGCTGGTCAAAACCGAGGCCGAAATCAAGGCGAAGGGCCTGCCCGCGACAGCCGGCGCGTTCCGCTGGTTGAAGGCAAAAGGTTTTTCCGATCAGCGGCTCGCCAGGCTGACCGGCAACAAGGCCAACGAAGTTATGCAAAAACGCCGCGCGCTCGGCGTGCGGCCGGTGTTCAAGCGCATCGACACTTGCGCCGCCGAATTCGCATCGCCCACCGCCTATATGTATTCGACCTATGAGACGCCATTTGCCGGCACGGCCGCCGACGAAGCCGCGCCGACGGCAGAGAAGAAGGTCATCATCCTCGGCGGCGGCCCGAACCGCATCGGCCAGGGCATCGAGTTCGACTACTGTTGTTGCCACGCCGCCTTCGCGCTGAAGGAAGCCGGTTACGAATCCATCATGGTCAACTGCAATCCGGAAACGGTGTCGACCGACTATGACACCTCCGACCGACTTTATTTCGAGCCGCTCACGCCGGAAGACGTGCTGGAGATCGTCGACACCGAGCGCTCCAGCGGCACGCTGCATGGCGTGATCGTGCAGTTCGGCGGCCAGACCCCGCTGAAGCTCGCGGAGCCGCTGGAGAAGGCGAAGGTGCCGATCCTCGGCACGTCGCCCGACGCGATCGATCTCGCCGAAGACCGCGACCGCTTCAACAAGCTAATCAAGCAGCTCAAACTGCGCCAGCCGCAGAGCGGCATCGCCACCTCTCCCGACGCCGCGCGCGCAATCGCGGACGAGATCGGTTACCCCGTGCTGATCCGGCCCTCCTACGTGCTGGGCGGCCGCGCTATGGAGATAGTACGCGACGGCACGCAGCTCGACCGCTATGTCGCCAAGCTCGCCAGCCTGCTCGACCGCCCAACTGAACTGGTGGTGTCAAAGAAGAGCCCTCTGCTGATCGACCGCTACCTGTCGGACGCGACCGAAGTGGACGTCGATTGCCTCGCCGACGGTAAGGACACCTTCATTGCCGGCATAATGGAACACATTGAGGAAGCCGGCATTCACTCCGGCGATTCGGCATGCGCGCTGCCGCCGCACTCTCTGAGTGAGGCAACCATCGCCGAGCTCGAAAGACAGACGCGGGCCCTCGCACTCGCGCTGAAGGTCGGCGGGCTGATGAACGTGCAATACGCCATCAAGAATGGCGACATCTACGTGCTGGAGGTCAATCCGCGCGCCTCGCGCACGGTGCCGTTCGTATCCAAGGTGGTCGGCCTGCCGGTCGCCAAGATCGCCGCCCGTATCATGGCGGGCGAGAGCCTGGCGAGCTTCAAGCTCAAGTCAGCGCAGGTGAGGCACCGCGCGGTGAAGGAATCGGTGTTCCCGTTCGCACGCTTCCCCGGCGTCGATACCGTGCTGGGGCCGGAGATGAAGTCGACCGGCGAGGTGATGGGCATCGACGGCTCTTTCGAAATCGCTTTCGCCAAGAGCCAGATCGGCGGCGGCGCCAACCTGCCACGCTCGGGCACCGTCTTCGTGTCTGTCAAGGATACCGACAAGCCGCGCATCCTGGACGCGGTGCGCGTCCTAGCTTCTCTCGGGTTCAAATGCATCGCAACGTCGGGAACCCAACGTTACCTGGTGGCACATGGGGTCCAGGCGGCTAAGATCTTTAAAGTTCTGGAAGGCCGACCGCATATCGTAGATGCCATTAAAAACGGGGGTGTTCAGCTGGTTTTCAACACCACCGAGGGGGCGGCCGCCCTAGCCGACAGCCGCTCCATGCGCAATGCGGCCCTCTTGCATAAAGTGCCATACTACACCACACTTTCAGGTGCCGTTGCCGCAGCGCAGGGCATAAAAGCCTATCTCGGGGGGGACCTCGAGGTGCGTGCGCTGCAGAGCTACTTCAGCGACCGGGCCTGAAGCGCGTTTTCTTCGGGTCCCGTTCACAGGCGGCGGTGCGAGTTAGGCACCGGGAAGTCCACGGTCGCGGCGCAGGTGAAGCTGGCCGCGATCAGGATTTTTTTGACTGGGCCTTGTTCACTGGACTCCGGTGCACGGAATTCCCGTGGCCGGAGTCGTATTACGAGTCGATTTAACCGTCTTTTGACGATGGAAGGCTTGGCGGGAGGAGCCATTCAAACGGGCCCGCCAGGAGGAGATGAGAGATGGACAAGATTCCGATGACGGCAGCCGGCTATTCGACACTCGAAGCCGAGCTCAAGCATTGCCAGCAGGTCGAGCGGCCGCGCATCATCCAGCAGATTACCGACGCGCGCACCCACGGAGACCTCTCAGAGAATGCGGAATATCATGCCGCCAAAGAGGCACAGTCGCTCAATGAAGGGCGCATCGCCGAGTTGGAGGACAAACTCGCGCGCGCCGACGTGATCGACGTGTCGAAGCTATCGGGCGATACCATTACCTTTGGCGCGACCGTGACGCTGATTGACGAGGACACCGACGAAAAGAAGGCGTGGCAGATCGTCGGCGAGCCGGAGGCGAATGCCAAGTCTGGCAAAATCTCAATCACTTCGCCGCTCGCGCGCGCGCTGATCGGGAAGACGAAGGGTGCCGTGGTGGAGGTTAACACCCCAGGCGGCGCCAAGGCCTATGAGGTGAAAAAGATCGAGTGGAAATAAGCATCGCGAAGAGTTGAATGATTCCGCAAATGTGGCCAACTTCGCCGACATTTTGCACCGCATTAGGTCTTCGTGTTCTCGTTGACCGGGTATTCCGACGATCAGATCCGGTTCTTCGACGCCGCCAAGATGCCTCGCCATCGATCAGTGGCGTGCGGTGCTTTGCAAGTTGCCTATAAGCCGTCGACCGGGCGACATGCAGGAATGGCCCAACGCTATCCTCATCATCGGCATAGCGGTCGACTCACCTCAAAGACCGCCGAACTTGCGTATACGTATACGCGTGGATGCGCGCCAATTCGCCCGGCGAAATTGAGAGGTTGCCTTACGATTTTCGCGCCTGAGCCCGACGAATCGCCCGGCAAGCCGCGGGCTGACCGACGGCTAGCTTTCCATCGGCACCATCGCGGCGTCCTTAGATTGACGTAGCGTGAGCGAGGTTTTGACGTTGCGCACATTGGGCGCGGCGGTCAGCTTCTCAACAAAGGCCTGGAAGGTCTTCAGATCGGGCGCCACGCACTTCAATACGAAGTCGATTTCGCCGGACAGCATCCAACATTCACGCACCAGCGGTTGCGCGCGCACGAATTCCTCGAATGCGATGAGATCGGCTTCCGCCTGGCTCGCTAAATGCACCATGGCGAAGACCGCCACCTCGTAGCCGAGCTTCTTTTCGTCGAGCAGCGCGCGGTAACCCTTGATGAAGCCCGCCTCCTCCAACGCCCGCACCCGGCGCAGGCACGGCGGCGCCGAAATACCGACGCGGCGCGACAGCTCCACATTGGTGATGCGGCCGTTGTCCTGCAGTTCCTTCAGAATTTTGCGGTCGATGGTGTCAAGACGGGCGGACAAATTCCCCTCCAGGAGCTGGTTATTTCATAG
>Ga0207800_1000550_pt1 | contig 10478 bp, 8 predicted proteins | sample LuqExpMetageno11_FD_187769 | JGI IMG/M metagenome (GOLD analysis project Ga0207800, IMG submission 187769) | Tropical forest soil microbial communities from Luquillo Experimental Forest, Puerto Rico - Sample 11 (SPAdes) | ecosystem: Environmental > Terrestrial > Soil > Tropical forest ...
TGAAGCGCCTGCTGAAGCTTCGCACAGCCATCACTCAGTTTCCGCAGCAGTTCAATTGCAGCGATCCGGAGTGCAGTCGGATAGACATCGTTGGTGGACTGTCCACGATTTACATCATCCAGCGGATGAATCATATCATAAGCGCCGATATCCTTACCGGCTATCTGTAAGGCAAGGTTGGCAATCACTTCATTGACATTCATATTGGTCGAGGTACCTGCACCACCCTGCAGCGCATCAACAACGAACTGGCCGTCCGCCTTCCCCTCCAGTATCAGGCTGCAGGCCTTAATAACTGCCTGATAAGTTTGCTTTTCTCCGATACCCAGCTTTTCATAAGTAATCGCTGCTGCTTTCTTAACCTTTACGATGGCATAGATCAGGCGAAGGTTGGTCCTCTTGTAATTCAGGGCAAAATTCTCCCTGGCACGGGCCGTCTGGATTCCATATAAATTACGATCCTCCAGCTCCATTTCTCCAAGCTTGTCTATTTCCTTACGCATACAATCACTCCTCGATTTCAGCCAGAATGTGAGGGAACGGTTCCAGACTTCTCTCTAGGATACCCTGCATATAAGCAATGATAATTCCATAGTTTGTCATCGGAACCTGCTGATCCACTGCACATTTGAGACGGAATTTAACCTCCCTTTCCGGAAGCATGCAGCCGCCGCAGTGGACAATTAGTTTGTATTTCGTTAAATCCTCGAAGAATTCACCTCCTGAGGTAAACTCAAAATTAAGCTGCTTGCCGGTATAATTCTTGATCCATCTGGGCAGCTTCACCTGTCCGATATCATCGCATTGGCGATGGTGGGTACAGCCCTCGGAGATCAGTATAGTATCGCCGTCGTTCAGACACTCCAAAGCCGCTGCTCCCTTCACTGCTTCCTCCAGTAAGCCCTTATATCTCGCAAACAGGATTGAAAATGAGGTCAGCAGGATATCTCTTGGTGTATCGGCTGAAACCTTCGCAAATACCTGGCTGTCCGTGATTACCATCTTCGGCTTCTTGCCAAGGTTCTCAAGGGTTTCTTTTAATTCAAATTCCTTCACTACGATTGCAGTTGCATCCGCTTCCAGGATGTCACGGATAGTCTGCTGCTGGGGCAGTATCAGTCTTCCTTTCGGAGCTGCTTTATCTATCGGGGTGACGAGCACCACGAAATCAGAAGGGTTAATCAGATCTGCGACAATCCTTAGCTTCTGGTTATCCACCGGCGCAAGAGAAGCAATCTTCTCCTTTAACGCCTCGATATTGATTTTATCCTTGGCACTGACATAGATTTCGCATTCGCTTCCAGTCTTTGTGCTATCCAGAAGATCGGATTTATTATATACAACGATATAATCGATATTCTTTTCCTCAAAGATTTTAATCAATTTTTCGTCTGCCTCTGACTTACCGCAGACAGCATCCACAACAAGTACCGCTACGTCCGTCTTATTCAGTACCTGCTTCGTTTTTCTGATTCTAAGCTCACCAAGTGCCCCTTCGTCGTCAATACCCGGTGTATCTATGATCATGACAGGACCCATGGGCAGAAGCTCCATGGATTTATAAACCGGATCCGTTGTAGTTCCCTTAACATCAGAAACGACAGCCAGCTCCTGTCCAGTCACTGCATTCACAACACTGGATTTACCTGCATTTCTCTTACCAAAAAAGCCAATATGTATTCGATTCGCTGACGGTGTATCATTCAGTCCCATTCAATTCACCAAACCTTTCTTATTCCAATCCTGCAAATACAATCGCCCAGGGCTGATTATCTTGCATGATTTCTATATGAACCAATACCGGTATCTTATTATGCCAAAGAAATTAACTCGTAATCACTGCAACTACATTCGATATGATAATTCGTGCAGCTTAGTGATAGTATAGCACGTTTATGTAGTTACAACAATATTGGTCTCATAAGAAAAGAATCAATCCCGAAGGTGATGCAGACAAAGTATTAAGATTTCTCTGTTTGCTCTTACATTGATCTGTTCTTTCAGGCTTGGTTCTTATATAGGTTCTTATATAGGTTCCGCTTCTTAGATTTCATAATACTTCTTTAGGGTGTGTGCAATTCCATCCTCATTGTTGGACAGGGTTATCTCATCTGCAACTTCCTTCAGCATATCACAGGCATTGCCCATAGCAACACCGAGTCCGGCAAATTCAATCATTTTAAGATCGTTTCGTTCATCACCGAATGCCATTACCTCCTCGGACTTGATATTTAATTTATCGCAAACTGCCTGAAGGGAGCTTGCCTTATTGATTCCCTTCATCGTAGCTTCCAGATAAAAAGGAGTTGATTGGACAAAGGATAACTCCTTCTGAAAGGGCTCCATAATCTTCTCGGAAGCAGGCATTAAGTACTCATTCGGAGCGGCGATCAGGACCTTCACCGGATTAAAATCCAGTGCATCAGCAACATTATCCACTTCCTTAATACCCATATTATTTAATTTGCTTTCAAATTCAATCATGAATTCATCCTTGCTCTTGGTGTAATAATGTTTGCCATTATCTACAATCGGAGTTACCGGAAAATCCTCTATATGCTTCAGCAATTTTACTGCTGTTTCCTTGGGAAGACTTTTCTCATAAAGCACTTCCTTGGTAGTTGCATCCACTACCTTACCGCCATTATAGGATAACAGGATGCCGTTATATTTTTCTAATTCCAGGGCATCGCTTTCCCTTTTTAAGCCGGAAGTGGGCCTTCCGGACGCCAATACTACCGTAACGCCCTGTTTTTGTACGGCAATCAGGGCATCCCTGGTCTTCTGTGTAATCTTTTTATCGTCGTTATTTAAAGTCCCGTCTAAATCGAGTGCAATCATCTTGTAATTCATTGTATCTGTGTTCCTCCATAACTTATCAGCCTTTTTACCGTTTATTAAACAACAAAAAGCCTTAAAAATCAAGGCTTTTCTGCTTTCTTTTACAATTATCCATTAACTTACTGTTCGAAGCTTACAAAGCCTCCGCCCAGCTTAGTTGTATTCAGCCATTGCAATAAGTCGATTCGTTTCAATAAACCGCCATCGAGAATTTCCACAAATGCCGTACTGCCATCCGTCTCATACTCCAGGGAAACGATCGTCACCCAATGCCAGGACTCCAGCTCCAATATTGTTCCATGCTCGAGATTTAAGAAGGTAACCGGGGAATCCTTTTTCAAGGCATCCATGATAAATTGCAGCACCTGCTTCACATCCGGTCTTAAGGACTTCTTCTTCGGAATATCAATTGAATCCATCTGAATATTAAGGTTTTTTTCCTTCAAATAACTGTTCATGCCTTTGCACAGCATGGCTGTTGAGGAAACTCCTCCGAAGGATGGTGTAACATAATTCCAAATCTCATTCATGAAAGCCAGGCATTCTTCCTTCGTCAGAGCAGGATAGCTATCCTGCTTCTCTCTGGTTCGGCTTAAATAATAAATGACATTGGCAACCGCAGAGGGACCGCAGCCGGATAAACGCTGCCACCGTTTGCCATACCAATCCTGATTTGAGCCATAATAAATCTCTCTGGCTGCTTCGTCTTCTATTTTATATAAGTTTTTATCCTTAATTGAATATATCATAGTAAGTATCACCCGCTAATCAAATAATTCCTGCCCATACATTAAGATATGCTTTTATATTGCTTCATGCCCTATCCTAATACATAATTCGCATTTGTTCAATATAATTTAAATGCCAAATTCCCGGTAATTGGTAAATTAGTATTCAGTTCTTCTCCCGAAGGATATCATCTTATATCCCTGCAGTATCTGACTCATTAGTCCCAATATTCCTGTCCGATATTATTAATAAGAACACGACAATTATCAAAATCAATACACAGCCCCATACTGCCTTCGCTTCGAGCTTCCACGTTAACAAGCCGCCAAGTACCGCACCCAGGACGAAGAACAGAATAATCATAAAGTAGCGTATCGCAATTACCGCTGATCTGCGATCCTTCTGAGTCACTGCCTGATAGGCAGCCTGAGAAGCTGACCTTAGATTTCCTGTGCACATGGTAGTAGCATATGGGGAATCCACTAACTTGCTGAAGGAAGATACCTGTACCGATGCAACAAAGGATATGGCTACATTCACGATGATACTGGGATATGTTTGCGGAATAAAGCCTACCACGACAAGAACCAGTATCTCCATCATTAAAACGATACGTTTCCAATCCAGGGTGAAAAAATGGGAGGCTTTCGTTTTTATAGCCTGGGTAACTATGACTCCAAGGACAAAAGCCAGGATCGGCGGAATATGGAACAGGGCTTGGCCCCAAGCTCCCTTCGCAGCATATACTCCGAGAAGGACGATATTCCCGGTCTGGGCATTTGCGAATACACCATCTCGTCCAACGTAAGTATATGCATCCAAAAAACCTCCGACTATTGCAAGCAATATTCCGAACAGGACAGATTCATGGAAAATACCCTGACTATCCAATATTTTGTTATTCTTCTTATCATTTATGTTTCTTTTCTTATCATTTAACTCACTCAAGCTAATGCCTTCTCTCTGTTTCCCTATGATAACTCCAAATAGTTTGTTTCGTCAACCTTGCAGTTCAAGCGAAGATTCTTTCCAGAGGAAACCGCTCAGGTATTCAAGCTGCATGATATGCTATATAAGCTTTTTATTATTACTATATCTTTAATTATCGATTATTTTTTATAATTTTTTTCACCATTCTGTTTTTTATGCATATTTTATACTAGAAATAACATTTGCTGAGAAAAACAGTATATGAATATGAAATAATATATCCATTACAGACAGCGGTGTCAGTATTTCGACGACAAGTTTCTTATATAAATATCTTAGAGAAGGTCTTCAACACACTACCCCATAAATTCATTATGCATATATATTGTATTGTGTAATAGCTAATTATGTTAAGCTTACCTGAAACAATTGATTTTAATAAGGAGTTGATTTTATGAAGGATTACAGCAGAGATAAAAATAGGCATTGTTCACATTACAAATCTGACCCACCTCCGCGCGGTGGAATCCGCGGTGGTGAATTCCGAGGTGGAGAATTCCGCGGTGGTGAATTCCGTCGTGGTGAATTCCCGCGTGAACGATTTGAATTCCCTCGTGAGAGATTCGAGTTCCCAGAAGAAAGATTTGAGCGTGAGCGTTTCTTTCCAAGAGAAGAATTCGAAGAGAATATGTTCTTCGGTGAGGAATTCCCATTCTTCGAAGAAGAATTTCCTCGTGAGCGGTTCTTTAGAGAAGAATTTCCCCGCGAACGTTTTCGTCGTTAATCTCAATGATAAAGAATGTTCTTTATTCGCTTAAAATTTAAAATTATGATAAGCTAAAATGTTACCAAACATCCTTTATTCGATGCTTGGTAATTACATAACATTATCAAACCCTTGCCAGATTCGATAATCCCCTTTATGTTTACGGTATATGGCGGGTGAACACCCGGTAAGCTTAAGAAAGGTATAAGTAAAATGCTGACGGTTATTAAAGCCGACGCTGACTGCTACATCCGTCACCGGAAGACGGCTGGTTTCCAGAAGTATTTTTGCCTTCTCAATCCGAAGCTCATTCATTTTATCCACCAGGGTCTTCCCTGTCTGCTCTTTAAATAGACGCTGCAAATAAGCTGCAGATATTCCTATATCCTCAGCGATGTCTTTTATCTTCATATCCTGATCAAAATGATTAGACAGATAAGTCAGGGCCTTACGAACATATTTACTGCCGCCTTCCGTATGATATTTCTTCGTCCTCTGCCTTCCCAGTTCGATCATAAACTGTGCCTGAAGGAGATTTTGCATTATCTGATGTTCTGCTTGATCCGTTGGGCTTTGTAATTGCTTATGAAGCTCAGTGATAATCGTATGGAGACTGCCTGCATCGTCATAGCCCTTGAATACTGGTGCCGAAAGCTTCAGAAAATCCTGCAGGGATTTCGAATGTTCGCAGAACTGCTGTAAACACATTCCATTGCTAGGTTGAATTGATATCTCAAGATTTAGAATACGGCACTGGGTTCCTCTGATGACCTCCAGCTGATGCGTCGTATTACCATCGAGTAACACATACTCGCCTTCTTTTAAATACCACTCTTCTCTCAGATTATCCTTTGTCCAGCTAAATATTCTGCAGCTTCCGCTGGCTATATACATGATCTCGAATTCCTTATGCATATGGGGTTCCATCTCAAAGAAGTCAAAATTCATTGCATAATAGCGTTTTACTCCAAGCCAGCATTGCATGATCCGGCTGTCATAAAGACTTTCCTTATCCGATGTCCTTGTATTCATGATCTAATTATCCTTTCCCGCTTGTGTAAATATACTCGTAAATACCTGGCTGTGTCTGGCTGATAATATTCAACGATTATATTCATAATCATTATTCTTTGACTATTAGGCTTTTCTGCATCTTATTATAAATAATATCATAATATCTTACATTATGAAATAGAGTACAGAATACTTTCCTCCTGGTTTTTTCTCATATATTATAATGCTTTCTACGGACTTATTAATATTATAACATTCATCATTATTATCAGGAGGATATAATTTATGTCATTTAAAATAGCCTTTATCGGAGCTGGAAGCGTAGGCTTCACTCGGACCTTGTTTTCCGATTTGATGACAGTTCCGGAATTTCATGATATCGAGGTTGCATTTACCGATATCAATCAGCATAATCTTGACATGGTAACTGCATTATGCCAGAGAGACTTAGAGGAGAATGGAATCGACATTAAAATCCATGCTACCCTTGACCGCAGAGAAGCCTTCAAAGATGCCCGTTATATTATCAACTGCGTTCGAATCGGAATGCTGGAAGCCTTTGAAATGGATGTTGAAATACCTCTGAAGTACGGCATCGATCAATGCGTCGGAGATACCTTGTGTGCGGGAGGAATTATGTATGGCCAGCGCGGTATCGCAGCCATCCTGGATTTCTGTAAGGATATCCGTGAGGTAGCAGCTCCCGCTGCGATTATGCTGAACTATTCCAATCCAAATGCCATGCTTACCTGGGCGGCTAATAAATACGGCAAAGTAAAGACCATCGGACTTTGCCATGGAGTTCAGGGCGGACATCATCAGATTGCGAAGGCTCTTGGGCTTACAGCCGATGAAGTTGATATCATCTGTGCCGGCATCAATCATCAGACCTGGTATATCTCCGTTAAACACAACGGCGAAGATATGCTGCCAAAGATCTTACCCGCCTACCTGGCTGATGAAGAGCTCTCCAGGACAGAAAAGGTAAGAATTGATGTATTGAAGAACTTTGGTTATTATTCCACCGAGTCTAGTGGACACCTGTCCGAGTATGTTGCCTGGTATCGTAAACGTCCCGAAGAGTTAGAAAAGTGGATTGATCTTGGAGTATGGATCAATGGAGAGACCGGCGGTTATCTTCGCGTATGCAGGGAGGGCCGCAACTGGTTCGAGGATGATTTCCCGAACTGGATGAAGGAGCCTGCAAAGAAATATGTTCCGGAAAACCGCAGCCATGAGCATGGTTCCTACATCATTGAAGGTCTGGAGACCGGCCGGGTATATCGCGGACATTTCAATGTAATGAATGAAGGCTGTATTACCAATCTTCCCTATGAAAGTGTTGTAGAGGTTCCTGGTTATGTTGATGCGAATGGAATCAATATTCCTAAGGTAGGAGATCTTCCTTTGGGCTGCGCAGCAGTCTGCTCCCAGAGTATCTGGGTACAGCGTCTCTCAGTTGAAGCTGCCGTAGCTGGTGATATCAAGTTACTCCGCCAGGCAATGTTAATGGATCCTCTTACGGGAGCTGTCTGCACACCTGCAGAGATCTATCAGATGGTGGATGAGATGCTGGTAGCAGGGGAAGCCTGGTTACCGCAGTACAAGGAGGAAATTGAAGCAGCTAAAATAAGATTATCCTCCGGCAACCTAATCCCTCACAAGGATTATAAGGGTATCCGGGTACATGAAAAGACAGTAGAAGAGATGCGTAAGAACAAAGAAGAAGCAAGAAAGAATGCCGCTGAAGCTGATAAGGCTAAGGAAAGGCCGTCAGCAAAGGCTCAGTAATAATTTTGCGTAAACTCCGTTTACGCAGACCATGATTTGCAGCTTAATTAAGCAATATAAAAATCCCGGAAATGCAGTCAAGGCAAGGTTTCAGCCTCTACAGCATATCTGGGATTTTGTAGAATTCGGTCTTAATAGCGAACAGAAAGCATTAGGTGATTGCTATAACATCCTCCGGTATTGAAATCTGCTGTCACAGATGTTATCAATATATTCAATCCTCGGATATCATTAATGCCAATCTACTGGAATAAAAATCTTCCTTTCCATATATCCTTGCCGTTATCACTAAGAATTACCTCAAATTCGCCAGGTTCTGCCTGATACATCATCTCATCATTCCAAAGAGATAAGCTGTCTTTATTCAAACATAGGTACCCATTTACGCTCTTACCCCTCGGTACCCATATCTTATCAAATGCCTTTAATTCCCTTATTCTCCTTACAGTACTTGCCTGCAGGTCTCTCAGATAAAGCTGGGGTACTGCATAAGAGTCCATTTCACCAGTATTCGTCAGTTCAAACCGTAATGTAATTCCTTCTTCGTCTAACTGCTCGGTCGTTATCACAGTTCGATCCAGTCTTATGTTAGAATATTGAAAGTCTGTATAACTTAATCCGTATCCAAAGGAGTAGAGTGGCTGCTTCTCAAGGTCATAATAATTCATGGCAGCATAGGACGTTTTATAATTATAGTAGACCGGCAACTGCCCGGAATGCCGGGGTATGGAAACCGGCAGCCGGCCCGAGGGACTTATTTTTCCAAATAAGATCTCTGCAATTGCTTTGCCACCCATCATCCCGGGGTAAAAACAACAGAGCAGACCTTCAGATTGATTGGCTATATCGGTTATAGCGTAGGGTCTCCCTTGAATAAGGATGGATATTACTTTTTTACCCGTATCAAAAACAGCCCGAGCAAGAGCCAGCTGAGACTCAGGGAGCTCCAGCCTGGCACTGTCCACCCCTTCGCCGCAATCCATTGTATTTTCATTACTTACAATTGCCGCACCATTGCCATCAAATTCAGCTCTTCCAAAGCGACTGGATGTTCCGCCCAACACCAGAACAACGAGATCACTGGAGCCCGCCAGCTCAACCGCTTCCTTAATTTCCTGATCTGAGCCCTTATTAGAATCGCATACCCGATGGGTTTTAACCTCAATTTCAACATCATGTTCCTTAATATATTGCCTTATCCCCTTTAAAACAGTAACACCTGCCTCTGCTCTGACGGGAGGTGTATAATCTCCCAGCTGATTATATATTGCATCTGCATTCGGGCCAATGACTGCGATAGAGTGAATATTTTTTCCCTTTATCGGCAATATATTGTTACTATTCTTTAATAACACGATAGATTCCCTGGCAAGTTCAAGAGCCTCCGGATATTTATTATAGTCAAAAGAGATATCCTCTTCCGTCTCATCAAGATATGGATGCTCAAATAACCCCTGCTCAAATTTGGCCGCAAGAACATGAAGAACCGCTCTGTCTATCTCCTCCATCGTAACAAGTCCGCCCTCATAAGCCTCCTCCAGATGACCGAAAGCTGTATCCCAAAGCCCGATATCTACTCCGGCCTTCAAAGCTATGGCACCTGATTTCACCCGGTCTCCTGTCAGAAGCTCAAGCTGATCAATTGCTATCCCATCGGACATAACGAAACCTTCAAACCCCATCTCTTCACGAAGAAGCCCTGTAAGTAGCTTTTTGTTGCTATGGCAAGGGATGCCGTCAATTTCATTATAAGCCGCCATAATCCCCTTAGTACCAGCGGTTATACAAGCTTTTGCTGGCGGAAGATGAATTTCACGAAGCTCTCGTTCTCCGATTCGCGCTGCACTGGCGTTAATTCCACCAGTCCCTTCCCCCTGAGCACAAAAATGCTTCGCAACAGCAGCTACCCCCTTCTTTTGAAGTCCTGTCACTACTGCCTTTGCAAATTCTGATACCAGATAAGGATCTTCGCTATAGCATTCTTCACTTCTCCCCCACCTTGGATCACGTAAAACATCAAGCAGGGAAACTAAGGCCAGATTCACACCCAATGATTTCAGCTGTTCCCCACACACCTCATACGCCCGCTCCAATAGCTTGGGATGAAAACTCGCTCCGGAACACAGATTGACCGGTAACAGATATCCGTCTAAGGCCTGATGCCCGTGAGGACATTCACTGGAAAGAAGCATGGGGATACCCAGCCTCGAATGCTCAATAACATATTTCTGAACCATATTATAAGCTTTTATAGCTAGATTACCGTATAACCCATTCTCATAATCCCTTCCTGACCAGGGATCTGCCCTGAATAATCCATATAATACACGATGCCATGGTAGGGTACGACGAAAACCATATAGTAGTTTAAATCGTCCAATTTATTCTGCACGATGACATATTTACT
>Ga0207800_1000552_pt1 | contig 10470 bp, 7 predicted proteins | sample LuqExpMetageno11_FD_187769 | JGI IMG/M metagenome (GOLD analysis project Ga0207800, IMG submission 187769) | Tropical forest soil microbial communities from Luquillo Experimental Forest, Puerto Rico - Sample 11 (SPAdes) | ecosystem: Environmental > Terrestrial > Soil > Tropical forest ...
ATCCGGTGGACATCATCGCTTATTACGTATATAAACTATCGGGGCTCCCAAAAAATCAGGTAATAGGAACCGGTACAGCATTAGATACCTCCAGATTACAAAACTTCATTGCTGAAATGGTTAATGTAGACCCCAGAAGTGTGTACGCCTATTCCTTGGGTGAACACAGGGATTCCCAGATGGTTCCATGGTCTACCGTTACTATAGCTGGAAAACCCTTTTACGATGTGATTCAAGACAATAAGGAATTAATAGGAGAAGTTGACCTAGATGAAATAGTTAAAAAGACAACCAAGGAAGGTTGGGAAATTTTAAATAGAAAAGGAACGACTAACTATGGCATCGCTACTGCCTGCGTAGGTATTATTAAAGCTATTCTATATGATGAGAACAGAATTATTCCGGTTTCTACATTATTGGAAGGTGAGTATGGACAGCATGAGGTATTTGCCGGTGTCCCTACCATATTAAACAGCTACGGTGCATCAGATGTCCTGGAGATTCACATGACTCAGGATGAATTTAAAAAGTTTCAATCCTCAGTGGATCTGATACGTGAATATTCTAATAAGATATTTGAAGCACCATATGACACATGATGAACTATCCTCCAGCCTCAACTTTAAACTTCCCTTTTCACAGATAGCCTGCCACAAAGTCGTGGCAGGCTATTTGCTTTAGCAATTATGATGCGCTCTATAAGGATAAAAATTAAGTTATTTCGTAAAGTATAATATGCTTTCGATCTTATGCCGATATATTTTATATCAAACAATTAAGGAAGATGCTATTGAAAACTATTTATAAATCATCCACCTCCATATTGCTTCCCCTTATTTTCATAATGTCAGGGTACATAGTATGTGAAAGGTTTGATATTTTAACAGAGCTGCAATTATCTATCTTGCATTATGCTCCGTATGCTGTACTGGCCATTGCCGCAGCTATGGCGTGGAAATTCAACCGCAGCCGTTATTTCTTTATATCTGTTATCCTTATTATCTGTTTAACGATCATATATCACCCAGGAACGTTAGTTAATGCCTGGAAGCCTATTTATCTCATGCTCTGTATCTTGTTACCCTTTAACGCAGTTATATTTACAATCTTGAAGGAACGCGGAATCGTGAGTATATGGGGGATGTTTCGTTTTGGATTTATTCTATTGCAGGCTGGCTTGACTTATTGGATTGTAACATCAAATCAGCAGGAAATTCTAAAACTGATTAGCAGCTCTTTATTACCTGTTCATCTTAAGCCTTACATTACAATTTCACATACCGCTCTCCTTGTTTTTATTTTTTCATTTATCCTTCTAATTATTAGAATTCTGTTATATCAATTATCACAGGATTTCGCTTTATTATTTGTATTAATTGCATTATTCAGTATGCTTAACGACAATTCATCAAAGTCATATTCTGTATTCAATACAGTTATTGGCATGATATTAATTGTATCGATCCTGAAGGATACCTATGTCATGGCGTTTTATGATGAGCTTACGGGGATTCCTTCCAGACGTGCACTGAATCAGGATTTATTGAAGCTGGGAATGAAGTATTCAATTGCCATGCTGGATATTGATCATTTTAAAAAATTTAATGATACCTACGGACATGATACCGGAGATGAGGTGCTTAAATTTATTGCATCTATGATAAAAGATGTAAAAGGCGGAGGGAAAGCCTACCGATACGGAGGAGAAGAATTTACTCTCCTGTTTCCGGGCAAAAATATGAATGATGTTATTGCTCCCCTGGAAGAATTAAGAGAAGCTATTGCACAAAGAGAATTCGTGATACGCAAAAAACGCAGAGCGAAAAGTACCAACAGGAAGAAAGCCAATAGTAAAGGCAGAAATACAAGATCGAATACAGATATGAAAAAGCTTCATATATATGTCAGCATCGGTGTAGCTCAAAAGGACGATAACAACAAAACACCTGCTTACGTTATAAAAGCTGCTGATTCTGCTCTGTACCGGGCCAAGAAAAAAGGAAGGAATTGTTTAAGTAAATAATCCGCTTTGATTAAAAGCCTGCCGGGCGCGGCAGGCTTTAGCTGTGGAATTGTATGAATTTGGTGATCATTAGAAGATAATATACAATGACACCTCAACTGTAGTTATTAGTCGCTGGCACGCAAACCTGATACAAAACCTAATGGCATCAACACTAACAATCTATCCTATAGACCTAAGTGAATTAAAAAGCAATCCAGAACAAAGAAAATTATGTAAAATAACAGCTTTACAAAATGAAAATTCAAACCTAAAATGAATAGTATCTTGATGTTACTTTTGAATGTAAGATTCAGATTGACAGGTGTTGATTGAATGAAATACATTGTTCCCGAATATTATAAACATTTTGTATGTAAATGCGGCGAATGCCGACATTCCTGCTGCGATGGGTGGCCGATCAGAATATCCCGGAAGGAATATTATCATCTTCTGGGAATCGAATGCTCAGACAAGCTGCGCACCAAACTTGATTGCGCGCTTAAACTTTGCCATGAACCTGGTAACGGTAATTATGCAGAGATATCGAATGACTGGCGCGGTATCTGCATGCTGCATCGTGAAGACGGTCTATGTGCTCTTCAAGCCGAGCTCGGAGCAAACAGTCTTCCCGAAGTCTGTCGGCTATATCCTCGTAATACCAAACGGCTGATTGATAACTGTGAATGTTCCTGTTCAAACAGCTGCGAAAAGGTTGTGGAATTGCTGATAAATTACAAAGAACCTCTGCGGTTTGAAGAAAACGAATTATCAATTAGTCCGGAATTTGACATCATGCTGCCGCCCCAAAAATATGATCTCTGCATAAAATCACGATCAATAATTCAGGACCGCAGTTTTCCTTTATCTGAACGCTTTATCTCCCTCGGTAATTTACTATACGGTAATGATATTTATTCAAAGAGATCTGACAATCTATCCCTTGCTTTTCAGCTGCTTCATGTGTTAGATAAATATTTTGAAAGCAGTATCAGCATTTGTGATTACTGCAAGGAATCCCAGGATTATTACAGCATCGAAGGCAAAGAAATGCTGTCGGAAGAGGATATGAATTTGATTGCAAAAAAACATAAATCGGCGTCAGATCATCTGGAGGTAATCCTGCCAAATTGGCAGATAGTGTTTGAGGAGCTTGTTGTAAACCATATGTTTTATAATGATTTCCCGTATACCGGTAATCTTGATCATAGGAATGACGCCTTCCTGTCCCTTGCAGCCATGTATTCCTTCCTTCGTTTTAATATCCTTGGCTTTATGTCCGATAAGACTGATCCTGATAAACTGGTTGATTTTCTTGCCGCGATGTTTCGCCTGATCGAACATTCTAATTTCAAATATATAGCTATGAACCTTCTTAAGAAAGAAAAATATTCGGCACAGGATTGCGTGCCTCAACTATTACTTATCTAAAACTAATAACTGCCCACCAGTTCGTCCCTGATCATAAATGAAGATAATGTAGCTATCGGTGTAGAATTCTTAAAAGAAGGAAATTGTTTCAATGCATTCGCCAGGAAAAAGGTAATTGTATCAGCAGGCATTAACAGCTCCCAGCTTTTAATGCTGCCTGAATTCCACTTGCTGATCGTCTGCAATCCATCAATCCTGCTTACCGGCTTATATCGCCCACGAAGGAAATCATCAATAACGATGCGCAATTGGAGGCCTTCATCCGAAGAAATGTTGGTTACGATTACCACGAACAAAGCTTCAATCGCATGGCTCCTATACAACAGGGCGGAGTTGTTGATGCTTATGGGAATGTGTATGGAGTTGATAATTTAATTGTAGCAGACACTTCCATTATTCCATTTACAATTGATGCTAATAACTCAGCCCCATCGTATCTGATTGGATATACGATTGCAAATTATTTATTAAGAGAATCAGTTATTTTAGAATCCTATCCTTCCATGTAGGATATCATGTGATTTATATCCGTAGATCTTGAATTCATAGCCTCCCTATTTCGTGAAAGCACTGCTTTTTATGCCGCTTTTCGGGGCGGGCTGGCAGCAGCAATAAAGTAGGGCAGCCTATTTCTAGGTTGCCCCCTTATCAAACCGCACGTGCCCTATTAAAGCATACGGCTTACCAATTGTAGTCTTATAATGAAAGTTAAACAGTGACAAATTGCTTATGAAAAGCAATTGCCTTTAATCGATTCCTGTCATAGTATTCCTTGCCTTGCTGTTTGAATCTTTCTTTCTTCTTTTCGGCGTCCTTCTTCCATTTCTGCGTTTGCCTTCCGATATAATCTTCCATTTTGTAGTCATACATTTTGTTGTAATATAACCAGTTAGATGGCATTAGCTTTATTTTGCAGAAATATTCCACATTCCATTTATGGGTCATCTGAAATCCTTTTCTTACATTTGGATGTTTGTGTTGCATACAGACCCTCAATCTTTGCCTAGTATAGGCATCAATTGCATGTAATTGCTTACTAAAGCTTTTTAAATAGCAGTGGCTTTCCAATCCGTACTTTTTATTACTTTCGACTGCCTTATACGGATATAGATAATAATTCACTTTTCCTCTGATAATGGGATTTACTCTGTTCACCCATACCTCTTGACTTAACGTCAGAGTTTTACAGGTTGCATCTTTGATTTTCTTCTTGAAGTCTTTGAATGACTGTTCTGTCGGCTCTATTATGAAGTATTTCCCACTTCCATTTTTTCTTTCTCTCCAATGTTTGAAATTAAATCCCACAAATTTAAAGTCATCATTTTGGAAATCTACAAACTTAGTTTTATTCATTGCTATTTCAAGTCCTAAGTCTGCAATTACCCTTTTTGCTATTTCTCCAGCTCTCTTGATTTCTTCATCCGATTTTGCAAAGAGCAGAAAATCGTCACAATAACGTACAAATTTTATTCCTTCCTTTTCTAATTCCCAGTCTAATTCATTAAGATAAACGTTTGCAAGTAATGGTGAAATGACACCGCCCTGCTGAGTTCCGGAATTGCTTTCCATGAACTTACCTTCCTCCATATATCCTGATTTCAGCCATGCCCATATCATATCCAACACAGTTCCATCCGCTATATATTTCGTCAGTACTTTCATCAGCTTCTTATGCGGTATGTTATCGAAAAAGCCTTTAATTATCACCAGCTGATGATAATCCAAGTTATCGCTAGTTAATGATTATCACCAGTTGCGACCTCAAATATGACCGCAACTGGCAAATGAAGTGATTTAACTGGTGATAATCATATCTGCGATTGTTCGTCATTCCTTTTGGTAAAGAATTCTTATATCAGCATTAGCTGAAATAAATCGTTATCAGGAGGTAACTATGCTAACCCAACAACTAATTTCATCTGCAAAACAATATCTAAGCAACCAAGGCTATACACGTTCAACCATTTACATTAATTACGTAAGGCATTGGAATCGGTTAATCAAGGATGTCGGTGAATCAGAGTATTCACTTGAACTGTTAACTGATTATGTCACCGAGCGATTTGAGCGCAATCTACTTGAACTGTCTCTCGATGAGATGATCCTAAAGGAGTATCGCTGTTGCCATGCATACTTATCATTAAATTCTTTCAGTGACTCTGGATCAGTGACGGGAACATCGATGTCCGGTTCATCGGTTAGACAGTCCCTGAGCGATGCATCTGAAAATGCACTCAAACTGTATATTGAGCATCTGGACCAGCTTGAATACAGCCCTAATTCAAAGAAACATACCTACAACACGGTTCATGCATTATTGATATCCTGCCCTATCAATCACATGGATGATGCAGCTGTTCTGGATTACCTTCAATGTATGGGAAGCAAAGCAAAAGAGACCGCTAAGTCGGAGCAAAAGATAATGAAACGCTTCTTTACTTTTGCCTGGGAAAAGAACCTGACTGTCCAGAATTTCAATCAGTTGCTTTTGACCAGTAAAAAATGTAAGAATAAAGAAATACCGTCTGTGTATTCATCAAATGAAGTGATGATTCTAATTAATTATCTCAGAGACCATAAGCAAAACCGCTTGCGTAACTTCTCCATTGCTTTGTTGATCGCCGTATACGGGTTCCGGGCTGGCGACATCGCTGAGTTGAAACTGACAGACATTGATTGGGATAACGGCCATCTTATTATAATTCAGAATAAAACGATGGTTCGTTTAGATCACAAACTCACTGAGTTTTGCGGACGTGCTCTGGCGGACTATCTGCTTAACGAACGTCCTGACACAGGCAGTAAGTATGTGTTCTTAAAGGAAACCGGAGGATTTCTTTCTGCAACAACAGTTTCAACTATGATTTTTACCGGCTTCATCCACTGTGGAATAAAAATCAGCGGTCGTAAACACGGGAGCCACAGCTTGAGACATTCCCTTGCTTCTAACATGCTGGAGCAGGGAATAAGTATCCTTGAAATCTCGCGTGTGCTTGGGCATGAATCGGTGGAGACCACACAGAACTGTTATGCCAAGGTCGATATCAACCACCTTCGTATGTGTGAACTGGAGGTGCCGGATTATGAATAGAACAGCATATGTCTGTCCTGTCGGAACCTTTAACAGCTATCTTAGTTCGGCATTGATATCTTTTGTCGAATATAAGGTCAATGTCAGTGGATGTGTTCCTGAATCATTCATACCCGTGCTTACACGCTTTGATCTTTATTGTATGATGCATCCCGAATCGGAAATCTGCCTGAATCAGGAAACCGTTCACTGCTACCTGAAGCAACAGATGGTTAAGATATCCACTCTTCAGCGCATTGAATGTATCATTCGTTCTTTTGGGAAATATATGGTACTGGTGCTGCGCGTTGAAGATACATTCGTTTTACCTCAATTAATTCATCGCCATGGAAAAACTTTTGTTCCCTATGTTTTTACAATGAATGAGATTTCACTGCTGTTTAAGGCTGCCGATAGCTACAGGCTCAAGATGCATAACAAGCCTACGACTAATATGGTGAATTGTATTCGTTGCATGATAATGATGCTTTATTGCACTGGCATGAGGGTCTCTGAAGCGTGTTATCTTAAGGTTTCGGAAGTCGACTTCAAAAACAGCCTTATACACATCAATCATGCAAAGAATGACAACCACCGCATAGTAACAATCTCACCATCACTCTCACTGGAGTGCAACAGATACCTTAATGCGTCTGAATGGCATCGCAATTCCGGAGTATATTTCTTTGACAATGGATCCATGTTCAAAGATGGATTTGTTTCTCCTAAGTGCGTTTATGTGTATTATCGGAGATATTTGAAACTGGCAAACATCGAGCATAAAGGTACTGGATTCGGTCCGCGGCTACATGACCTTAGAGTGACTTTTGCTGTTCATTCCCTGAAGAAACTGACTGAGAGTGCAACAGACGTAAATGCCGCTCTTGCTTACCTTTCCGCTTTCATGGGGCATCATTCTTTGAACGAAACGCAGGATTATCTGTGGCTCAGCAAAGACCTGTACAGCAGTACACTTGCTAAAATGGAAAACTATACTTCTTTCATCTCCGAAATCTTTGATGAAAAGGCCGGTGAATATGATGAATAAAACATTTGCGGGCCTTCTGGAATACTACGTTGTTACCTATGCCATAAAGGAGGCAGGGCTCTCTAAGCAAACACTGCGTTCCTACTATACGGGCATAGAACAGTATGTCTTGTGGATCCGTGAAAACGAAGGAGTCACCGCTGCCGACATCGACGTATCTTATTTCAGCAAAGACCGTATCCGCAGATTTCTGCTTCATCTGGAAGATGATGAACATGTGTCCATATCGTCAAGGAATCAGCGCAGGTCGGCTATAGTATCGTTCCTGGACTATGTTAAAGACATGTGTCCTGTATATACCAATGCATATGTAGAAGCACAAACTGTCAAGGTGAAAAAGGCTCCTAAGCCGGATAAAAGTTTTTTAACTGTCGATGAATATAAACAGATCCTTAAAAGCGTAGATATCACAAAGAACAATGGTCTGACGCATTATCTGTTACTCACAGTGCTGTATGATACCGCTGCTAGAGTGGAAGAGGCCGTCAACATGAATGTTGAAGATTTTACGTTCGGTAAGGAGAACTCTGTTATCATCTTTGGCAAAGGTTCTAAGTATCGTCGAATCTATCTGACATCACACAGTTCCAAACTCATCAAAGAGTATATGGAACGAACAGGAATATCCAAGAGCTCTTTGTTTCTTAATCGGTACAATGAAAGGATCTCTGACTCCGGCATTGATTATATACTGAAAAAGTATGCTACCATTGCGTCGGAAACAATGCCGTCGATAAAGCAAAAGGTTGTGTCAGCTCATACTTTTAGGCGAAGCAAAGCAACACATATGCTGCTTAATGGTGCCAGTCTCCCTGTGATCCAGCGATTCCTGGGTCATGAATCTATACAGACGACACAGGTGTATCTGGATGCGGGTAGCGAAGCAATGATTAAAGCCGTCGAAGAATCTGAAAAGAAACTTCTTGAAAACGGCATTGTTTCCCCTAAAATAGACGATTGGCGGAACCAAGATGTTCTTCAGCGCTTAAAACAACTGGTTAATCGTTGATTATCACCAGTTAAATCACTTCATTTGCCAGTTGCGGTCATATTTGAGGTCGCAACTGGTGATAATCATTAACTAGCGATAACTTTGATATCACAATCATAAATATGGTTATATCCATGCTCTACGTACCACAGAATTATTTGCATAACCCTTTCGATACCTCTGTCTGGTCGATAGCCACAAGAACATTTATGAAATATCCCATCCTCAAACTTCGGACTTAATACATTCACTACACTTTGCTGAACTATCCTGTCCTTGATTACTGGTATTCCTAATGGTCTTTTGTCTCCATTTTTCTTCGGAATGTATACCCTTCTTACTGGTGTTGGCTTGTATTCCTTCGTTCTGAGTTCTAGCAGAATCTGAAGTATTTTCTTCTCTTCATCTGCTTTGAAGGTTTCTATGGTTTCCATATCTATTCCACCACAACCTTTATTCTCTTCTACCTGTTTCCAAGCCAACATTAGCTTTCGGTCGAATAAAATCTGTCCGTAAATACTATGCCATTTCATTATTAGTTCATCATTCATTACTATCCTTGTCCTCCTTATGTTCCTTTGGTTCGTTTTTGCCGAAGCATCGTTGCCATTTGCATAACTATAAGTTCTTGACTTAGTCTACAAAGGTTAACCCCCTTCCATTCATCATGCGTTTAGTCGCATGATTACTTCTGTACTATGAGATTATCTGACTCCCCTATATGTTGATATAATTTCGAATTACTCTTATATATATCAACCCTTTTGGTAAATATAAGGGTCTCACAGGGTCATCGCACCTTCCCTTTTAACATACCGAGCACCTTCACATGACAACCTCCATTTACTCAACTGGTTCTTTAGGGTAAATGATATAGATTTCCCGACTTTACGCACGGTCATCAACTTGCCCTGCCGCTACTTGTGCTTCACTTTTCATTTCGGTCTGCTAAACCGTCTGTGGGTCTCTCGACTTTTCACATCTCCTTCGAACACCACCTTACGATAATGCCCTAGATTAGACTTCTCGATTTGCACCAGTGCTCACGAGTGGAGACTTTCACTCCAGAGAAATCTTGCTTTCAGAACTCCTAGTCCGTTGTTGCACCGCATCGTGACCGCTGTTCCTAATATGCAAAATAGTCTCGGATGTACCGAGACTGGTGCGACTGCCTGTCGCACATAAAAAACCTGCTATTGTTAGCAGGTTCTACTTGTAGGCTGAGATGTATTTTGGGGTAAGGATTTGTAAATCCTGCTTTTTATGAATTAAATGACCTGCTCCATGTCATCACTGTTCATAAGATAGTTTTTTTGTTTATCCTTTAAGAGAAAGGATACCAATAGAGAAATCACAGTAATCCCTATGACAAACCAAAAAGTAGTATTCATTCCCTTTAAGGTGGTATTGAGTAAACCAGATTTGTATAGGTTTATATTAGTTTTAGCTAACTGCTTACCCGGTGCGTTCGCGGCAGCAACATTAGACATGATAGTGATTAATACCGCAGACCCTAAGGACCCTGCTACTTGCTTTGACATATTAACAGCAGCTGAGGCATGGGCAAGGAGCTTATTCGGCAGGTCATTCATTCCCGCTGTTTGTAATGGCATTATCACAAGAGAAATTCCGATGTAGCGAAATGCATAAATAAATGAAATATATGCTACGGAAGTATCACTCTGCAATTTAGTAAAGGGTATGGAAGAAACAATCAATAAAATGAGACCGGGTATGGCTAATTTTTTCGCACCATACTTATCAAAAAGGCGTCCGGAAACCAACATCATCACCGCCAGGATTAATGCTCCCGGTAATAAAACTAATCCACTGGTAAAGGCTGATTTACCAAGTACGGACTGAAGGAATATCGGTACAATAATACCAGCTCCTGCAGTTGCTATATTTAAAATACTGCCTATTATCGT
>Ga0207800_1000553_pt1 | contig 10465 bp, 8 predicted proteins | sample LuqExpMetageno11_FD_187769 | JGI IMG/M metagenome (GOLD analysis project Ga0207800, IMG submission 187769) | Tropical forest soil microbial communities from Luquillo Experimental Forest, Puerto Rico - Sample 11 (SPAdes) | ecosystem: Environmental > Terrestrial > Soil > Tropical forest ...
CGTTTTTCATATTAACCAGTATATTGATCCGTTTCACAGGAATTATCTTCTACCGGATTAAGCTACCAATTGATCTAGTTAATAACCGGGTATAGGTATATTCCTATCCTGATATATTAATCCTCTTACGTCAGATTTATCTATATCTGTAATGATATACGAGATGAATTGAGAAATTATTTTAAATTCTAATACAAAAAGCTGTCCCTGGGCATCCACCCGAGGGACAGCTTTTTTTATTAAATGACTTTAATTATGCAATGATAGTAGCAACCTTACCGGAACCTACTGTTCTACCACCTTCACGGTCCGACGGAACGAATTCAGTAACATATTCGTTTCGGTTTTATACTGTTTTATCCACTTATTCTGTATATTCTAGGCATTATTTCACTTTTTCATCATTTTGTGTATCAATTTCGTATCACGAATATGGTACACCATCAGATGCATTTTGGAGGAAAACAATCGTAAACTGCTCGATTATTCGTCCACCTAGTTATTATTAGTATTTATTTCCGCCCCCTCTGCTTTCTTCAGGCTACTACTAATCTTACTTTTATACCTTTCACTTGACATTTTTACCGCATTCCATAATATTAGCAAGACTATTAATAATATTGCAGTCAACATGATGATAGCTACATCATTTAAGCCAATTTCATAATATGCAAAAACACCTCGCAAGATTGAAGAACTAATAATCACCAACATAACAGTGCTTAGAAGTATGGCATTTACTAATGATATTATCTGCTCAGCAAATTGTAGGAATACTGCCTGGCTCCGTTCAAGTCCTAGTGTCCTGTATGAAATATATGTCCCAGTTCTAGATATATAATCTGCCTTCATTATTACATGAACGCTAACAGACCCCAACAAAACCATCATAATCATGCCAACTGCGATACTGATGTACTGAATTGTCAATGAGTCCTTTGCGGCACTGCTCTCGCTGACATTATCCTGCATAAGTACAGACTCTTTCTGGCTTAGCAACTTTAGCTGTTCTCCAAGTTCGTCAGTTCTGCCGGAATATCCATTAACATGATACAGGGTGTTTGAATACTGTCTCATTTTCTCCAAATAGAGATTTTCTGGAACAAATATTTCAATTGATACATAATCATCAAATACATCGTGAAGACATCCCTTCATAATCGACTGGATTTGCAAATGTGTCTTTACTGAATTTTCACGATCAATATACAAATCAATAGATTCCATATTATCACCAATTAATTTACCAACATCAATTGACTTATCCTCGGCTGATAAATATAGCAGTCCAAATATCATACAGTTATCGCCACTGGCAAATTCTTTATATGATGGTAGATTATCATTCATCTGTTTTAACTTTTCATAATACTTCTCATTAACAGAGATTATACTCGAGGAATATACATATTCGTTTTTATCATTGAAAGGTTTGTATGAATTCCCTTCGGTTTGAGGATATTGTTCATTGATATGTGCAACAATTTTGTCTCCAAATATTTTTGCAGGAAAATAGCACCATCTATTAGTGGTATACACTCTATAATAACTGCTGATTGAATCAATTTGGTCTAATTCCTTATCAAGTTTATCAGAGACATCTTTTACTACAACATAAAAGTCTGAGCTTGTTGCAGCCTTAGATGCCTTTACGCTTAAATCATAAGCGGACAGACAAATGGGAATCCCGACTGACAATACTATGATTATGATCGTGAAAATCAACATTAATATTCTGTTCCGGGCTCGAGCAAATTTGATATTGTTCAGGGCTAGCTCAAAAATACTTTTGATAGGGGCTCTTTTCTTTAAAGAGGACGAAATGCTTTTTCTCTTTTTTTGCCTGTTTTTTAAAACGCATATCTTTGAAAATTCTCTTTGGATAAGTATCCTTGCCATGCATAGCATACCAAACAATGTGGTCACAAGGACTAAAATGACAAATGCCTTATTAACTGCAAGTATTCCAGATGAAATATGCTTTGATCTCATACCAGCCGTGAAGATACTATATATTATTCTTTTTGAACCTATAAAAAGTAAAAGTGCAATTGCAAGTCCAATAAGTCCCACGATAAGATTCTGGATATAATATATATAGCAAATATGTTTTTGCTCTGCTCCAACAGAGTGTAACAATATTAATTGTTTTTTGTCTTCATTAATATTTTGGTATTGGTTGACACAGATAATGCCAAAACCCAATAAAAGAATAAAGACTTCAAATATATACAATCCGTATTTCACTGATTTCATTAGATCCGTATTGTAAATCACATTCAAAGCATTCTCTATGTAATAATTCTTTTCTACTTTGATCACATTTTCATCACTATGAATTCTCTTATAGTCATTCTGAAGGTTATGCAGATTCAACTTATTTAATTTATAATACTTAGTTACCACTTCACCTCCCGAAGCCTTTGCATCTGTATTAACCATACCAACATATCCGTAACTCACATAATTTCCTGTTGTATAGTTTTCATATTTCATTATTCCGCTAACAGTGTATTCCTTAACCTTAATTTCTGTGAATGCCTCTGAGTCTTCAATCTGATCCTGGGTGATTGTCCCATCGTTCTTAATTCTTCGGCCAATTTCCAAGGAGATCCTGTCTCCCACTTTAATGCTTCCCTGTACAACACCTGTTCCATTGTACTCAAATTTTTGCGGTATAACAATTTCATTATCATTTTTCGGCCAATTTCCCTCTAACAGTTCATAAGACAGAACATTATCCTTGACACTTCCGATCCCAAGCAGACTCAAGTAATAATGGTCTGCAAAGACGGCATAATTGCCCTCTTTCTTATCTTCTGGAATCACATCCAGTCTGGCCGAGAATGTGTTATTTATCGTTCCAACAGGTATCATATCCTTAATTGACTTTGCAACATCATTCTGATAAGTTTCATCTACCTTGACAGCGATATCCCACTTCCCACCGTAATTATATCCGTTCTCAATTTGGACATTACTATAACCCACATAAACCGCATTAACTATCAGAATAAATAGTATACAAAATGCAACGGCTAAACAGGTTAGTAAGTTCTTTCTTTTCTTTGCTGATAGAATCCGAAGTGCTATTCTAATCATTGGCATCTCACCTCATTTATGATTTGCCCATCCTGCATAAAGACAATTCGATCAGCAAAGTCTGCGAGTTCCCTATCATGTGTTACCATTACAACCGTCTGCTTATATTTCTGGCTGCAGGTTTTAAGCATCTTTACAACATTTATTGCATTAGAATAATCTAGATTACCGGTAGGTTCATCAGCTAAAATTACAACTGGTTTAATCATTAATGCTCTGGCTATCGAAACTCTCTGCTTCTCTCCTCCTGAAAGCTGCGCTGGATATTTATTAAGCTTTTCTTTCAACCCTAAGTCTGTGACTATTTCATCAAAGTAATTCTTATCATAATTTCGTTTATCAAAAACGAAAGGCAATATTAAGTTTTCATGTACTGTTATTTCTTCTACCAGATTATAGTTCTGAAATATAACCGCAACTTTTCTTCGTTTTATTTGTGCCAATTGCTTCTCGCTTAATTTCGATACCAATGTGTCATCCAAGTAATATTCCCCTGTATCCGGAAAGTCCAGTGTGGCTAATATATTTATAAGTGTTGTTTTTCCACATCCGCTTCTCCCCATGATTGCTATGAATTCATCGCTTTGTGCACTAAAATTTATAGAATTCAAAGCAATTACTTCACTTTCACCATCTCCATACTTCTTAACCAATTCTTTTGCATTGATTATCATACTTATCCTCCATTATATGTCAATTATATTAATCGATAAGTCAACCAAATTATCATAAATTTAACAAAAGGTGGCTTTTACACCACCTTTTGACAAACATTATCTCAACTAATAATTAACGGTAATCCCAAGTTGTATAAGCAACATCCGATGTACCTTTTACATATGTCCACTGATCCAACCAAACCATTTGATTTGGTTGTAAATCCAGAGTAACATAAACTCCTAAGTATGTACTCTCATCCTTTTTTGCAACAGTTTCCGGATTCGAGGTAATAATTTGACCTCCACCTATATTGCATAAGGTTTGACAGTTAACGTATAAGAGCACACCATAATTAGAACTTGGTGTAATGTAGGAGCAGTCGTCCCCTGTAGTTTTATATTCTACAGATGACCTTACATGCGTCCCGTTACTAGGAAGTGTTGACATAAAAGTGGTTGTTGCTGCATTAGCTAGCGTCCCTCCAAAAATCAGGCAACTCATAACTATTAGCGTAATCAATACTTTTACTTTAAATACTTTTACCATAACTTTTTACTCCTTTCGCTTTTTTTTAGAATAATCATTTTTGAAATTCTTATTAATAAAAAGTAAGTAATTTCTACTTAGCTTTATATTATGTTAATAGATAATACTCGCTTTTCTAAATATCGCTTACTTTTATGATCAAGTCTTATAATAATTTATTTTGAACTTTCTAGAAATATGTCTTATTACAATAATCTTTTACCATATACTCCCATATTAGCATAGCCATATTTATTTTACAATTTTAAAAGGTCGACTTTATCTCACCTGAATTGACACAATTTTAATAACCAATTATCATTATATCCAAACAGCCTCGGATTCTTTGATCCGAGGCCATCTTCTCCTATTTCCGCAAATCTTTGTCAGGCTTATAATCTTGCTTATCAATTTGCCTTTCCAACATATCAATGCTTCCCTGTATCTGTTCCAAGGTTCCAATTCGATTCTCTGAACATATTTCATCTTTCAAATTCTCGACTCGATATATTGCCTTTGTTTCAATGCTTCTGAATCCTTCTAACTTATACGAATATCCGTCTGGATCATCTCGAAATACTGGAGCCACTTCGCCCATACTTGTATTCCATTTCATTAACCTTGGAAACCAGCAGAACCCTGCTTGAACAATTTCTTTAAAGGATAATAGCAATCGCCCTAATTCTGATAAAATGCCTCGATTCCAGTTTCCCCCGACAATGTTTTCACCTCTTTCTACTGTATTTGCGAATAGCTCGACTGCAGGTTGAAGTGGTAAATAATTTTGTATCATTCTTTTGATAGCATCAATCAATTCTAGAAACGCATTCTTTTCCTTTATCTCATCATCGTAAACTCTAACAACAGCCCTTTTTATTAACAAATCATTATCCAGCTTCTTTGCAATCTCTTTCTTATCCGTCAGTTCATATTCAAGCTCTCCACTCTTTTCAGAATATTGCACCTCCAGCACTTTTAATTGCCGTTTAGCAGAATCTATAGATTTTGATGTCTGTTCCTTTTCGAATCTTAACTCTTTAAGATTCTCAAGTTCCTGCTTTATCTTATACTCTGCCACAGATAAATCATGGTTTCTGCCTTTCTTTTTTTCTCCAATCATCTCTTTTATATTAAATCTAAAGCATGACCTGACTTCTTCACGAAGTTTATCTTGCAATATAGTTGACAGCGTTGATGGTGTAAATACATTTCGCTTTGACACCTTCTTTGATAACCCTTTCTTCGCGCCACTCCAAACTGGTACTCCCACGACATGCATATGTGGACTAGCTTCATCAAAGTGAATTACAGCATTTGCAACCTTGAAATCTGGTAAATTTTCTCGTAACCGGGATAGTGTATATCTATATACGCTATACATTTTATCTTTACTTTCTTCATGTTCCTCCCAGAATTCCTTATCTCCACATTGAAAAATAATCTCGACCGCCATATCCTGATCCAGTTCCGCTACATGATCAAAATAATCATCAATTCTCCTGTCCTCTCGTTTCTGATTATCATTGTATTTTTTGACTACATCGTCAAACTCTTCATAATAAACATTTCTGACATCCTGATATAGATTATCTGTTCCAACTAATAATTCAATATTATTGGAGCTATATTCATCGGATTTATACTTGCGAAGATTATGTTTTGCCACCCCCTGCAATTTACTCTTACTTGTTATTGCACTCTTACCATTACTGATATGCGCTGAATACGAAACACTCCCCATTCATCTCCTCCTCTTATTTGTTTATCCTTCGGAGCAGCGCTGTTATCATCTTCGCTCTGCCGAAGATGATAACCCCCTAGCACTATTGACACATCAATAGTGCGGGGGCTCTCCGAGGGTTATCTATATATTATCATATATAGATATCTGTACTTACCATATTTCACTCGACCCTAGGGCCTTTCTCTCTTCTCCTGTAGCTTCTGCATTCAGCATATCTGCGAGTTGCCTCTGCTTGTTCGGATATAGATGACCATATACATTCATCGTTGTGTTCACCGATTCATGACCAACTCTTTGTGCTATTACTAGTGGTTGAACTCCTTTCTCTATTAGTAAGGCTACATGGGAATGTCTTAGGTCATGAACTCGAATTCCTTCAATCCCTAGCTTTTCAATTTTTCTCTTAAGCTTCTGTTGTATCGCCCGATCTGTTACTGGGAAGATTCTGTCTTTGGGAGCCACCTCATAAATCTTAGATACATACTCTTTCAATTCCTCTTGGAGAAATTTCGGGATGGTTACCTTACGGTTTGAACTTTCGGTCTTTGGCGGGGTTATAATATCCTTCTTGCCTATTCTGAAATATGTCTTTGTAATTGAGATTGTCCCCGTCTTAAAATCCATGTCCTCATAATATAGGGCTAGTAATTCGCCAATTCGGCATCCCATCCAGAAAAGCATTTCGAATATCACTTTATACATTTCTTCGCCCCGGTTAAACTTTTGAATGAAGTACTCAAATTCATTCTTCGTCCAGAAGTTCAGTTCTTTGGCATTTGATCTTCCCATCTTTTCAATTTTCTTGCAAGGATTATCTTTCAATCCATAGTACCTTTCTGCGTGATTGAAAATTGCCGTTACCTGATTTTGTAACATCCTCAGATAGGTTTCCTTGTACCCCATGGCTATCATTTCATTTTGCCATCTCAGAATGTCCGATGGTTTTACTTCATTCATCCTGAATTTTCCGAAGGTTGGAATTACCTTCGCATCTATCATAGCCCTCTTTGTCATGACCGTTCGCTCTTTCAATCTTCCTCGTTTATCGTTAAAATAAACTTCCACAAAAGATTTCAAATTCATGTCCAGATTTGCCTGTTGAACTTGAAGATACTCCCGTTCCCAATTCTGTGCTTCCTTCTTGGTCTTAAATCCCCTTTTTAACTTTGTTTTACTTTCATCCCTCCAATCCTTATAGTTAAATTTGCAATACCATGTGTTTCTTTCTTCATCTTTGTATGCTGGCACCTTTACATCCTTCCTTTCCCTGGTTATCGATTTGTAGTGGGTAGGAAGTTCAGCGAAATCCCCTATAATGCACTGACTTCCTACCTGCGTAAAATTTCTCTTTTATTTACAGTTATTTTGTTCTTGGTAGCCATAGCACTTCTTTGCAAAATACGATTTGGGAATTCTTCCGGCTTTCGTAAAATACCCCATCTTCTTAAGCTCGGTATTCCAATCTCGAATAATTGCGTAGGCTGTTGATTCTGCGATCTGAAGTTCTCTTGAAACTTCTTTCGCTGATAAATACGTCTGATTCATGTGTGCCTCCCCCTTTCATATGGAGATCATCTGCGACTTCAATAACTTTTCTGACTCTACAACTCTCCTTCTTATAAGTAACATATATGTTACTCTTTGTAAGTTTGATTATACAGTAACATTATTGTTTCTGTCAATGGAGTTTGCAAAATTTATTTCCATTATAAAATTTAAGTTGTCATACAGTAACTTTTATGTTATTGTAGTTTCAGAAGCATTTTAGTTACTACTGCTAGGTGAAAGGTGAAATGATATGGCTATCGGTGAACGAATAAAACGAATTCGGATTTTTCGAAAGATGACTCAAACTCAACTTGGGGAGGCAGTCGGTTTGTCTGATGTTCGTATACGACAATATGAAATAGGAAACCGTACTCCAAAGGATGATATGGTACAGGCAATGTCAAAAGCTCTTGACTGCAACTATCGCTCAATTTATGAACCTACTCTCTATGCTGCAGAAGATGTGATGTATACTCTGTTTGAATTAGATGAGCATTATAATTTACTGCTCCAGGAAATTGATGACAACGAGAATAAAGGTGAGAAGCATTTAGCAGTAAGTTTCAATTATTCTTTATTGGATGATTTTCTATCCGAATGGATGAAGAAGAAAGAAGAATTAGCCTCTGGTTCAATTACCAAAGAAGAATATTTTGAGTGGAAGATTAATTGGCCAGATAACAACAAATAGCCCAAATGTGTATCAAAAATGTATCACAGAGCCTTTTTCACAAGAATCCCACTTGTAGAAAGGCTTTTTTGTTCGCTATTCTTTTCTGACATTAAAAAACCGCAACCCATTACAGAATAATGGATTGCGGTAAATTTATGATACTAGGTATCAATTATTGAATAATAGTAGCAACCTTACCGGAACCTACTGTTCTACCACCTTCACGGATAGCGAAGCCTAAACCTTGCTCCATAGCGATCGGATGAATTAATTCAATTGACATCTCGATGTTATCGCCAGGCATACACATCTCTACACCTTCAGGGAGGTTACATACACCAGTTACATCAGTTGTTCTGAAATAGAACTGAGGTCTGTAGTTGTTGAAGAAAGGAGTATGACGTCCACCTTCTTCTTTTGTTAATACGTAAACCTGTGCTGTGAATTTCTTATGGCACTTGATTGTACCTGGTTTAACGAGAACCTGTCCTCTTTCGATTTCATTTCTCTGAACACCACGAAGAAGTGCACCGATGTTATCACCAGCCTGAGCCTCATCAAGAAGCTTACGGAACATTTCGATACCAGTAACAACAACTTTACGTGTCTCTTCTTTGATACCAACGATTTCAACTTCTTCAGATACATGAAGAACACCACGCTCAACACGGCCAGTAGCAACTGTACCACGACCTGTGATGGAGAATACGTCTTCTATAGGCATTAAGAAAGGCTTATCTGTCTCACGCTTCGGATCTGGAATCCAGCTGTCAACTGCATCAAATAACTCAAGAATCTTATCTCCCCAAGGACTGCTAGGATCTTCGAGAGCTTTAAGAGCGGAACCTTGGATGATAGGTGTATCATCGCCAGGGAATTCATACTCATTTAATAAATCTCTAACTTCCATCTCAACTAATTCAAGAAGTTCAGGATCATCAACCATATCACATTTATTCATGAATACTACGACGTAAGGAACACCTACCTGACGGGAAAGTAAGATGTGCTCTTTTGTCTGAGCCATAACACCGTCAGTAGCAGCAACAACAAGGATAGCACCATCCATCTGAGCTGCACCAGTGATCATGTTCTTTACATAGTCAGCATGTCCAGGACAGTCAACGTGAGCGTAGTGTCTTTTCTTTGACTCATACTCAACGTGAGCTGTAGATATTGTTATACCTCTTGCCTTCTCTTCTGGAGCTTTGTCGATCTGATCGAATGCTACTACTTCGCCAGTACCTAATCTCTCATGAAGAGTCTTTGTGATTGCTGCTGTAAGAGTTGTCTTACCATGGTCAACGTGACCGATAGTACCGATATTACAATGCGGTTTTGATCTGTTAAATTTAGCCTTAGCCATTTTACAACGTCCTCCTTTAAATAATAAATGCTTATAAGCAAATGTTATACAACTAAGAATTTTCTCTTAGAAGCTTATACCCAGCAGATGAAAGGTTTACTTTATCTGCTGGGTTTCCCCGTATAAGGGCTTGTTTTATATTGCCTCATATGCCTAATTATATTTCAACTTAGAAATATTTTCAAGCATAAACAACTGATATAATAACTTTTTTATTACTTATTTCTTCTTTTGCTGCTATATTCCGATTAGTTCTTGCCCTTTGCTGCCAGAACCTTCTCCTGAACATTCTTCGGAACCGGTTCATAGTTTGAGAAGAACATGGAGTAAGCACCACGGCCTTGTGTTCTGGAACGAAGAGAAGTTGAATAGCCGAACATTTCAGACAACGGAACGAAACCTCTGATTAGCTTTGTTCCATTAATGTCCTCTGTACCTTCGATACGACCACGACGGGAGCTGATATCGCCGATAACATCGCCCATGTAATCCTCAGGAACAGTAACTTCAACTCTCATGATAGGCTCAAGTAAGATAGCTCCACCTTTGTGCATAGCATCTTTAAATGCCATGGAACCTGCAATCTTGAATGCCATTTCACTTGAATCGACTTCATGGTAGGAACCATCGTAAACAGTTGCTTTAACACCAAGTACCGGATAACCGCCAAGGATACCTGCTTTGGAAGCTTCTTCAATACCTGCGCCAACAGCAGGGATGTATTCCTTCGGAATAGCACCACCAACGATAGCGGAAATAAATTCGAAGGTCTTCTCAGCATTTGCATCCATAGGCTCGAAGCGAACCTTACAATGACCGTACTGTCCACGACCACCGGACTGCTTAG
>Ga0207800_1000554_pt1 | contig 10456 bp, 7 predicted proteins | sample LuqExpMetageno11_FD_187769 | JGI IMG/M metagenome (GOLD analysis project Ga0207800, IMG submission 187769) | Tropical forest soil microbial communities from Luquillo Experimental Forest, Puerto Rico - Sample 11 (SPAdes) | ecosystem: Environmental > Terrestrial > Soil > Tropical forest ...
AAGAGTGTATTCTTCTCTTCACTCGCATCTGACACATTCCTGTTTTGACTGGTCTTCGGATTGCTATCCGCACTGGTAATATTTTTTAAGCTATCTTTCCCAGGATAATAAGGTATCAACGATAGAAAATAAACCGGCGCCATCAGGATAAAGATGATATTGGCTGCGTCAAAATATGCTTTTTCGCTCACATTAAAAATCAGCAGTTCTGTCACGCCAAAAAGCAGGATAATTCCTAAAAACAGTACACCGTGAAAGAACAAGGCCATAAAAAAGGCTTTGAAGGCTGCCAGAAAGCTCTGATTAAAGTGATAAGGACTTCTGATTACCGGAACCCATAAAAAAGCAATCAGCAGTATAAACAGAATTACCATCGTTTTGATGATAATTTCTTCATTCCAGCTTGCATACCTGATGATCAGATAGTATAACAACGATAACATAATTGTTATTCCCATGTAAAGATAGCGCAGGAATTGCTGGCTGTTTAATCTTTCGTATATCATTTGGAATACCAACGAAAGCCCCGTTCCTAAAAACAGACTTATCAGCAGCCGGCTATACGGTTCATTGCCGGTATGAATGGAAATCATATTAATAATCACAGCTGCAGTAAGAAAAGCCAAGACCAACGGAAACCTTAGTAAGGTACTAATATAGCCTTTTCCCATTTCCTTCATTTTTACGAAATGCTTCATTCATTGCCCTCCTGTACTGATACATTATACTGATTCCTTCTATTGCAAGTTGTACTTGAATTACTATTGTAGTTTCATTATAACACAACCCAGCCAAAATTATCATTGTGAATGTTGAATAAAGAGTTTGCCTTGGCAAACTCTCGCGCCGAGCGCGGTCAGCTTGCTGACATAATTCCAACGAAATTTTATTTTACGTCTTGCGCTGAGTGCGCATCCATACGGAGCATTTTTAATTTCATAGGACGCAATTTCCTATGAAATTAAAAAGTCCTCTGACTGTATATTCTTAAGTCAAAGGACTATATTATAAATCGATTATCTTATATAAATTAGAGTAGTGCAAGGATTACAAAGTTAGCGATGAATAAACCGGATGCTACCCAGATAACTGGGCTGATTTCCTTAACCTTTCCTCTTGCTACCTTAACGATGCAATAGAAGATGAAACCGCCAGCAATACCATAGGAAATGCTGTAGCAGAATGCCATAAAGTTTTAAGCAAGACATTAGGTAGGAGGCTGGCCTTCAAATTGCCTACGCCTTTGTAGGAATTATTTGAGGTAAGCCTCCTATAATCAAATCATTCTTCTAGATAAAAAAGTGAACTTCACAACCTTTAATATAATATAGCAAAGCATTCGTTTAATCAAGAAATATTATTCTTCGACTTGCTCTTCCTTTGCATTCTCTTCAATTACCTTCTGCTGTACATCGGAAGGTGCCTGCTCGTAACGTGCAAATTCATAAGAATAATCTCCAATACCACCGGTCATGGAACGAAGGTCAGTAGAATAGCCATATAGTTCTGACATCGGGATGTCGGCTACGATTTCCTGCTTGCCTCCGGTAATCGGGTTCATGCCAAGCACACGACCGCGGCGTTTATTCAGGTCACCCATGATATCACCGGTGAACTTATCCGGAACAAGTACCTTTAAGGATGCAATCGGCTCCAGAAGGACCGGTGAAGCTTCCATGAAGCCCTGTTTGAAGGCCTGGATCGTTGCCATCTTGAAGGCCATTTCAGAGGAATCTACCGGATGGTAGGAACCATCAACCAGGGTTGCTTTTAAACCTACTACCGGATATCCGGCAACGGGTCCCTTCACAACACATTCTGCAATACCTTTTTCAACTGCAGGGAAGAAGTTCCTCGGAACAGCACCACCGAAAATCTTCTCTTCGAAAATATATTGTGTCTCCATATCCCCTGAGGGTTCAAATTCAATATGAACATCACCAAATTGACCATGCCCGCCGGATTGTTTCTTATGTCTGCCCTGGACACGAACCTTCTTACGAAGCGTCTCGCGGAAAGGTACTCTGGGCTTCATAACTTCAATATCTACCTTATATTTGGTTAACAGCTTATTCACAACGACATCCAATTGCTGGTCACCAATACCGTATAACAATGATTGCCTGTTTTCTTTATCATTCACCATCTTTAAGGTTAAATCCTCATCCATCAGCTTGCCGAGTGCCTGAGATACCTTATCATCATCGCCCTTATTCTTGGTCTTAAATCTCTGATAAGTGTAAGGAGTTGATACCTCGATACGGTCATATTCGATCGGGGTTGCTTTGGTAGCCAGAGTATCTCCGGTACTGGTATCACTTAACTTACCGAGGGCACCAATATCACCGGCATGAAGCTCTTCCACTTCAATCTGCTCTTTACCTCTTATCATGTAGAGACGGTTGATTTTCTCCTCTGTCTCCGTAGTCGTATTGTAAATAAGTGAATCTGATTTAATAACACCGGAACAAACCTTGAATAAAGAGAACTTACCGATGAACGGATCAGCAATCGTCTTGAATACTCTTGCTGAAAAAGGCTTCTTCTCATCATAATCAGCTTGAAATATATCCCCGGTTTTTGCATTCTTACCTGCAATTGTCATCCTGGTAGGATCCGGGAAATACTTCTCAATTGCCTGTAATAACATCGTCGTACCCTGTGCATGAATACCGGAGCCCATCAATACAGGAACTACTGTACCATCTATTACATTATTTCTAAGTGCCATAGAGATCTCTTCCTGCGTAAATTCTTCGCCTGCGAAATACTTGTCCATTAATTCTTCGCTGGTTTCTGCTACTGCATCGAGTAATACCTCTCTGAACTTTGAAAGATTTTCCTGACTATAATCGGGAATTTCACATTCTTCATAATTGCTGGCATTCGTAAATCTTCTGCCGGCCATCTTAACCACATTAACAAATCCAACGAACTTCTCATTTTCCCTGATGGGAATATGAAACGGAGCTATCTTCTTACCATAAAATTCCGTTAACTTTTCTACTACCTCACGATAACTTGCATTATCGTCATCCATATCTGTTACAAAGAAAATTCTCGGCAAATGGTACTTCTCACAGAAATCCCAAGCCTTCATGGTTCCAACTTCAACTCCTGCTTTTGCAGAGATGACAATAACCGCTGCGTCTGCTGCTGCTAAAGCTTCTTCCACTTCACCTACAAAGTCAAAATAACCGGGTGTGTCTAAGAAGTTAATCTTGGTGTCTTCAAATATAATAGGTACTACTGTCGTGCAGATTGAGAACAATCTCTTCTGTTCTTCCTTGTCGTAATCACTGATTGTATTTCCCTCTTCCACTTTTCCTTGACGCTTGAGTATTCCAGTTGTGTACGCCATGGCTTCGACTAAAGTAGTCTTGCCACAGCCACCGTGGCCTAACAGAACAACATTGCGAATCTTCTCTGAAGTGTAAACATTCATAATATTTTCCTCCATTACGCTAAAAGTAGTAAGTAGTTGGATAATACGAAAAACCGGGAATTATAAACCATAATTCCCTGTAATCACCCATAGATACCTCTTAGTATATTTTACTAGAAGAAATTAACTTTTACAATAGTTTTATGGAATAATTAACAAAGTTCTGTCGTTAAGAAATAGATCAGCATCCATTCTTAAAATAAGACATAACCCGCATAAATTCGAGTCTTTCAAGGTCTTCAGACTATATAATTACTTCTTGCCATTGTGATATTATCGAAGGTAATTAAGTCGAAGGATAAGTAAGCTTATTATTCATAATAATATAACGACGTCAGAAGGAAACCTACTGAATTTATTATGATCGTTCACTTATATATGATAGCTCAACTATATATGATAGCTCACTTATATATGATAGCTCACTTATATATGATAGCTCACTTATATATGATAGCTCACTTATAAAGGAAAAAAATGACGCGACTACATAAAAATCAATAGTTGCGTCATTTCATGCTTTGCATAAATTATTCCCTTTACATAAATTATCTTTTTAATTGATCGTTTTAAGGAAATCAAGCATTCGTTTATTTACTTCTTTCACCTGTTCTGTTGGCATATGAGGCCGGTGTCCACCGTTAGGTACGCTCCAGATTTCAGCCTGTGGACATCGCTCCTGCATTTTCAACAACCTTTGTGGAGAAGCGAAGCTGTCATTCTCGCCTCCAATGAGAAGCATAGGCATAGTCAGCCTTGTCCAATCTTGTTCAGACAAGCATGGGTACATACGCCAGTCCCGTGTACTTTGCCTCATATGATGCTGCCAGTCGCCGCCATGGGCCTCTGAATGAAGAATTTTCATTCGTTCTATAAATTTATTCTGGTTGTTTCGCATCAGTGCTTCCGGTTCAAAATCATCTGCGCCGTCAGGATCGGCTGCACCACCGCAGCCGATTGTAATCATACTACGAACTAAATCAGGACGCTTTACCGCCATATGAAGCGCTACTCCACCTCCTAGACTATAACCAATCAGATGGGCTCTTCTTATTTGCAACGCATCAAGAAAGCCGGCCATATCCTCCGCAATGATTGGTGTATCCCAGTCCTTGCTCTCGCTTATTGTACGTCCGTGACCCCGAAAATCAGGCATAAGGCAGCGATAGGAATGGAAAAATGGCTGGATCTGACCGCTAAAAGCAATGATACCACGGCTATATCCACTATGTAGAAAGAGGATGGGATCCCCAATACCAATGTCCTCATAGAAAATGGAGCAATCATCAACCTGTTGATATGGCATAAGCTTCACTCCTTTAATTCGTCTACATTAAATAATAACTTTTGCAAGCCATGATAATAATTTCCCTGATTTGCTGTAAAGCGCAGGATACAATAATCCGGATCGGTGGGTCCAAGAGGATAGTACATTTCATCTCCCTCTTTCCAAAATGCTTGCTTGGTCTTGGCATCGGTACAAACCTGCATTTTACCGATTAACATCAATCCATGAAAATCAACTGCGTCTACAAAATAAATGCAGGCTTCGGGACTCTGCTGCCAATGCCCGGTGCGAATAGCAGACACATTCGTTGAAAACCAAAAGGTTTCCAAGCTATCATTTTTTAGTCTGAACATGGTTTTTGCGTTAGGAAAGCCGTTCTCGTCAATGGAACATACTATGGCATCGCGGCTGTTCTCAACAAGCTTAATTATGTCTTGTTTGTTTTGTTCCTTCATATACATTACCTCCTGTTATTTTTCTAAATTGTTAATGATTCTTTTTAGAATATTTTCAAAATCAGCAATCTCCGTATCTGTAAAACCTTGATAAAATAAGCAGTTCATTTGCTCCGACACGCGGTCGTAAGCTTCGCGATATTCTTTTGCTTTCTCTGTTATAGAGACGAATATTTGCCTGCGGTTTCGCTTGTCAGGAATCCTCTCAAGCAACCCTCCTTCCTCCATCCGATCAAGCATACTGGTAAGAGTGGTTTTGGCGAGGGAGGTAAGACGTCCTATCTCGGTAATTGTCAACTTTTCATGCTCCCAGAGCACATAAAGTATCCTGCCTTGTGCTCCATTAAATGTATCCACTCCGCTTTCACGAAGCATTTTTTCAAATGCACGGCCTTGAAGCTGATGTATCTGTGAAATTAGAAAACCTCCATATGTTTTCATTTTCATCACCTCCCTATATAGAATAATACTATATAGTACTTTTGTCAAGACTTTTGCTGCCAGAAAGAGCCAAGATATCAGACTCATTATTATTCGAAATTTTTCGAAATATTTCTTTTCCATTTTCCGTTCCTGTGTTACAATGGTAATACAAAATACCTTTGGGGAGGATTTTAAATGCAAAAAAGATTAAAGGCAATATTTATGACAGTCATCCTGGTGGCTTTTACCGTACTAGGAGCAATTCAGCCACCCAGTCCGGTGAAAGCAGCGCAGGAGTTAACAATCAACGTCCATTATCACCGTTATGCACAGGATTATGATGGATGGAATATCTGGTCCTGGGAATTGGGTGGAGAAGGTGCAGCTTTCGAATTTAGCGGAGAAGATGATTTTGGTAAGGTTGCTACCTATACTCTTCAGATTGCGGATGATGCCACACAGGTCGGTTTTATCGTTCGCCATTCCACCAGCAGTAATGCCTGGGATTTGAAGGATACGAACAATGACCGGTTTATGGACGTGACCAAAGCAAAGGATGGTGTGATTGATATTTATGTTGTACAAGATGATGCAAACTTTGGATATGCGGAGGATGAGATGAGTTTGGCACCGAAGATTATGGAAACAGCAATTAATGATTCAAAGACAATTGATTTTAAAGTGACTACGGCATTGGAAAGTAAAGCAGCAGATCTTGCTTCGCAATTTACCGTTAAGGATGCTGATGGTAACACTTATCCAGTGGAAAGTGTTGCATTTGACGATGAAACGAAAGCTTTATCCGGCAGTATTACGATGTCGCAGGAACTGGATTTATTTAAGAAATACACACTTTCCATTAGTGGATATGGGGAAATGAATATATCCAATGTTAAGTTATTTTCAACAAAGGAATTTGAAGATGCTTATTATTATGACGGAGATGATTTGGGAGCGGTGTGGTCGAAGGATAAAACGAACTTCCGTTTATGGGCACCGACCGCTTCCGATGTAGTATTAAACCTGTATTCCGCAGGTGTAGGGATTAATTTAATCGAAAGTATTCCTATGACAAAGGATGTGAAGGGCACCTGGGTTACGGAGAAATCAGGTGATTTAAACGGAGTTTACTATACCTATTCAGTTACAGTAGACGGAGTAACAAAGGAAGCAGTTGATCCTTATGCCAGGGCAGCAGGAGTCAATGGTGACCGCGGTATGATTATTAATCTTGCTTCAACTGATCCTGCGGGCTTTACAGAGGATACAAGACCCGCCCTGGTAAATCCGACGGATGCAGTTATTTACGAGCTTCATGTCAGGGATTTCTCGGTGGATAAGAATTCGGGAATTAAAAATAAAGGTACATATTTAGCATTTACGGAGAAAGGCACAAAAACCCCCAGCGGTGAGAAAACCGGTATCGATTATCTGGTGGATCTGGGAATCACCCATGTTCACCTGCTTCCGGTTTTTGATTACTCCAGTGTTGATGAGACGAAGCTTGTTAACAACCAGTTCAACTGGGGTTACGATCCGGAAAATTACAATGTTCCGGAAGGCTCCTATTCTACTGACCCCCAGCACGGTGAAGTAAGAATCAATGAATATAAGCAGATGGTTCAATTCCTGCACAGTAACGATATCCGTGTCATCATGGACGTGGTTTATAACCATACCGCATCAAGTACGGATTCGAACCTGAATAAAGTAGTACCTGGCTATTATTACCGTATGAATGCAGATGGTTCCTTCTCCAATGCCTCGGGCTGCGGTAATGAGACAGCTTCTGAACGTGCTATGATGCGTAAATATATCATAGACTCCGTTGTATATTGGGCTACGCAATATCATGTGGACGGCTTCCGTTTTGACTTAATGGGTATTCACGATATCGATACGATGAATGCAGTCAGGGAAGCTCTGAATAAAGTAGACCCTACTATTATGGTATACGGAGAAGGCTGGACCGGAGGCTCCTCTACCCTACCGGAAAGCGAAAGAGCGATGAAAGCGAATATGGCCTCCGTTGATCCGGGTGTTGCAGCCTTCAGTGACGATATTCGTGATGGCATCAAGGGAAGCGTATTCGATTCCATGGATCAAGGCTTTATAACAGGCAAGACCGGTATGGAAGAGACGATTAAGTTTGGTGTAGTTGCATCGACTGAGAACTCCCAGATTGATTACTCTCTGGTAAATTACTCGGATACCTGGTGGGCAAAAGAACCGATCCAGACCATTACTTATGCTTCCGCACATGATAATAATACCTTATGGGATAAGATTAACATTTCCAATGCTTCCGACAGTGAAGCGGATAAGATTAAGATGAACCTGTTATCCGGTGCAATTGTTCTCACATCCCAGGGTATTCCGTTCTTCCAGGCTGGTGAAGAGTTCCTTAGAAGCAAGCCTTCGGTGGATGGAACCACCTTCGTAGATAACAGTTACAATTCACCTGACTCGGTAAACAGCTTGAAATGGGATACGCTGACGAAGAATAAGGATGTCTATCATTATTATAAAGGTCTGATTGCCTTCCGTAAGGCACACAGTGCTTTAAGAATGACCAAGACAGCAGATATCCAGGCTAACCTTACCTTCCTGGATGGATTGGATGCAAATGTTGTTGGCTATACCATTAATAACTCTCCAAACGGCGAGGCAGCGAAAGCACTTTGCGTAATCTTTAATGCGAATAAAACTTCAACAACCGTTAAGATTCCGGATGGGGATTGGAATGTATATGTAAAAGGCAATCAGGCAGGAACGAATATTCTTGAGACTATCTCCGGTGGAAGTGTTACTGTTGATCCAATTTCAACACTTGTACTTGTGCAGGAGGATGCTAAAGCAGCAACTCCTACTGATACGGCAGCAAATAATGCACAGCAGACTAGTTCAACCACATCGGAAGCAGGTAAGAGTAATAACAATGCAATCTTGTTTGTCGTTATAGGTTTTGCGGTGATTGCGGTAGTTGCTGCAGCATTCGTTATGATTAGAAAGAGAAAAGCAAAGTAATGATTAAGAATATAATTAGGTTCTTTATTTTAGTTTTGTATTGATAATATTAATATAAAAGCTTAATTAGTATTATACGAATAGGTAATTGCGAAAGGAGCAGGCAGCAGGGAATGCTGTCCGCTCCTTTTAACAGTGATAATGTTGTATTTTATAGAAGCTTATTCTATTGCAATCTCTATAGGTTCTTCTAACGACTCCTCCTGAAGTAGTTCCCATTTGACCAAATACTTATTATCTTCATAATTTTCAAACTTTACACTGGTTGAATAGGAATGTTCATCAGTTTCGCCGTAAGATAATCCAAAGTTATAAGAGTTCATCTCTTTATCAAAATAGATACAGGAAATAGGATTTGAACTTAATAGCATTGATTACCACGTTGTTCTACTACTTAAAAACATGAAAAAGAAATCCCAATATTAATAGAGCTCAAAATAAAGTATGGAGCGGGATTCAGAGAATCCCACTCCATCTATTTGTACAGAGCAGATATTAAAGCAGCCAGCCAAGAAAGTACCCTGGCTGACTGTAGATATAGCTGTAATGATATTATTTACATATTACTTTTTCTCAATTGGATACCATAATTCAAGATATCCATATTCATCATCTCCGCCGTAGATTTCAAAATCCGGTCCGTCTGCTTTTTCGTAATTGGATGTCGGAAGCCACTCACTATAGAAGCGCTTCTGCATATGATAAACTGCTGAGCCGATGTCCTCCCATCGAAACCTTTCCGTAGTAAATATAGCATAAGTCTGTGCCGGGATATGAACCATTGTATAATCCTTTGTGTTGCTTTTTTTACCTACGAAGGAAAATAACATATAGGGAAAGGTGTTTCGTTCCGTCTTTCTGTAGTTAGCTACTCCATGAATTTTACACATTCCCTTTGGTACAAAGGATGGCAGTTCACCTGCATCAGTTAACAATTGTTCATAGGAGCCATTTCCCATACATTCTTTCCAGAGCTTTGAAGGACTTATATAGTTATCATCCCCAATACTGGAAGCAATTGTCTCAATACCGAAAATATCAAAGCCTTCCTTGGTCTCAATTTTGTAATCCATTTCACAATCTCCTTTAATTGATATTTGAAAGGATAACTTAGGATAAGCCTTCAGCGAGGTACCTTCCTCGCGCGCCAAGGTAGGTGTGATCCCATGCAATACTTGAAACGCCCTGGTGAAGGAAACAGGAGACTCATAACCATATTTTAAAGCGATATCAATTATTTTAATGTCACTGTTGAGAAGCTCAAAGGCAGCCAGTGTTAATCTCCTACGGCGTATATATTCCGCCAGTGAAATACTTGTTATAAAGGAAAACATCCTTTGAAAGTTGTAGGATGAATAACATGCCATCTGAGCAACCTTGTTCATATCAATATCTTCGGTTAAATGTTCCTCGACATAGTCAAGAGCACGATTCATTCTGATAAGCCAATCCATCTGCACTCCTCCTTTCGAATCAAAGTATAGCGTACTAATGGAATGAAAGCGCAACTTTTTATAGGCGTAAAAAGTTATATTGACGCTTCATATGTATGCTGCTTTTTCATAACGATTAATTATAATCTAAGCTAAAAAATCAAACTATTAAGCCGTTGATTTTAAACATTAAGAATAAATCAGCAATTGGAATTTATTGATATAGGCTGCCAAGATCGGAATAGAAATTCGGATAAGAGATATCCACACATTCCGCATTGATAATATTGGTTTCACCCTCCGCCAATAAGCTTGCAACAGCGAAGGACATGGCGATACGATGATCGGATTTGCTTTCAATCGTCGCACCATGAAGCGGCTTCCC
>Ga0207800_1000555_pt1 | contig 10447 bp, 4 predicted proteins | sample LuqExpMetageno11_FD_187769 | JGI IMG/M metagenome (GOLD analysis project Ga0207800, IMG submission 187769) | Tropical forest soil microbial communities from Luquillo Experimental Forest, Puerto Rico - Sample 11 (SPAdes) | ecosystem: Environmental > Terrestrial > Soil > Tropical forest ...
CTGCCGAGAGAATTGAAGAAAAGGTCTCAAGGGAAAGCAAACTCAATCCTGAGATGATTGCTTATATCCTGACCAAGGAAACTTCTGCCTGAATATGTGTCAGGCTAGAAATTCTATCAAATTCTTGAATACAGGTAAAGTCACACAAATAGTTTCAAACCTCGAAGATTAATTATCTAGTCCCAGCTTATATATTCAACTTAAAGAGCCTGAAAAGGTCCCTGACCCTGGGCAGTAGCGTGAGCTTTCCAGGACAGGGAGACTCCGCATGTTTTTTTGCTGTAAATTATTTTGTCCTGTTCCTTTTACATATTGAGCCTATCCCAAAAACTCAAAATTTTGATCACGAAAACAACTCTGAAAATTCTTGACGATTACGAATTAAATGGATTTTGGGATAGGCTCATTAAGTAATTTTCTATTCACTCCTTATTTTCTGCTTAACTCCCTATGTAGAAGCACACTATAAAAAAATTTTTATTGTATGTTTAAATAAAATAGTAGGAAACAATGGTAACTTATATACCCTTGATGACTCTAATCTCTTATAGCCACAGAAAACTCGAAAGGAGATTAAAGGGTTGCAACTAGAACTTTTAGAGCTGATTTTTCTTTCCGACAAGCGAAAGCAGTTATTGCTCTTCCTTAAAGACGGGCCAAAAAACATGGATGAAATCAAGGAAGCCCTTGGCGTAACTTCCACTGCCATTCTACCTCAGATAAAAAAATTAAAAGAAAAATTTCTAGTTGTTCAAGAAGACAAAAACTACAAACTCTCGCTTATAGGAAAAGTCCTTGTTGAAAAAATGCAGCCCCTTGTCAGTATAATTGAAGTCTTCGAGGACAATTTTGACTATTGGACTGAAAGAAATTTTCAAGGAATTCCCCTTTCTTTCCGAAAACGGCTTGGAGAGCTCAGAAAGTGTAAATTGATTCAGCCCGATCTAGACAGAATGTTCGAGCTCGATCCAGAAATTGTTGAAAACCTATCTAAATCAAGTAGTATTTTTGAATGTATAGCCTACTTTGATCCCTCGCTTATTTCTATGTGCCAGAAACTTGCCAAAAATGGAGTTGAGCTTTCTTTTCTCATGTCTGAACCTGTTTTTCAGCACTATTCTAAGGATTACCTCGAAGACTTTCGGAATATGCTGGCCTTCGAAAATGTGAAATTTTTCCTGTACTCAGGAGAACTCAAGATCGCGAATCTTACCGTAACTGATGGATTTGTCATGGTTTCCCTTTTCCCGAAAAATCAAAAGCATTTCGATAGGGAAAGCTTGGTAGGTTACGAGTCCTCAGCTCTTAAATTCGGAAATGAGCTTTTTTACGAGTTGCTCAGGGATTCTACACGGATTACTCAAATACCACAAGAATAAATTGTAAATTATGACTTATCAAATTAAAGATTAAAAATTAAATATTTTACTATACCTAAGTATCATCTCGGGAAGATGGAGCCCTTTTCGGCAGTCGAGTTGAGTTTCGGCAGCTCACTGTCTTTTTTTGGTTTTTCCCGTGTTTTTAGTGATTTCTAGAACTTTAGTTAGTTTTCCGACAAATTATTTTTTCGTGGTTATGGGGCTTGAGGTAAGCTTTATCTATCAAGTTCTTATTGTATCCAAAACTAAAGTTAACTCGGTGTTTCCTGTGGTTGTAGTGTTCTGCTACTTCTGTGTTTTAGCTTCTCGGCAATGTCGATGCCAAGCCTTTTGCATTCCTGCACATCTTTTTCTGTGGGCTTATGCAGTATTCTGAGTACAGGATCTATAACAATCATTCCCATCTCTCGCATTTTTTCGGCTATCAATATAGGCGCTTCTCCGCTCCATCCGTACGATCCAAAAGCAGCTCCTAATTTCCCTTTTGGGTTTGTGGAAGCAAGAGTTTCATCCATGAATTTTTCCATTGGCTGCAACATTCTATAGTAAAAAGTCGATGAGCCAACTGCAATCGCGTCGGCTTCATTAAGGTCTTCAAGTTTTACGTCATAAAAGCTAACAGCTCTTGCATCTACATGTTTTGATTCAATTCCACTAGCTATTGCTTCTGCCATAGCTTTTGTATTCCCTGAGGTGCTGAGATAAACTACTATTACTTTCAATCTTATCCCCCATCTTATGTGTCTCTTGTATTAACGTTAGTAGCGGACAAAAAGTGATCAAAATAGGCTTGCATATTTTCCAGCTTTTGGGAAATAAGGCGAGGTCTGAAATCTTCTCACTTTTCACGCTTGCATTAATATATTGTTATTTATAAAAATTCTTTTAAATAAAGATTTCGTCCTGAATCAGGTTTGCTTCATATCAAAAAGTGTTTATCCAAGATCTGCCACAATACGGATAGGTGCTATATAATTCACTGCCTGGAGGGCTACGCTCTCAAGAAAATTACGTATATTTTGGGGAATTCTGTCTGTAGTATGGGAGGCAAAGTTAAGGCTGCCTATAATTTCTTCTCTGTGCTTCATAGGAATCACGGCTACTGCAGTAATTTTTTCTTTCCCGATTAAGTCTGCCATTTTCTCTGCAAAAAAATCCATTCTATAAACAGGTTTTTCAGTCCAGATCTGCCGTGCTTCAGGGGAATCTGCCCTATAAGTTGAAATATTTTTCACGAATTCGGTTGAAAGTCCTCGATGCGCAACCAGATTAATCTGGTCCAGAAGTTCGTCTTTCAAGTATATGCCTGCGGCATCTATTTCTTTTATCTTCAGACAGGCATCAAGGATAGAGTTAAGCATAGTCTGAAGATTCCAGGTAGTGCTCAGGGATATCCCCAGTTCTCTCTGGATATCGAGCATTTTTTCTGCTTCTTTTCTCTCAGTGACATCGATAACTATTCCTTGAAAATGGGTAACTTTGCCTTTACTGTCTCGCTGGATAGATGTTCGCTCTTCAACCCAGCGAATTCTGCCATCCCCGGTGAAAATCCTATACTCTATCTCAAAAGAATCGTATCCTTCTCTTACTGAAAGTGCTATATTTTCAAGGACTCTCTGTCTATCTTCGTTGTGAATTATGTTCCCGTAAAGTATATTTCCGGAAATGAAGTCTTTCACTGAGTACCCGAACTGCGTTACATTTTCAGAAATATACTCCACAGGCTTTTCCATATTTTTCCCCAGAAAGACTACGGCTGGACTCTTATTAATTATGGTTCTTAGTGTTTTCTGCATTTTGAGTGATTTCTTCAGGGCTTTCTCAACTCTTTTCCTACGGGTTATATCCAGTACGATTCCTTGGAAGCAGGATACTTCTCCGTCTTTTTCTCTCTGGATAAAGGTTCTCTCGTTTACCCATAGCATATCTCCGGCTTTTGTAAAAATTCTGTATTCTGAATTAAAGCTTACCTCTCCCTTCTGGATGCTCCTGTCAAGTTCCTCTTCCACTCTTATCAGGTCGTCGGAGTGTATAATTTTCCCGTACTGAATTCTCTGTGATAGAAAATCCTCAACAGTATATCCAAACTGTATCACGTTATCTGAGACAAAAATCGCAGGCCAGTATTTCTCGTTCTTCCAGAGAAAGATTACTGCAGGGCTGTTATTAACTGCTGTAGTCAGCACTTTCTGCATCTTAAGAGTTTTTTCCAGTTCTTCTTCACTTTTCTTTCGTTTGGTGATATCAAGTATCACTCCCTGAAAGTGTGTTGCTTCTCCACCTATATTTCTCTGGATAAAAGTTCTTTCATTTATCCATCGAACATCTCCTGCTTTCGTAATAATCCTGTACTCCATGCTTATTGCAGGAGCTCCACTTTTTACTTTTTTATCAAATTCCTGTTCAACCTTTTCGAGATCACTGGAGTATATTATATCTTTATACATTACCCTGCCAGAAGTGAAATCCTCTACCGTGTACCCAAATTTCGCAACATTTTCCGAGACAAAGTCTACAGGCCATTTATCCTCGTTCTTCAAGAGAAAGATAACTACATGGCTATTGTTTATTATTGCCCTCAGAGTTTCTTCTTTTTCCAGGACTGCTTGAAAAGACTTTCATCTGACATTGTTTCTACTGCCTGCGGTTTGGAAGTTCACATTTAAAGCTCCTTTCTCCTCCGAACCTTCATCCATTTATGCAACCACCTACTCAGGGCTCTTTATGTCCTCTTTCACATACTTCTGTATTCTTGCGTTTTCATCTATATTTCATTTATATTATGTTTCTATCAAATATTGTTTTTTGATAAGCCTATTCCCAAACAGTATTGTGCTCAACCACCACGTGTACAAAAGTTATTTATGTAATTAGTAGGAAATAGGATTCCGTATTCCTTTGCAAAGAAAACGAAATAAAACTTAGAATAAAGGAGACTCAGTTAATGAATAAAATGACAGAGAAACAGCTTTCAAAGAAAATTTCACAAAGATTTTTGTTTGGGAATGGTATGTTTTTAACTTTGACTGAAATTTGTGAGCGCTGTTGGGGTTATTCATGCAGCATCAATTTAAATTTAATAACAAATTAAAAAACAGATACTTGTTAAAAATTTGTTAATACCAATTATTGACTAGCTTCCAAAAAGTTAGCCACGTACTAATAGAAACCAACTTGAAAATAACGAAACCATAAAATGAGGAATAAGATGGAATACGAACTTGAAGAAGTCGAGATAGATTACATTGCGTTTAGGAAAGAAATAGGAGAGGAATAAAACACAGAAAGAGTAAACTAGCCTCTCGGTAGTTCACAAATATATCAGGAAACCTTCAAACAATTATAAGAGTTAAATTAATGTTTGAACTTATCCCAAAACTTGATTAATCATTCAAAATTCGAGATTCAGGGAATTTTGAGTTTTGGGATGAGCCCAAAATTAAAATAGAAATTCAAGGTGGTTCATTCATGAAGTATCTAAAAATATGTCCAAAATGCCACTCTAGCCTGAAATTGCGCTCTGATGGCGAGACTCAGTATTGTAGTATTTGCAAGTACTGGACAAAAGTATGTACTGCAAGACTAGATCCAATAATGATTTACGGTTGAGGAAGTCATGAAGAATGCTGAGATTTTTATATTTAAAATAAATTTTTATATTTTTAAGGATTCCGTAACTGAAATCTTGTTTATGAGCTAATCTCAAAACCAGTTTTTTCTTAAATTAATAAAAGTTTCAGTATTCTAGCCCGTGACAAGAAACTTTATTCATCATTCAAAATTCAAGAATGAGAAAATCAATTTTGAGTTTTGGGATTATCTCAGTTAGTGCATTTTATTTTTATATTTTTGTTTACGCTAAAAACCAATAACTATAAATATTGCAATATTTTTTGTCCCTACTTTTCTAGTTTCTCATGTCGAATTTCTCTTTGCGAAACACGATAGAAAATTATATATACGATTAAGAAGGTAATAAGAATCCGTGCTCCTAGTTTACAGGCATACATCTGCAGTTAGAGGGACTCTGGTGTTACACTTCCGTTATATCACCAGAAATATCGCTGAATATAGTCTCTAAAATCTGAATGTGTATCATGAACCCCATTATCCATCTACACGTTATAGTTAAATTTCTCAAAAAGGGACCTTTATCGGTAAACGTGAAGTTAAACTGGATTTCTAGAAGACGATACAGTAATTCAGTAAACCAGTAAATATGGAGTACAAGAAAGAAAAATGGCAAAACCCCAAATGGCAAAAAGTCTAAAACAACATAAAACCTCCAAGGATCTGTGGTAGGGTATGAGGGAGGCCTTACTTCAGTTCCTTTATTTCTTTTCTTAATCTGACTTTTTAAGGATTCATTCTCAAAATAAGCCTCAATTTCCAATTTTGTCCTCAATATGGAAACATCACTTGCTTCAGAAGGTCAGTTTTTACAAAATGACTTCTATAAGTTCAGAGTTATAAAGTTCTCTTTCATATTTTGAGGAATTGGCTGTGTATAAGACTGCAAGATCGAATCTCTCAACTATCCAGATACCCTTTTTTCAAGGATCATGTCTTTTGGATTCAGTTCTAAACATTTCACCGAGTAACTGTGTCGTAATAAAAAGGCTCCGAAACAGGGATTTTGAGATATTACATGGAAAAACCCTAAAATAGTTACTTTCTTAGCAATTGTGTACAAATTTATGATTATTCAAAAAATAATCCTGTAAGCGACTTCTCTCTAGTTTCATGCACTCCTTTTATCCTTTATTTTATTGTTCATAGTTTCAGGTTTAATAGCATATTTAATTCTTAAAGGGATACCTCTAGAAACAATAACCTTACAAGAAAAGAAAAAGTATCTTCTTCAATATATCTTTCAACGTTTAGATACGGGTTGTTTTTTCTCTGTACACTTATTTCATTTTTTCCTTAGTTCCATACAAAGTAGATGGCTCCCCAATAATCAGTTGATATTTTCCAGAGCATTTATACATTCACATTCTGCTCTCGTTTTCTGTGTTATATGCGCTCAATTTCATTTACACAGGCAAACTTAGAAAGATGTAATTAAGCAAAAATACTCATAGACAAAGTGTCAACCAGTTACTAATTCACGACCAAAAGATAAATCCTATAAAGAATAAAAAGCAGAAAAAAGCGTGCAAGATAAAGGCAAAATAGGAAAATTAGTTTGAGATCCGAAAATGAGGCTTGATAATAGATAAAGCTTAAAATAAGAAAAATAAAAATTGGAAAAATAAAAAGCCTGAAAGCCGATTAGTTTTTTAACGAAAATAAACAAAACCTGCAGTGAATCCGAAAGTATTTATTCTTTAGTTGAAGTATAAAGAGGATAAATATTAAAAATAATCAAGTTTACTTGAGTTACATCTTCAGAAGAAAGAAAACGACCGATTTATAACAAATATAAAAATAAGTATTAAAAAGTGTTCGAGCAGAAGGTGTGGTAAAAATGGAAAAGAAAAGCGTCTTGATCCTGGGAACCGCCTCCCATGTTGGGAAAAGTTCAGTCGTGACTGCCATATGCAGGATCCTGTCGAAGAAATACAGGGTTGCCCCCTTCAAGGCTCAAAACATGAGCCTGAATTCCTGGATTACAAGGGACGGAAAGGAAATAGGAATTGCCCAGGCGATTCAGGCAAAAGCCGCAGGCACCGAGCCTACTGCTGATATGAACCCTGTCCTTCTAAAACCCAAAGGAGATTGTGTTTCCCAGATAATCTTACTTGGAGAACCTTATGCTGACAAAAGCGCAGGCCAGTACTACGATTCCATTGCAGAAATGAACGAAGTCCTTGAAGGCGCTCTCGAAAGGCTTTGCAAGGAGCATGATATTATTGTTATGGAGGGAGCTGGAGGGGCTGCCGAGATCAATCTCTATGAAAGGGATATTGTAAATATCGGCACTGCAAGACTTACGCAGGCTCCTATAATCCTTGTTGGAGATATAGAAAGAGGAGGCGTTTTTGCAAGCCTTTACGGCACAGTCGCACTTCTTCCTGAGGATGTACGGAAAAATGTCAAAGGATTCATAATCAATAAGTTTAGAGGCGATCTAGAAATCCTGAAACCAGGCCTGAAGCAGCTTGAAGAGAAGACAGGCATTCCAGTACTTGGAGTACTTCCTTACTTCAAGCTTAATATTCCCTCGGAGGATTCGGTCTCACTTGAAGATAAAGAAAATGTAAAAGATGAAACGGAGATCGAGATTGCAGTTATCCGTCTGCCCAGAATCTCAAATTTCACAGATTTCGAACCCCTCGAAAAATTTGCTAAAGTCTGTTACGTAGACCTAGATGAAGACCTCGGAAATCCGGACGCGATCATGATCCCAGGCACAAAGAATACGGTTAACGACTTGCTCGATCTTAAAGAAAGCGGTATGGCCGGAAAAATTCAAGCCTTTAAGGAAAAAATCCCGATTTTCGGGATCTGTGGCGGCTATCAGATGCTTGGTAGGACAATTTACGATTCCGGGGTCGAAAATGGAGTCGAAGCCGAATTTGAAGGACTGGGACTTCTTGATATAAGGACAAAGTTTGGAGAATACACAAAGAGAACTATCCAGGTTACGAAAAAAGTAAATGCGTATGGTCCGATACTGGCTCCCATAGATGGAGAGGAGGTAAAAGGATATGAAATCCATATGGGAATTACTGACTCTTGCCGTAACATATTTGGGAATGACGGTGCAATCGACGAGGCCGGCCTGGTAATTGGTACCTATCTACACGGGCTCTTTGACAATAAGAACATAAGAGATGCTCTTATGCAATATCTCTATGAGAAAAAAGGACTTACGTACAAGCCTGAAAACACCACGACCGAAAACGATGCTTATGAAGAACTTGCAAATGTAGTTGAGCAGAATCTTGACATGGAAAAAGTCAACGAAATAATTGGAGTATGAAAAATAGGTTTCTAAATAATGAAGGCACAAGAACCTTCAGGTGCTGCTATGCAGAACACATAACAAAAATTCTTAAAATATATTGAGCATAAAAAGGTATTGAATGGTTTCAGGAGAACATTGGAAATAGTCAGAATTCTAACAAAAACATTCAATTGGGGGCAAATCACAGTCTCGCGGAAGGTATAACTGGCCTCCAGAAACCACTCAATAGTAAATGATTTATTGCCGGTTATTTATGCGTTAGGTACTCTTATTATATTTATTTGTTATTCGGCTCTGTAGAAATCCCCTGAGATGAAGAGTCTCCATTAATTTGAACTGAATGAACGTATCTGTTTTGCGGATTAATTTTCAGAGTATTGCAACTGTTTTAGATAGGTTTTCTACAGAGCCGGAATTACTAATAAAACATGAAAATTTACAGAGTTGTTAAACTACAGGAATCAAAAACATCAACTAATTAAATGGGGAGCACCCATTTTGTTCATTTAATATAAAGTTTCTTTAGAAAACCCCAACTTTTTCTAATCAGGATAAGAAATATTCAGGATTTTTTCCTATTTCTTGAAAATCAACCCTCTGAACTCTAAACTAAGGGCTAACAAAATTTTTTGGAATAGATTTTGAAAGAAGATTTTGACAATCCTAGATGAACTTAAAAAAGTAATAAATTAGAGAATGGGATCAATTATCCCTCCACCTAACCACATTATCTCCTTCTCCACATGATCATTCCAAGCAGCCCGATAATGCAGTAAATCATTTCAAATCCAGGCATACGTGCAGTTTCTTCTTTCTGCTCAGGATTATGTTCAACATCTGCTGCCATATTCTGAATATTATTTTCTGGATTTTCGGTATCATGCTTAGGCAGTATTTCAATTACATTCTTTTTTTCCGTAGGCTTGCCTGTTATTGCAAAAGGCGAGAATCCAGGGGTTTTGGATGTAAAATACAGATACTTATCATCTTCTCTGAGCAGGGTAGCTGGAAGTTTATTCCATTTCTTCTCATTATACCTGTTAAGAGTAATTGATGCCTGATCAATGCTTTTTTTCTGAATCCAGGACTTTTCAACCTTGAAACAGATGACTGCATTTTCGAAATTATTCTCATCATTTCCATACCCGCTGTTTCCAACCCAGATATTGAGGTAATCGTAGATCTCGCCTTCGGGCGCGTTCGGTGTAAGCGTGGATTTCTCATTTAGCATTTCTACATTAGTAGTTGCCTTGCCAACAGTCTTTTTTGAATCAAAGCTTAAATAAACAATATCAGTAGCATTTTTTGGGAACTCAAACTTTACAGAATTTCCGCTTGTGATGTACATCTGTGAAAGTTCCTTTACTTCAACATTCTTTGCAGACTCAGGGGAACCTCCTCCACTACCGCCACCTCCACTTCCACTGCTACTGTGACTGCTTCCGCTACTACTTCCGCCGCTGTTTCCACCGCTTGAGTCACTGTTTCCAAGTGCAGTTATTGTAGCCGTTTTTGAAGAAGTCCCTGCGACGTTGCTCACTACCAAGTTGACGTCATATGTCCCCGCTGAAATATAGGTATGCGTTGGATTCTGCTCAGTTGAAGTGGATCCGTCTCCAAAGTTCCAGTTCCATAAAACTGGAGACCCGGTACTAGTGTCAGTAAACTGAACAGTTAAGGGGACATTTCCACTTGTTATATTGGAAAAGAAATTAGACGATGGAGGTTGCGTCGATACTGTTATGTAATTAATTTTTTGAGTGGAATTTAATCCTTTGCTATTCGCTATGGTCAACCTAACAGAATAAACTCCATCACTTGAATATTCATGTACCGGGTTCTGGGCTGCTGACTTACTTCCATCACCAAAATCCCAAGCCCAAGATACTGGAAGTCCAGTTGATGTATCTGTGAACGCTACACTTAGCGGCCGAGGTCCAGCTGTACGATTACTGGTGAAATCAGCAACCGGAGTTGTTGCCTTGATAACCGTAATTGTTTTAAGCATCGAATCGCTCGAAACATCATTTGTTACCGTTAAATTAGCCGTATAAATTCCTGGTGATGTATATGTGTGAACCACATTTGCAGTACTGCTCGCAGGCGAACCATCACCAAAATCAAGCAGTTCAGTGGCTTGGTTGATACTACA
>Ga0207800_1000562_pt1 | contig 10390 bp, 10 predicted proteins | sample LuqExpMetageno11_FD_187769 | JGI IMG/M metagenome (GOLD analysis project Ga0207800, IMG submission 187769) | Tropical forest soil microbial communities from Luquillo Experimental Forest, Puerto Rico - Sample 11 (SPAdes) | ecosystem: Environmental > Terrestrial > Soil > Tropical forest ...
CTGATTGTAAATGGTGCAGCCAGAGATGAGGGAACCTCCAAGGCTTATATAGAAAGTATCTATCCGGCTATCCCGGACACGGGGTTACTGATGAAGGTGATACAAGCTGCGAAGGAATGTAAGGCACCGTATCTGATTGGAAAAGCAAGAAGCCATGACAGCTTCTACACGGACAGGGAAGAGGAAATCGACCGGTATTGGTCAGGAAAGGGAATTGCCGGAGCGGATATGGAGACAGCGGCCCTGTTTGTCATCGGTTCCTTAAGAGGTGTGAAAACGGCATCCATATTAAATACCGTGGTTGAGTACGAAGGAGAATTGACCAAGGAAATCAACCAATATGTGGATGGCGAAACATCCGTAAAGCAAGGGGAACACAATGAGATTCTGGTAGCATTGGAAGCATTTTTAAAGGACGAAAATATGATTCAAGTGCAAAAAGTATCTTGCGACCAAAACAGCTATCATATGTAATGTTATGAGTAAGCATATAATCTGAATATGATAGCTGTTATGTTAACAGAGTACTTTTGTCACTTGAATCAAATATAAAAAAGGAGAGTTAAAATGAAAAGCAAATTATGGTCATTTAAGTTCAACACAGTAACATTAGTATTAATTCCGGCAGCGATTGGTATTAACTATCTGGGCAAATTATTTGCAGGAGTTTTAAAGCTTCCGCTTTGGCTGGATTCGATTGGTACCGTTCTGGCAGCAGTTCTGGCAGGACCGATCGTCGGAGCAATCTGCGGTGCAGCCAACAACATTATCTATGGACTGACGATGGATCCGATCTCAACGGTATATGCACTGACGAACTTAGGAATTGGTATTGTTGCAGGTATTCTAGCTTATAAGGGCTTTATGAAGAATATCAAGGGTGCGATCATTACTGCTTTAGTCGTTGGCTTGGTTGCTGTGGTTATTTCCACTCCGCTAAATATCATTTTATGGGAAGGTACTACAGGGAACGTATGGGGCGATGCATTGTATGCCTGGGCAATTGCTCATAACCTGCCGGTATGGTTATCTTCCTTCCTGGATGAATTGGTAGTGGATCTTCCGGATAAGATTGCAGTTGTAGTGATCGTATTCCTAATCTGCAAGGGCTTACCGAAGAGTCTTATTTCGTTATATCAAAGAGATGAAAAGATAGAGAATCTGGATTAATAATACGAGGTGTGACGGTTGAAGAGTATCAGTTTATATGTAGATAAGGGAACCTTACTCAATCGGATTGCACCGGAAAGTAAAATCATGTATATCATTACAGCTATTACAGTACCTGCTCTTCTGGGAAACCGCCTAGCAGGTGCTGGTTTTATTGTATTGAGCGTTCTTTTACTGCTTTCCGGTAAGGTGTTAAGAAAGACAATTCCGTTACTTAGTGTTTCCGGTTTTGTACTGTTGACAGTCCTGATTATTCAGGGTATGTTTCGGGCAGGGAATACGGTACCGCTATTTTCCATTGGTCCTGTCATATTTTACAGGGAAGGTACGAGCTTTGCGATGAGTATCGTAATCAACGTAATAAACATATTGCTTAGCTTTTGCGTGTTGATCCTTACCACTAAGCCATCGGATATGATTGAGAATTTTATTAGAAGAGGCTTCTCACCGAGATTTGGTTATGTGTTCATCTCGGTGTTTCAGATTATTCCGCAGATGACGGAGACTATGAGTACGATCGCCGATGCCCAGAGAAGCAGAGGTATGGAGACGGAGGGTAATCTGTGGGTACGTATCAAAGCATTTATCCCATTGATTTCTCCTGTGATTATGAGTTCTCTGATTAATACCAAGGAAAGAGCTTTAGCTCTTGAGGTCAGGGGTTTTAATTCAAAGCATAAGAAGACATTTTTAAATGATGAGAGAAAAACTAGTGCAGACCCCTATCTGCAGATTATCCTGTTGATTGGTATACTGGCTACTATAGGATGGAGGGTATTTGTATGGCTGGCATAGTTATTGAGCATCTGAAATACCGCTATCCCGGTAGTAACAAATTGGCACTGGATGATATCACTTTTTCTGTAAATCAAGGGGAATTCATAGGTATCATTGGCAGAAATGAATCGGGTAAAAGCAGCCTATGCCAGGCAATTGCAGGCTTAATACCGAATTTTTATAAAGGAGCCTACGGTGGAAAGGTTCTGATTGATGAGCTGGAAGTGAAAAAGGTGGAAGTGGACGAGCTCTGCCAGAAGGTTGGAATTATCTTTCAAAATCCTTTTAATCAGGTCACCGGTTCAAAGCTGACGGTGTATGAAGAGATCTCCTTTGGCCTTGAGAATATGGGAATACCTAAGGAGGAAATGACACAACGGATTGATGAAGCGATGGAGCTTCTGGACATCAGCAAGTATAAGGACCGCTATCCCTTTGATCTGTCCGGAGGCCAGATGCAGCGAATGGCAATAGCCAGTATCATTGCCATGAAACCGGAGGTTATCATCTTGGACGAGCCAACCTCCCAGTTAGATCCCCAAGGCCGGGAAGAGGTATTCCAGGCTGTGCAGAAGCTAAGTAAACAGGGTATAACCATCATTATGGTGGAGCATAATATGGAGAAAATAGCTGCCTATAGCGACCGTATTGTATTACTGGAGGACGGAAAGCTGATTGCTATCGATACTCCTCAGGTCATATTTTCACGAGAGGATCTGATCGAATATGGGGTGGAGGCTCCTATTTATACTCAGATCAGTCGTAAGCTAGGTCTGAAAGATAAGAGGACCGGATGTTATCCGGTAACTCTTAAGGAGATAAAACCTCTGCTGGAAACGGAAGGAGGAGACAGGTAATGAGTATAATAGAATTGAAGGGCCTGCATTTTTCCTATACTACCGGAGAGGAAATCCTGAAAGGGATGGATTTTGTTATTGATGAACGTTCTACTGCTATTATAGGGCAGAATGGTGCGGGGAAAACAACCTTTGTTAAGCTGTTAAAGGGCCTTCTAAAGCCTACCCAGGGCGAGATCTTAATGAATGGTAGGGCAATCAAAGATCTGACCGTAGCAAAGCTGGCGAAAAACATCGGTATGGTATTTCAGAATCCGAATGACCAAATATTTAAAAATCAGGTTCTGGAAGAGGTTATGTTCGGACCGCTTCAGATTGGTATGGATACGGAAACAGCCGCTAAGAAAGCAAAGCAGGCATTAGAAACAGTAGGTCTTGCAGAATACGAACATGCCAATCCTTATGATCTTGGACTTTCCCGCAGAAAGCTGGTTGCGATTGCTTCTATACTTGCCATGGATACAGAGGTTATTATCTTTGATGAGCCAACCATTGCCCAGGACTATGCTGGAAAGGAACGGATCAAAGACATTATCCGCAGGCTGCGTTCAGAAGGAAAGACGGTGATTACGATTATTCACGATATGAATTTTGTCGCTGATGTCTTTGAACGGGTCATTGTCTTTGCGAAGGGCAAGGTATTTCTGGATGATACGGCGAAGAATGTCTTTGCCCAAAAGGAGGTACTGGAGGAGGCTTACCTGGAGCAGCCGGATGTCATGAAGCTATGCCATGAGCTTGGATATGAAGAAAATTTCCTAAATGTGGAGGAGTTTGTACAGGCAGGTCATGGAAAAGTAAGGAGAACTTATGAATATTGAAAAATTAAAAGCTCAGGAAGAGCGGTTTTTCATCAACTATCCGGGAGGATTCCAGGATCCGAAGATGGAACCCGTTTCTAAAAGACATAATATCGCAAGGTTCGTTAAGCTTGTCGAGGAGAACCTGTCGGAAGCTTCCTTTCACGATCCGGAGAAAGTGTTGGCGACTATCTCAAAGATATTAACAGGTTCCTTCCAGGTTTCTGTCTTTGAAAAAACTGCTTTTAAGAGAATGTTAAATGAAATGAACCCAATCGACAAAACAGAGCTTGCAGAAGCCTTTCACCAGCTGCTTCATGGAAATCAAGCTTTAGGCTTTGAGCAGGTTACGAATATTCTGGACAAATATAAGAATGCAAAATGGCCTCTTGTTACGGCAGTTCTGTATTATTCAAATCCCTCCTACGAGTTGGTGATAAAACCTACAACAGTAAAGCAAGTGATTGAATACTTCGAGTTAGTCGGTCTGAAATATGTATCAAAGCCCAATTACGAGTTTTACACAAAGTATCGGGAAAGAATTAACGAGCTCAAATCATATGTTAGCCCAGAGCTTCATGTGGAAAACGGTGCTTTTTGCGGTTTTTTAATGTTTGCAATTGGTTTGTATGAATAAGAAAAATGATACGGAATATTGAAGCTGACGAAGTGGTAAACAAATTCACTTCACATCAAATAAAGGTATGTAAGGAAAGATTATGGATTTATGAGTTTCCTTGCATACCTTTATTTTACTATATTGACCGATTAAATACAGTTATACGTGAAGATAGTCTCGCGAAGTACATACGAACCAAGATCAATTTCCACACTTTATGTATATTTATGCGAGCAAGTCGCAAGTATAGAAGATAGCTTGATCATTAATTAATTTTAGAGAGTATCTTAAAGTGATGATAACGCATCATTATTTTGGGATATTCTCTTTTTTATTGCAGAGTTGCTGCCTTGTTTTCGTATAGTAGAATGCAATAAGGAAATGATATAACTGCATTTTACATCGCCAGTTCAGTAATAAATTTTAATGAAACCTTCAAATATTTTATATTTCTTTGTATAATTTGTATAAACAACAGTCGAATTATTAAGAATCAGGGTGCAAAATGTGCACCCCAATGCAAAAATCCTCCTGCTATACTGTAGTTAACAACAAGGAGAGCTTAAACCTATGAGATAGGAAGGTACCGGTATGAAGATTAACAGGTTAAGTTTGTTAAACTCATTATTTTCAGTCATGAATGAAAATAGTGAAGAAGACTCCAATTATGTTTTAGCACATTATTTTTTGGAGCACTATCACGAGCTGGATAAGTTGAATATTTATGATGTCTCAGCGGACTGCTTCGTGTCCCGTTCCAGCGTACGGCGTTTCTGCCAGACCATCGGATATGATAATTTTTTAGATCTTAAGACGGAATTTAAAGAGTATGATGATCATTTTTCACATTATATGACCCATGCAAACAGGGAGAATTATCGTGAGATATTGACCCATGAGATCAATGAAATGATTGAAGAACTGGACAAAAGAATGAATATTGCAGAGGTTGATGTCATTGCAGACAGAATTTACAGCAGTCCCTATGTTGTATTTTTAACCTCTGATTCTTCCACCGCTTTTGTAAAGGAATTTCAGCGGGCCATGGTTCTTCATGGTAAAATCATTCATCTGATTTCGGATGCTTATACGGATAACACGCTGATCACCAGGCTGAAGGAGAAGGATTATCTGTTTACCATATCAACAACAGGAACCTTTGCAAAGGCAGCCTTGGATTACATCTCAAAGTGTAATGCTTTTAAGGTGTTGGCTACCGTTAACCGGGATCCGATCTTTAAACAGTACTATGATAAAATTTATCATTTAAGTGCCACTGACCGCAGTCAGGAAGGCAGAAGTGTATACGGAAAATATGGCATGAATTACATGTTGGACGTCATATATAGCGCCTATGTACGCAGGTATGGGAATCTTCCTCCAAGAAATTAAATTATGAAATGTGAAAAATCAAGATTTTTCCAAAGTGAATTGTTTACAATACACTCAGCAAATTTGTGCTGACGCCAAATTCACGGTGTATCGGCAGAATGGAGGATTTTATGTATTACAAGACTAATCCGGTTTTTACAGAAGGGTTTCTATGGGGGGCCTCCAGTGCCGCCTGGCAGGTAGAGGGGGCAGTTGATGAAGCTGGACGTACTCCGGCAATCATTGATTTAAACAGCAAAAAGAAAAAGCCTTTTGCTGATAACTCCTTAGCGGCAGACCATTATCATCATTATAAAGAAGATGTAGCACTCATGGCGGAATGTGGATTTAGCTCCTATCGCTTTTCGATATCCTGGTCCCGTATCATACCGAATGCTGACGGAGTGGTGAATCCCAAGGGAGTTGAGTTCTATAACAATCTGATCAATGAATTGATCAGCCATGGAATTACGCCAATCGTAACACTTTATCATTATGACATGCCGGTATGGGTGGATGAGACCTTAGGTGGTTGGAAGAACCGAAGAATCATTGATGCTTTTGATCATTATGCAAGAGTATGCTTTCAGTCCTTCGGAGACAGGGTAAAATATTGGCTTTCCATCAATGAGCAGAATATGCAGATCTGTTACGGCAGCTGGCTGGGTGTTGATAAAGGCTGTGACGACTGGGAGAAGGATAAATGGAAGATCAATCACATAATGAATCTCTGCCATGCTAAAGCTGTCATTGGATGTCATGAGCTGGTGAAGGGCGGAAAAATAGGCCCAGTTCCAGGATACGTTCCAATTTATCCGCAGTCCTGCAGACCGGAGGATCAGATCGCAGCGATGAATGCTGAGGAATTAACAGAAAAGATATGGAACGATTTATATGTCCATGGTGAATACAATGGATTTACTTTAAAATACTGGGCTGATCATGACATTGACCCGGATATCCGTCCGGGAGATATGGAGCTGATCAAATCCGCCAGGATCGATTTCTTTGCCCTCAACTGCTATCGAAGCAATGTTGCAAAGGATTGCAGACCGGAGGAAGAAGAGAAGGAATTACAGCTTAATAAATACGGAATTAAGGGACAGTTTGTATATCCCAAATATCCTGGAATTTATGAGCTGACAGCGAATCCTTATGTAAAAACGACGGACTGGGATTGGGAGATTGATCCTATTGCTCTGCGTTATATGCTTCGTTATATGTGGGATCATTATCAGCTGCCTATGATGATAACAGAGAACGGCTTTGGAGCTCATGAAAAGCTCGGGGAAGATGGCTGTGTTCATGACCAGGAGAGAATTAATTTCCTGAGAGATCAGATATATCAGGTAGGACAAGCTATCATGGACGGCTGTAAGGTAATCGCATATAATCCCTGGTCCTTTACCGACTTACTCAGTACCGGTAATGGCATGGCAAAGCGTTATGGACTTGTATATGTTAATACGACGGACGAAGAAGTATTGGATTTAAGAAGAATTAAGAAGGATTCTTTCTACTGGTATTCCGATCTCATTAAATCGAACGGACATAATTGGGGTAACTAATCATAAAGAGGAGGATGTATTATGGCAACAAATTATAATGATTTAGCCAGGAAGATACTGAACGCAGCGGGTGGAGTAAGCAACATCGCAGTAGTAAACCATTGTGCTACCAGGCTGCGTCTGACACTGAATTCTACTGATGGTATCGCTGAGAAACTGAAGGGTATCACAGGAGTTATGGGTGTTATTGAGCGTGGCGCTGAATTTCAGGTTGTTATTGGAACGGATGTAGGTAATGTATATAATGAGTTTATCAAATTAGGCAATTTTAAAAAGGGCGGTACGGTGAATGAGGACGGTAAGAAGAATGTCTTTGGTACCATTGTTGATTTTATCAGCGGTACCTTTGTTCCTGTTCTACCGGTTCTGGTTGCTGCCGGTCTTGTATCAGCAGTCTTGAATATCTGTGCCACCTTCTTTGGACTTGCTACAGATACAGGAACTTATGCAATCTTAAGTGCAATTAATAATGCAGGCTTTTATTTCCTTCCTATCTTTATCGGTTTTAGCGCAGCAAGAAAATTGGGTATTAACCCTATGATGGGTCTGTACCTTGGAGCAATCCTGGTTCACTCAGGTATTAACGGAGTAGCTAATCTTAATTTCCTTGGCATTCCGGTTCCCCAGACCTCCTATAGCACTACCGTTATTCCGGTCATTCTTGGTGTATTATTTATGACCCTTGTGGATAAAGGAATTGATAAGATCACTCCTAAGGAGATTAAATTCTTTACAAAACCTCTTTTGGTAATCTTAATTGTAACCCCGGTTACCCTGATTATCTTGGGACCGTTAGGAAACTTCATTGGTAATTATGTTGCAGATGCATTGAACTTCGTAAATGTTCATCTTGGCTGGTTCTCTGTTGGTCTGATCGGGGCACTTTCTCCTATCCTTGTTATGACCGGTATGAATCAGGCGTTATTCCCGTTGGTATTTGCTGCAATGGCTGCTAATAACTATGATGCCTTCGTAATGCCCGGCATGCTCGCAGCTAATGTGGCTGTAGGTGCTTCCGCTTTAGCAGTATACATCAAGGCAAAGCAGAATGATACTAAGGCGCTTGCATTATCTTCCGGTCTTACTGGTGTCTTCGGTATTACGGAGCCCGCTATCTTTGGTGTACTGTTACGTTTCAAAAGGCCTTTTATCGGTGCGATCATCGGAGGAGGTGTTGGTGGATTATTTGCTGGTATTGTTGCTTTAAAGCAGTACGCAATCGTATCCCCTGGTGTCGTTGCTCTTCCGACCTTCATCACGACGGATGGTTCTGGTAATATGACGAATTTCTATCTTGCAATTGTTACCGTAGTCCTTGCATTTGCAGCTTCCTTTGCAGCTACCTGGATTCTGGGCTTTAAAGAGAAGGAAGAACAATTATGAGCTTAAGATAATCGAATACTTTAGTCAATTGACGTTCCGCAAGATTAATTCGCTTTATCACCTGTGCAAATTTATCCAAACGTATGATACAACGATTGCTAAATTCCAAGATTTTAGGTATGCTATAACTAAGTAAATACCTTGGTATCTGGAAAGAAGGAATTATTAAGTGAAGAAAGTGAATGACTTTATCTTATTAAAAAAAGAAGCCTATTTATTCGATGCAAAATTATATATTTTAAAGGCATTTATAAGTATCGTAGCTGCTTATGCTATCGTACGCCATCTACCGCTGGTTCATAAGGATATGATTTCAGTGCTATTTGGATTGATGATGACATTGGAACCGGTAACCGTAACCGGGATTCGAAGCGGGCTCAGACAGATTACAGCAACCATTCTTGGAGCCCTAGCAACGGCAATTATCATCGCTCTTTTTGGGATAAACATCTGGACAGTAGCATTAACAGTATCGGCAACCTTATTTCTATGCCTGAAGATTAATTGGAGAGAGGTATCACCGGTTGCAATATTTACTTCGATTTATATGACACAGTATGTCCAGTATTCTATTAACGGAGAACCTAGTGTAATCTTAACCTTTCAACTAAGAATACTTGCTTTGGGAATCGGTGTTTTGACAGCAATTATATGTAATTTTTTGTTTTCCCTTCTCTTTTATAAACAGATGGAGCGAAAAAGAATTGCGCATATTATGGTAACCATAACGGATCATCTTAGACAGCTGAAACAGGGAATCGAAGAAGGATCAATGGATATCATTCATCGGGAGAAGGAGATATTGCCTTCAACTTTTACTGATATTGACTGGTTATATAGCTTGTTAAAGGATAAAGAAAAAGAGGCTGAGTTTAAAAAGAGACTTCACTTAAATAGCGCTTCCGAGGAACTATTTCACTACCAGAGGGTCATAATTAATTTACGAAACCTCACTCATTTAATTTATGATACAATTTGTACCTTAACCCTTCGGCTTCAGGAAATCACTCCAGATGACAGAAAGAAGATTGCTGCGCATTTACAACGAATATTAGAGAAGAGCAGTTATCTGGCAAAGTTTTATGAAAATGCTTCAATACTGCCGGGTAATCCTGATGAGCATATTGAGGTTAATACTGACATGCAGGAGAGACGTATTATGGATAATCTGACAGGTATCAGTAAGATGCTCGATCATATCGATGGGCCGGACAAGTAGTACTGGGATTTTATTTTACAACGAATAAAAGGTTTCATCGTATTCCATATACCTATTTATGGTACATGCCTGAATACCGGAAACCTTTTATTCTTTACGTTAAAACAGTATTATTTCGCTTCGACCAAATGTGTTAAATGCACTTCCTGGCTGAAACTCGGCTGATTCAGGTAATGAATACTTGCTGTATCCTTTCCTGGGTTTACATTTTCAATATAGATCAGCCTACCATTATAAGTTACATCAAGCGTTTCACGCGAGGATGCTATTTCAGTTGCACGTTTTCGATCCATACATATTCTCCTTTATCATTAATTTCATTGTTAGTTTTCACTTTGATAGAAGGAAATATTCAAAACATTTTGCTCCAGGCTGGTACTCAGCTCACGAGTATTGGATACTTGTCATGAATTTCTTCATATGCTACGATATAAGCAAAGGGAGGTAATTATGCCAAGAAAACATATTATTGCATCAGGATGGGTGCAGGGAGTCGGATTTCGATATCATACCAATCATCTTGCATATGCTCATCAGGTAACCGGATGGGTGCGTAATCTTGACTCCGGAGACGTTGAGCTGGAGGTTCAGGGACCGCAGAAGTCCATAGATGATTTCTTAACACA
>Ga0207800_1000565_pt1 | contig 10357 bp, 8 predicted proteins | sample LuqExpMetageno11_FD_187769 | JGI IMG/M metagenome (GOLD analysis project Ga0207800, IMG submission 187769) | Tropical forest soil microbial communities from Luquillo Experimental Forest, Puerto Rico - Sample 11 (SPAdes) | ecosystem: Environmental > Terrestrial > Soil > Tropical forest ...
AGACTAGAAATTATAATTTAACCACAACATATTTGTGGTTATTTTTATATAAAAATATAGTATCAAAGAGCATATAAATAGCAATTTCCCAGATTGACAAAACGGCATAGCATGCTATAATGAATTTAGAAAATGATAATTAATATCAATTAGAATGTGAAAGCACCAGGCAATCGGCATAACGAAAGGACGAAGGTATGACATTACAAAATGCGAAAATAGGCGCTGTTTATACAGTAAAATCACTGGATCTTGACCGCGCTACCACCAGAAGGCTGGAAGCATTAGGTCTGACGAAGGGTACTGATATAAAAATATTAAATCGCAGCCGGGGAGGGTCACTTATTCTGATGGTTCGCGGCAGCAGGCTGGCCGTAGGCGGAAAAATTGCGGAGACAATACATACGGAGGAGGTGTCATAATGAAGGATGAGATCCAGGTAGGATTTATCGGTAATCCCAACTGTGGAAAAACAACACTGTTTAATGCCTATACAGGTGCCAATCTGAAGGTAGCTAATTGGCCTGGAGTTACTGTTGAGAAGAAGGAAGGCGTCTTTAAATACCACAATCATCGCTTCAAACTTGTGGATCTTCCGGGTATTTACAGCCTCACCTCCTATACGATGGAGGAAAGACTAACCAGGGAATATATCCTGAATTCCAATGTGGATGTCATAGTCAATATCGTTGATGCTTCCAGCCTTGAGAGAAATCTGTATCTGACGCTTCAGCTGATCGAATTAGGTAAACCGGTCGTCATGGCCTTAAACATGATGGATATCGTGGAAGAAAGAGGAATGGAGATCGACCTTCACAGACTTCCGGAGATGCTAGGAATTCCTGTTGTTCCCGTGTCAGCGCGGAAGAAAACAGGACTGGATATCCTGATGCATACAGTGGCTCATCACCGTAGCAAACATATGGATCAAAATCTGGAGCACCATCATTTAAAAAGTGCCGAAAAAGATCCCGGTCATAAGCATCATGAACATAGGCACGAGCACCATATGGAATACACAGTGGTTTACAATGATAAGATCGAAGATAAAATAGATGAAATCAGTGAATTCCTGCAAAGAAAATATGGTGAGATGGTAAATCCCAGATGGCACGCGATAAAGATTATGGAGCTGGATGAGTCGGTTTTGAAAAAATACCCACTGGAATTAAAGGGCATAGTTTATAACAGCTATGAAGAAGAAATCATTAACCAGAAGTATGATTTTATTGAAGAAATCATTGAGGAAGTATTGGTTAATAAGAATAAAAAGGCGGCCTCCACGGATAAAATTGACCGAATATTAACACATCGTTATCTTGGACTTCCGATATTTCTCTTAATTATGGCATTTGTGTTTTTCCTAACCTTTCAAATAGGTGACTTTGTCAAAGGCGGATTTGAAGTGACTTTAGGTGCATTTTCCTCAGGCGCCCGTTATTTCCTGACGACCATTCATGCAGGCAATTTTATCACTTCGCTGCTGGTAGATGGTGTTATTGCAGGAGTAGGTGGAATCCTGACCTTCCTTCCGAATATTTTCATCCTATTCCTGGCCCTGGCTTATCTGGAGGACAGTGGTTATATGTCCAGAGTGGCTTATATTATGGATGGAATCATGGGAAAGCTCGGTCTGTCCGGAAGAGCCTTCATCCCGATGCTCCTTGGTTTTGGCTGTACAGTGCCCGCAATCATGGCTTCAAGATCCTTGGAGAATATGCGTGACAGTAGAAGGACAATCCTGATCACACCCTTTATGTCTTGTAGTGCAAGACTTCCAATCTATGTTCTCTTCTCTCAGATGTTTTTTGGTAAGTATGCGATGCTGGCTGCCTATTCGATGTATCTGCTTGGAATTATCGTGGCAATTCTTGTGGCGTTTGCAATGAATAACAAATCGGATAAAAATGTTGGCAATACGCTGCTGATTGAACTTCCGGAATATAAATCCCCGAATATTCGTACAATTCTCATCTATGTATGGGAGAAGGTAAAGGAATACCTGACGAAAGCAGGTACTACTATCTTTGCAGCCTCGGTAATTATCTGGTTCATACTTAATTTTGGAACGAGTGGCATGGTTACAGATATGTCCCAGAGCTTTGGAGCAATGTTGGGAAGAATGCTGGAACCCGTACTTGCTCCTGCCGGACTGGGTATGTGGCAGGTGGTAGTCGCATTAATCTCCGGTATTGCTGCTAAAGAAATAGTAGTTTCCAGCTTCAGCGTACTATTTCATATTGGCAATATTACATCCCCGTCAGGAATGGCAAGCCTGACTGACATTCTGGGGCAGTATGGCTTTGGTGCTTTAAATGCTTATGCTTTAATGGTTTTCAGTCTCTTATACACGCCCTGTGCAGCTACCATCGGTGTAATACAAAGAGAGATGCGCTCTACCAAATGGACCCTTTTTGTAATTATCTTTCAATTAGGCATTGCTTTACTGGTATCAACTTTGGTTTATCAGATTGGAAGTCTGTTTTTCTAGGAAAGGAGTTTTCTTATGATAGGAATTATGATCGGAGCAGTAATACTTGGTTATACCGGATATATTATATATAGGAAAAGTAAGGATCTGAAAGCAGGTAAATCCTGCTGCGGCGGGTGTTCTTCCTGCGCTTCGAAAGGGAAATGCCATAGTAACTAAAAAAGTTATTATACATTATTTCGCTGTAAAGTTAGATCAGAATCATTTTTAACCCGGTAACATTAGCTTAAGAATTAATTTGCAAGGGCTTCTGTAGAAGAAATTAACAGTCTTGTTTCTATGAATTTATCATTTACCGCATGATTAAAACGGTATTTGATTGGTTCGAAGGGAGCTTCGCAGCTGTATGTTTGCTTTACGGAAGCTCTATTTTCTTCCTATGGTTAATAAGAATATCAATAAAATATATTTTTAAAAATTAAAAAGGAAATAGGAATACCTTGTAGAATATTAGTAGTATAGGTGATTAGTAAATCGTGAAAACCTTGTGTTAGAGTTTGAATAGTAGAGGAATGATATTGGAGATACTGATTTTTAATAGTTTACACTCATTTGCGTTATCCTGCAAGAAGGAGGGAAGGCATGGAGCATGATTTAAATATTAGACAGAAGCTGGAAAGAAGAGAGCATGAAATTCTAAGCCCCTTTGCAGCATTTTCAGATCAGTCACAGGGGCGGGATCTATATGAAGCGCCTTGTGATATCCGGCCAATTTACCAAAGAGACAGGGATAGAATACTGCATTCCAAAGCATTTCGCAGGCTGAAGCATAAGACACAGGTATTTCTTGCACCGGAGGGTGACCATTATCGGACGAGACTGACACATACACTTGAGGTATCCCAGATTGCAAGAACCATTGCGAAAGCATTGTTATTGAATGAGGAACTGACGGAAGCAATCGCCCTAGGACATGATTTGGGACATACACCCTTTGGACATGCGGGTGAAAGAGCATTAGACCGCATTTGCCCGATTGGTTTTGAACATCATATGCAGAGCATAAGGGTGGTCGAAACACTGGAGAATCATGGCAGGGGATTAAATCTTTCTAAGGAAGTAAGGGACGGAATTAAAAATCACCAGACAGCGGGTGATCCTTCAACTCTGGAAGGTAAGATTGTTCGTCTGTGTGATAAAATTGCTTATATCAATCATGACATCGATGATGCAATCAGAGGCCAGATTATGACGGAAGAGGAAATTCCTAAAGAATATACCGACCTTCTTGGTCATAATCTCGGTAAAAGGCTGGATACCTTAATTCATGATATTGTATCCAACAGCGAGAATCGGAACGATATTATCATGTCTCCTGAAATCGTGAAGGCTATGAAAAATCTGCGGGAGTATATGTTCCAAAGCGTATACATGAACAAGAAGGCGAAAGCGCAGGAAGAGCAGGCAGAGCGGCTTCTGGAGCAATTATTTATATATTATGAGAAGCACTTAGAGCGGTTGCCCGAAGAGTATCGTCTTCGGATGGAACAGCTGAATGAACCCTCTTACCTGGTGGTATGCGATTATATCGCAGGTATGACGGATCGTTATGCAGTTTCAAAATTTAAGGAATTAATGATCCCATCAGCTTGGAGTGTTTACTAGAAAGAAGATGGAACACATACTAGAATTCACTTGTCAAAATAAAGTTACGGTGGGAGGTGTACACAATGTTTTATTCCGATGAGCTGGTAGAAGAAATCAGAAGTAAAAATGATATCGTAAGCGTCATTGGCTCCTACATAAGATTACAGAAAAAAGGCAGCAATCATATGGGGCTTTGCCCTTTTCATAATGAGAAAACACCTTCCTTTTCCGTAAGTGCATCAAAGCAGATGTACCATTGCTTTGGATGCGGAGTTGGAGGTAATGTTTTTACCTTCATCATGGAATATGAAAATTATTCCTTCATAGAAGCGTTAAAGTTCCTGGCAGAACGAGCTGGTGTACAGCTTCCGGAGCAGGAATATTCCGAAGAAGCCAAGAGGCAGTCGGATCTGAAGGGACGTCTTCTTGAGGCCAATAAACAGGCTGCCAAATATTTTTATTATCAGCTGGTATCACCGAGAGGGCATACCGCCCATGAATATCTGATAAAACGTGGTTTATCGGAGGATACCATAAAACAGTTCGGGTTAGGCTATTCCAATCCTTATAGTGATGATTTGTATAAATACCTGAAAGGGCTTGGCTATGAGGATGATTTCCTTAAGCTTTCAGGACTGGTCACTATTGATGAACAGAAGGGCGGAACCGATAAATTCTGGAACAGAGTAATGTTCCCAATCATGGATATTAACCACCGGGTTATTGGCTTCGGTGGACGAGTCATGGGTGACGGTTTACCGAAATACCTGAATTCACCGGAGACCATGTTATTTGATAAAAGCAGAAATTTATATGGTTTGAATTTCGCCAGATCATCAAGAAAATCGAATTTATTGATCTGCGAAGGGTATATGGATGTTATCGCACTTCACCAGGCAGGCTTTACCAATGCGGTGGCGGCACTCGGTACCGCCTTTACCACATTTCATGCAAATTTATTGAAGAGATATACGAATGAGGTATTATTAACCTTTGATAGTGACGCTGCCGGAACGCAGGCTGCCCTTCGTGCGATTCCAATCCTGAAGGAAGCAGGGCTCTCAATTAAGGTTATTAACATGAAGCCTTACAAGGATCCGGATGAATTCATCAAGGCATTAGATGCGGAAGAATATCAGAAGAGAATTAACGAAGCTAGAAGCAGCTTTTTCTTTGAAATTGATATTCTGCAGACGGAATTCGATATGTCTGATCCGGAACAGAAAACGAAATTCTTTCATGAGACGGCGAAGAAACTGGTTGGTTTTCAGGAGGAACTGGAGCGTAATTTCTATATTGATGCTGTAGCGAAAGCATATCAGATTGATGTAGAACAGCTGAGAAGGCTGGTTAATAAGCTTGGGAACCAGCTTGTGGTGGGCTTGGCTGAGCCCAGGGAACCTCGCACAGAGGCTGCCAAGGGCAGAAAGACGGCAGAGGATGGCATCTCAAAATCCCAGAGACTGTTGCTTACCTGGCTGATTGAAGATAATACGATTTTTGATAAAATCAAAGGCTTCCTTGGACCGGAGGATTTTACCGAGGGCATCTATCATGAGGTTGCCGCACTGGTTTTTGATCAGTACGAGAAGGAGCATTGTGTCATACCGGCAAAAATCATCAACTGCTTCCAGAACAAGGAAGAGCAGTCAGAAGTAGCTGCACTCTTTTCCGCGGAGATCCGGGGTGAGATGGATGAAGCCGGAAGACAGAAGGCTTTAACCGATACCGTCATGAGACTGAAGGAGAATAGTCTGGACAAGCAGAGCCAGAAAGCAATTGAAGTCAATGATACAGCACTTTTGATGAAAATCATTACGGAGAAGACAGAACTTAAAAAAAGACAATTTACATTACGAATTTAACCTGATGGAAGCATTTTCCCGGGGGAAAGCATTCCAAAGGATGCTTGCCGAAATTGCATAGTTCATCAAATGGTGGTTAAAATATAAAAAGAGTCAAAGAAGGAAGGATTATCTATGGACGAAAATATAATTAAGTTTACGGAGAGACTGAAGGAACTGCTGGTTTTTGCTGAAAAGAAGAAAAATGTACTTGAATTTCAGGAAGTAAATGATTTCTTTGCAGATATGGAGTTGGATCCGAGTAAGATAGAGAAGATTTATGATTTCCTGGACAAGCATAACGTCGATGTTCTCAGAATTTCCGAGGAAGAAGAAGAGGACATCATCTTAGACGATGATGAAGACTTGGAGCCCATTGATTTATCCATTCCGGAGGGAATCAACATTGAAGATCCCGTCAGAATGTATCTGAAGGAAATTGGTAAGGTTCAGCTTCTGAATGCGGATGAGGAGATAGAACTTGCCAGAAGGATGGAGGATGGGGATGATTACGCGAAGAAGCGTCTGGCTGAGGCTAACCTCCGTCTGGTTGTCAGCATTGCGAAACGCTATGTAGGTCGTGGTATGTTATTCCTCGACTTAATCCAGGAGGGAAATCTTGGTCTGATTAAGGCAGTTGAGAAATTTGATTATCGTAAGGGTTATAAATTCAGTACCTATGCTACCTGGTGGATCAGACAGGCAATTACAAGAGCGATTGCGGATCAGGCAAGAACCATCCGTATTCCTGTGCATATGGTGGAAACCATTAATAAGTTAACCCGTGTACAGCGTCAACTCTTACAGGAATTAGGCAGAGAGCCTTCCCCGGAGGAAATTGCCGAGGTTATGAATATGCCGGTGGACAGAGTAAGAGAGATTCAGAAGATTTCCCAAGAGCCCGTATCCTTGGAAACTCCGATCGGTGAAGAAGAAGACAGCCATCTTGGTGATTTCATTCAGGATGACAATGTTCCTGTTCCGGCGGATGCAGCAGCTTTCACCTTATTGAAGGAGCAGCTGGTTGAGGTACTTGGAACTCTGACAGAGCGTGAGCAGAAGGTACTTCGCCTTCGTTTTGGTTTGGATGATGGACGTGCCCGCACTTTGGAGGAGGTTGGTAAGGAATTCAATGTTACCAGAGAGCGTATCCGCCAGATTGAGGCAAAGGCTCTTCGTAAATTAAGACATCCGAGCCGCAGCCGTAAGCTGAAGGATTATTTAGAATAATATGTATTTGAATAATTCATTAAATACTTATCATAATAATCAAGAAATTATGTAGGATATTAAGTTGCTTTCATATGAACTATAATTTTATAAAATAAGGAACTATAATTTCAAAAAAAGAACTACAATTATATAAAATAGAAAGACTGCTAATGGCTCCATTCAGAAATAAGGGTTCACCTTAGGTATGAAGTATAGCAGTCTTTTTTATTGGCCCGCTAACTAAAGGTCTTTTTCGTCATACCGTCAAACTCATATATTTTCGTATATACAGCCGTTTCCTGAGCATTGCTGTTACTGTCGATATATTTTTGCGGCGCATTCAGCTGTCTTTATTTCAGGATGGATAGGCATCCAACATGTTATCCTATAATTAAAAACTTTCTATTCGCATTTTGTGAATAATTTGATGGAAAAAATAACAAAAGAATGATAATATACAATATAAGGAACTGCCCTGATAGGATGTATAGAGAATAAACTGACAGCCTATGGGAAGGACAGCCAGCCATTATCTTAATAACTTATTTATTGGAGTACAACATGCAGCTTTCGAAAAGATTACAGGCCGTCGCAGACCTCGTAACACCGGGGAGAAGGGTTGCGGATGTGGGTTGTGATCATGCCTACACCTCAATTTATCTAGTGAAGAATCAGATTTCCCCCAGTAGCATTGCTATGGATATCAATCAGGGTCCCATCGACAGGGCGAAAGAGAATATACGAAAATATAATTATAGTGATCAGATTGAAACAAGAAAATCGAATGGACTGGAGAAGCTTCAGATAGGAGAAGCAGATACTGTTTTAATAGCCGGTATGGGCGGTGCATTGATGATTCAGATACTGAGTGACCGGATGGATGTGCTGCAATCGGTCCAGGAGCTGATTCTGCAGCCTCAGTCAGAAATCCACAAAGTCAGATATTTTCTTCAGGAGCAGCATTTTCTTATCACAAAAGAGAATATGATGAAGGAAGATGGCAAATATTATGTCATGATGAAAGCCTTACCTAAAATAAATGTAGAGAATAAAACTCCTTATGTCTTGTCCAAAGAAGAGCATTTTCATTACGGAAGGCTTCTTCTGGAAAATAAAAATCAGGTGCTGAAGGAATTCCTGCTCTGGGATCTGAGCCTTTGCGAAGGAATTCAAAACACACTGCAAAATGGTCAGTCTGAAAATTCAATACAAAGACAGAAGAAAATACAAGATAGAATAAACCTGATTAACCTTGGACTTGGATATTATGAAGCGGCAGCTGAAGTAGAATAACGGGATGAATTTTCTTCCCTCGTAACAGAAGATAAACCGGAAAAACACTTACTTTTCTCCGGTAAATATAAAAATAGGAGTGTTGGTATATGAGCGCAATTATAAAAGTTGAAATCAACGGTAAGATATTCGAATACCCTGGCAATACGACACTTTTGGAAATCAGCAGGGATTTCCAAAAGGATTATGACAATCAGATTATACTAGCCTTTATGAATAATAAATTGCGTGAATTATTCAAGCATGCGGCTGATAACAGTAAAATTCGCTTCGTAACAACAGCAGAGGATGCCGGACATAAGACTTATATGCGCGGTATGATTTTAGTGATGTTAAAAGCATTTTATGCAGAATTCGGTTATGATAATGTTGACAAGGTTTCTGTGGAATATACCATCGGCAACGGCCTGTATTGTGATTATTCAGGCAAGCTTCCCCTGACCAAAGAGCGGATTGCAGCGGTGAAAAAACGAATGAAGGATATCATTGAACGAGATATTCCATTCATGAAGAGAAGCATCGGAACGGACGATGCCATTGAGCTATTCCGTCGTTACCGGATGTTTGATAAGGAAAAGCTATTCAAATACCGTCGGGTATCAAAAGCAAATATTTATAATCTGGATGGCTTTGAGGATTATTACTATGGGTATATGCCGCCCAGATCCGGCATGTTAAAGCATTTTGACTTAATGAGGTATAACGACGGTTTTATGTTAATCCTGCCAAATAAGAAAAAGCCTACTCTTGTAGAACCATTTGTGCCGCAGAAAAAGCTGTATGAGACCTTAAAGGAAGCGAATGAATGGGCGAAAATGCTTGATATTCCTAATGTCGGTGCGTTAAATGATATCATTGCAAGCGGTAATATCAACGAACTGATCCTGGTACAGGAAGCTCTTCAGGAAAAGAAAATCAGCGATATCGCTGATACGATAAAGAGCAGACCTGGTATGAAATTTATCATGATTGCGGGTCCTTCCTCCTCGGGAAAGACGACATTTTCCTACCGCTTGAGTGTACAGCTGAAAGCTCATGGCTTAAAGCCCCATCCAATTGCGGTAGATAATTATTTTGTCGACCGGGAAAAGACACCTAAGGATGAAAACGGCAATTTTAATTTTGAAGTCTTAGGGGCAATTGATACAGAACAGTTCAATAAAGATATGACGGATCTGCTGAATGGAAACAGTGTTGATATCCCTTACTTCAATTTTGTTACAGGAAAAAGGGAATACAAGGGGAATTATCTTACCCTGGGACCTGAGGATATCCTGGTAATTGAGGGCATCCATGGCCTGAATGATGCATTATCTTATTCCCTGCCTAGGGAAAGCAAGTTCAAGATTTATATCAGTGCGCTTACCCAGTTAAATATCGACGAGCATAACCGGATTCCGACGACGGATGGCCGTCTGATCCGCCGTATGGTTCGCGATGCAAGAACCAGGGGCGCTTCTGCGCAGAAGACCATTTCCATGTGGCCTTCCGTACGAAGGGGAGAGGATGAAAATATTTTCCCCTTCCAGGAGGATGCAGATGTCATGTTCAATTCCGCATTGATTTATGAGCTTGCAGTCCTGAAGCAATATGCGGAACCGATTTTATTCGGAATCGATCGTAACTGCGATGAATATATAGAAGCAAAGAGACTCTTAAAATTTCTGGATTACTTTATTGCAACACCAAGTGAAGCAATTCCGCAGAATTCGATTTTACGGGAATTTGTCGGCGGAAGCTGCTTTAAGGTATGATTTATCAGTTTAATAATATCTTTCTTAGTATACGGGATGCAGGCATGGAAAGCCTGCATCTCGTTTTATCTCATAGGAAAGTACGCCCTATGAGATAAAAATCGCTCCCATAGCGAACGAAGTTCGCTTTTGGATCGCACTTCGGCGGATCGGAATTTTGCTGCTGACGCAACCCG
>Ga0207800_1000569_pt1 | contig 10331 bp, 9 predicted proteins | sample LuqExpMetageno11_FD_187769 | JGI IMG/M metagenome (GOLD analysis project Ga0207800, IMG submission 187769) | Tropical forest soil microbial communities from Luquillo Experimental Forest, Puerto Rico - Sample 11 (SPAdes) | ecosystem: Environmental > Terrestrial > Soil > Tropical forest ...
TATATCCGCCACCGTTAATTTTGTCGTTGTCAGTAGATATGCCGCCTGGTTTAGTCTCTTAATTTGCGCCAGCTCGGTATAGGTTTTCCCTGTCAGCTTTTTCACCATACGGCTCAGCCAGTACAAATCACAGTGCAGCTCCTGCGCCAGGTCGGAGAGTTTTCCTTCTTTATAATTTTCCTCAATGAATCTCAGTAATTTAATGGTCAGCTCCTGCTCATATTGATTTTTACCAACGGATACCTTGTCCGTATAATTCATAAGCTGCAAGAACAATAACCCCATCGTGACCTGATTGATACTCCGGTTATTCTGCTGATCATTCATGATGGTCCAGATCAGGTTTTCTACGAGATTCTGAATTGGGAGTACTTCGGTCACCTTAAAGTGCAGGTAGCTTACCTTGTCATCTTCATTTTTCAGACAGCCGATGATGAATTCGCGAAGAAGATTCTCTTCTTCCCCTATCATCAGTAGAGTCCGGTCAAAAAACTCCGGCAGGATGATGAAATTGACTGCGATATCATCGATATCAGCAGGTAGAATTTCCTGAGTGGCATTCTGATTTAAGAAAAGTAATTCCCCTTCCTTCAGCTCCACCTCTTCTCCATTGATGATATGCCGGGTATGACCCTGATACATATAGATGACTTCCACATAATTATGCTTATGCTTTGGAAAATGGATGAACCTAGTATGAGGGCGTACCTGAATCAGCTTGCCGTTGTCCAGAAGCTTCTTATTATCAATGACATTGGAGGAGGAATTCATATAGATTTCTTTGTTAATCTGTTTTTTCCCCTCCAGAATTTCTTGTTCCTCCGGAGTAATTACTTTTAGTTTTTCCAATAGTTCTGAATTCATTGGATCATCTCCTGGCTTGATAAGTTATGTAGGATCATCTTAATTATATTCGAGATAGTGAGAGACTTCCTAATATAGCTATAATAGCAGCCACTTATTTGTAATAATCGAAGTTGCATTATAAATATAATGGGAAGTCTGTTTAGCTTCTAAGTTGTAAAAAATTGCATACCAAGTAATTTTTCGCTTACTGGTTACACTACGGGGTTAAGCTTATGTTACACCATTCTTCATAAGCAGAATACCATGTTTCTGAGCAAAAAGGGCGCGCACCATATCCTGATTGTCGGTTGCATATTTTTCTGTAAAACGGATAAAGGGAACGGCTTGCTCTCTAGCTGTTTCCAATTCTTTTGTAATAATGCCAGACCATACCCTAACTTCCTTTGCATAGTCCGATTTTTTTGTGTAGTTTATCGTGGTATTTACATCATACTTAACACGCCTTAATGATGCTATGTAAGAGTTTCTTCTCCACTCCAATATTCCATAAGATGCATTACAATTAAAATCAAGTGGCAGCCCACATGAACCTGGGTTTATCAGGAGTTTCCCATCCCTTTCCCAACATAAAGGTATATGGGTATGCCCAAAAATGTAAACTCCATTTTCCAGTTTCGAAATAGTTGAATGTAACTCAGAATCACAATTTAACAACGTATTAGAATAAGCATAGAACGAGTCACAATCAAACTTCTTATCATCCATCCCTTTGGCAAAGAATTGAGGGTTAATTGAGCAAGGATCTGTTCCTGAAAAATATCGATGAGGTTTGTGGAAGACAAAAACAGGAGGACGCTTATCATTTCTTATAACAATTTCTTGAGGAAGCCCACATAAATAGCTACGATTCCTTTCGGATAATACTTTATAAATCCAAGGTCCTGCTTCATACTGTCCTTTCGGCCATTTATCCGGTTCAAGGGAAGTTAAATATATTAAAGATTCATCTTCATTACCACTAACAACTAAGCTGGAATCTATTGAACGGATATAATCAATAACCTCATTTGGGTATGACAAACCAACACAATAATCACCTAGAAATATATATTGATCCACATTGTTTTCTTTGGCATCTTGAATTACAGCCTCAAGAGCCGGAAGATTACCATGAATGTCTGAAATCAAAGCAAATTTTATATGTATCAACTCCTTTCATTATTGATTATGCGTAAAATAATTATATCATCGTTATTATTCCATATTCTCAATTTTTTAACTCCATCTACAATCAGGAATGGGTCATTTGGTGCAGTACCTTACAAATCCAGAAAAAGTAAGTTCCGTATTAAAGCTTCGACAAAAATCTGCTAATGTACTTTCGTCATCTTTGTTCGACCATGATCCTCTGGCAATTGTTTCAATTTTTGAAAAGTCTAATTCATCAAAAACATTCAAAGTATCCCAAAAGATAGACGGATATCTTTCTTTAAATGTTTTTTGCAAATGAGGCTGCATTTGATTATAAAATTCTTCGGTAATATAAATATAATCGAATACGAATAATCCTCCTGGTTTTAAAACGCGATATATTTCTCTTAAGGCTTGATCTCGATTTCCCTCAATGTTAATAATGGCTGCGCTTCCCGAAATCACATCAATACTGTTATCAACAAAAGGCATATCACAAAGATTAAACGCAGAATATTCGATATTGGGCGGGGGATTGTCCATTTTAGTAAAGTGATTATACCATTCTCTTACAACTGTGGGACATAAATCACTTATCATGATGTTGGCGTTATAATCTTTCATCAATACGGCTGGAGCAAATCCAGCACCTGGACCTGCGCATATTTCCAAAATCAATCCACCATGAGAAACTATCTTTTCTGCTTCAGCAGAATTCCGCTCCCACCCACCTCGTTCCACATCCTCACGCCAACGATAATCAATCCATTTTTCATCAACCATTCTTTTGGCATAATCAAGGTTGTATTCTAGTTCGTCTTTTGAAACGAAGTATGGAAATTCTATCATCTCATATCTTCTATTAAAATATTTCTCAAACATATAAGCAAGCTCCCTTCTCATTTGTATAATATAAATATTTCTTATCTCACATTGTCTTTGATAATGACTGCTTAATAAACATAATGGATAGTCGGTTTACTTCTCAATTGTGAAACAGTACTAAACTGCTTGCGCAGTGGTTCTCTCGCCTTAGGTAAATCTTACCTTTTTTACATTTTATCACTTTATTTACATGCGGTAAACATTTAAAATAAGTTTCATCTTATTTGAAGGAGGTCATTTCTATGATTTATGAAAATCAGACATTACGGATTGTTAGGAAACAGGAACCGGACGAAAAAGTTAATTATCTGTAAAAAACTAGCCAACACACCTCTCATAGAAAGAGACAAAGTTTCCACCGTTTCATTGATTGAAAAAATACTGGGCAAGAACGCTTTTCAATGTCCCTGTTGCCGCAGCGAACATCGGGTACGATACCCGTGTTACTCACCACCAATGAGTTAAACTGAATATTTTCAATACGCCCCGATAAAATCATTATGGGGGAAAGGGGGAACTATGCATATTTTATATTATTCAGGAACATTTTAAAGAAAACTTTATCGCGAAAGCATTATTTTTGCTCAAAAACTATAGTTTTTGAGTAAAGTTTGATAATTAAATCCCCATAGTTTATTGGCAACCGCAGTTTCGTACTCTGGAATTACACGAACTAATGCCCCGGTACGATAGAAAAATAGGTACCTACACAGTTTAGGTACCTACTTTTTTGGGCATTAATTCGTATAATTCTCTATTCAGATAATGAATTAACTTTACTTAAGATCTATCTTATACCGGAAGACAGTTTCTGTGTTCAACACTGATGAAAATCGTCTGGCCGTTCTCATACAGATAAAAGCTTCGGAACAATACATCCACCTCTAAGGATATACCACTTACCTCCACATTATATCTGAGTACGTTGCCATGTGACAGGTGATTAATGATAATTCCCTGGAACTGATAGCTGTTCTCCTTCTTTTCGTGGGGCGTCAGTGAAATCTCCATAGCCTCAGGACGAATTGCTACATTCTCAGATACCGTATCGGTTCCTCCCGTAATCTTATGAAACTGTGCCGCAGTAATAATATTATAATGCCCGATAAACTCTGCGGCAAATTTCGTTCTCGGATTGGTATAAATGCTGATCGGAGAGTCCGATTGTTCTATCTCGCCGTTATGGAAAAGATGTATCCTATCGGACATCACCATCGCTTCATCCTGGTCATGTGTGACAAAGATGGACGTGATGCCGAGTTCGCTCTGAATCCTTTTAATACTCTGCTGGAGTGATCTCCTGAGTTTGGCATCGATGGCACTTAAGGGTTCATCTAAAAGCAGTACCTTGGGCCGGGTAACAATAGCTCTTGCGAGCGCTACCCGCTGCTGCTGTCCGCCTGATAAGTTCGCAGGATAAGCCTTTTCCTTACCGGAAAGCTCTACCATCCCTATGACCTCAGATACCTTCTTTGCTATGTCGTTCTTACCAAGCTTCTTCATCCTTAATCCGAAGGCGATATTTTCTGCGACATTCATATTGGGAAACAGGCTGTACTGCTGGAATACCATTCCGATGTTACGATCCCTTGGATCAATATCCGTGATATCTGTCCCATCCATGAAGATTCGGCCCGAGGTAATCCTTTCTAAACCCGACAGACACCGAAGCAATGTGCTTTTGCCGCAGCCGGAAGGTCCCAGCAGGGTTACCAGCTGCTCACGCTCGATATCAAGATTGATATCCTTCAATACATGATTTTCACCGAAATATTTATTTATATGCTCAAACCTGATATAAGCCATATATTAATCCTCTCTGTTTCTTACTTTCTTTTTGTTCAGGATATTTACGATACCGGATAAAATCAGCGTCAGTCCGAACATCACCACGATAATCACGCTGGAGGCCTGTCCAGACGAAAAGAGCTTCTTGTACAAATACATCTGCGCAGTCTGATAATAGCTTCCTCCAATGATATTTATTATGGCAAAATCTCCGAATACGATGGATATCGAAAGCATCGCAACAATCGAAATACCGGAAAGAATATTTGGAACGATCACTTTAAAAAATGCATAAAAGCGGTTTGCTCCCAGCATCTGTGCTGCTTCAATCAGACATTTGGCATTGACGGTATCCAGACTGTTCTTCAGTCCCCGATAGATATATGGAAGAATAACAATACAATAGGTAAGTACCACCATGACAAACCGGTTTGATAAAGGATAGGGTGCGCCTACATACAATGAAAGCACCGATATGGCAAGGATGATACCCTGAAGCGCATAGGGAATATTACACAGCATCTGCATATATTTATCCCAGCCTGGATGATAAACGATGATAACATATAATGCCAGCAGGACAACTGACGTGCATAGTATAAAAGGTATTGCGGAGATAAGCATAGTGCGTAGTACAGATGTCAGAAAATATTTATCCAGCAGTATTTCCTTATAATACTTTAGTGTCAGCCCATTCGGCAGAACCTCATTCCATTCGGTAAAAATTGAATAAAGAAATGTCAGTAAAAGAGGCATAACTAAATATAAGCTTATAATCAGGATGGTTCCCTTTGAAGCTCTGCTCTTTTTCACCGCGCTGCACCTCCCCTTGACTTTTTGACAAAATAATTATTAATCAGGGTAGCGAACACCATGGTCAACATCAGCACGACTGCAAGTGCAGAGCCGAATTCCTTCCTCTGAACGATATCCCCGACGAACTGCTCCGAGATGCGGATCGGAAGCAGGGAATAATTATTGGCCAACAACGCATAAGCCGTTGCGTATGCGGCAACCGCATTCGAGAACAATACGCTTAAGGTTGCAAGAAGGCTTGGCATGATCGTCGGAATCGCCACCCTCGTCCAATATATTAAAGGGCTGCCTCCCAGCAGCAGGACTGCTTCCTTCCATTCCCTTCGCAGTCCGTCAAAGGTCGGAATAATCAGAAGGATAGCTAACGGTATCTGAAAATATATATATGTAAGTAATAATCCATTTACCGAATATACATTAAAATCAGCTAAAGCAGAAATACCCGCTTCCTTACCCAGCAGCACCAATATGCCGGTATTACCGAGCAGTATGATAAATGCGAAGGCCAGCGGAATTCCTGCAAAATTTGAAGTCATATTAAGTATATTTATAAAAAAGCTCCTCCACCTGGAGGTTGCCTCATTCGTTGCCTTTGCTCCGAAAAATGCGATTATGATCCCGATTACTGAGGATATCACGGAGACAAAGATACTGTTTACAACCGCCTGTTGATAGAGTCTCTTTGTAAAGATCGAAATATAGTTATCGAAGGTAAACCCTATATGACCTTCCGGCTGAAAGCTGCGAATCACGATCATAAGGATGGGAATCAATTCATAGAACAATACCAATAGTAAAAATGGAAGAATTGCTATAAGATAGCGTCTGGATTTAAGCTTCAAAAATATCCTCCTCCATTTCAGAAATTACCTTCATACCGGCTGAAGGTTCAATACCCAGCAACCGGCAGAGAAGCGGTGCGACTATTAATTCAGAAAATGTATGGCATGTAAAATCATCTTTAACTACTTTATCCGAGATAATGTAAAGAGGAACCAGCCTCTGCAGCGGCGAATTACCGCCATGAAGCCGGTGTTCGTTCATCCCATGATCAGCGGTTACAACTATCTGCCAGCCTTCCATCAGCCAGAGCGGTAGAAAGGTTGACAGCAGGAGGTTTTCATAGGCTGCCGCCTTATGATACTCTGTCGAATCACTTCCGTACTTATGTCCGGCATCATCGATGTTCATCGTATGAACCAGCAGGAAATCCGGTTGAAAGTGTCTGTGCAGATATTCCGCATCGCAGAATACATGTGAATCTGGATATTGATCCTCATAATAATAGATACCATGCTGTATCTTGGCATCTGCATATAATTGGAGGCGATCCTCGGTATGTACAAATGGGGAACGCACATAAAGCTCGCTGATCCAATAATATGCAGATGCTGCTGTTGTTAAATTATTGTTCCTGCATAAATCAAACAAGCTGATCTGGTTCGAGGTTCTTACAATCAGATTATTCGTAATGCCATGCTGATGTACCGGAAGGCCGGTCAGAATTGTCTCATACATCGGTCTTGATACAGAAGGAAGTTCTCCCTGCACCTTAAGCTTGCATCCTTTTCCTGCAGCTACCAGATGCTCCAGGTATCCGAGGTTTTCGGTTGCAGCATCATATCCGCAGCCATCAAGAATAATTAAGATTGTTTTATCCGCCATTTGTCAGCCTGCCTTCTAATTTATTGTTTTACGTTTGCAATTACATTTTCCTGCCAAAGGGTTCCGATAGTTTCCACTGTCTTGTTCCAGCCTGTATAATCACTGATCATACGTGCATTGGTGTACTGACTGTCAGCTAATAATTTGGCTTTAACATCCTCAGGAAGTACAACATCGCTTCTGATCGGTTTTGCATAGCCTTTTGCAAGATTGATCTGACCTTCGTCGCTGAGTATGTATTCTCTTGTCAATGCTGCCGCATATGGATGCTTTGTATAAGCATTGATTACTGTGCAGTAACCGCTCTGGATTGCACCGTCTGAAGGGATGCATACCTCAAAGTTCGCATTTGCATTATTAGCCTTAAATTGATCACGGTAACCAAGTGCGTTATAATCCCACAGTAAAGCAACAGCAATTTCACCCTTTTCAAGTCTGGTAAGAGATAGTTCACCCATATCAAGTCTTCCCTGCTCTGCTAACTGTTTAAAGAAATCCAGTCCAGGCTGAATATTGGTTTCAGAACCGCCCATCGCGATAGCAGCCGATAATAATGCACATTGGGCCTGGCTCGCCTTTGTTACATCACCAACAGCGACCATATAATCACCGTTAAGTATATCAGCGAAGGAGGTGGGAGCAGTTGCTACCAAATCCTTATTTGTGATGATTGACATCGTACCATAATATCCGATAATCCAGTTACCGTCTGCATCCTTAGCCCAATCCGGAATACTGTTCCAGTAAGAGGTTTTATATGCAAGAGTTAAGCCTTTATCTACTGCAATCGGTCCAAAGGCCTGTCCGACATCTCCGATATCCTTGGTTGCATTATCTTTTTCTGTTTCAAAAATAGAAAGCTCCTCCGCTGAGGACATATCAACATCGTTATGAGCTATTCCATAGGTTGCGGTGATCTCACTCCAGGTTTCACCCCAGTTTGCCCAGGTATCCGGCATTCCTACAGATTCTACTGCTCCTTCTGCTTTTGCTTTTTCAATAATGGTCTCAAGAGGTGTAGTGTTTAAATCTACCTTGCCCGCATCCGCTGCATCCGTTCCGGAACAGCCCGTGAAGGAAACTATGGATGCCATCATCAGTACTCCAAGCATCGCTTTTACTGTTCTTCTCATAATTCCTACTCCTTATTTTCTCTTAGATTTTGTATTACTTCATGATAGTAACAGTTTTTCCTCCGGCTGTCGTACAGGTTTATGTAAAGCATTTCTTAAATATATTTCAGTTTGATGTAATATGCATGTAAAACTAGAAATATCACCCTTTATATTTCAAATCCAAGTCTATATAGAGCGAACGCCTCCCTGAATATTCCATCTGATCAGTGCATGCTTTTCGCTTTTTAAATGCGATGTTTCCGGTAAATGAATGCAGGCTTTAAGGTAGGCAGTGTTAATCTCTATCATGGTCTTATGTACAGGAAACTGTGTAAATACTATTATGGATGTCGAAAATCATGATGAATTATTGATAAATCTCCACAAAGGAGGAAATTATATTATTCGGGAGGTAGCGATGAAAACTACAATTAAGACATTATAGGAGAAAGGGTACAACAAATAACCGATTGCAGAGATGCTTCATGTGAACAGGGAGACTGTCAGAATGATTTTTAAGTTGATTTTTAACATAAACAGCTTAACTTTATATGTTTAGTCTCATATACGTTATTAATATGGTATAAATTAGTAATTTATGTAATATTTTATATATTTATACTTGAAAATAATGTAACACAATAGTAATATACAGAAAATTATTCATCGCGCAGTAAAAGTATCAATGCCTATATGTTGATGAGGAAAATGGAATCATTGCTTATGCGATTGTAATCTAGTAACCCCAACCTCAACACCTCCGCCTAATATAATAATTTGTATTTCGTATTACTTTAATCTTAACTTTTATTAAGCATAATAATATTTTTTGCTATGCTCTTTATCGGTTTCTTCAATTAAACATTCAACACAAAATCCAGCTTTCGCAAGTGCATTGATATAGTCAGACATTTTTCTGTTATATAGTGAAACAGGATGACCACCCTTATCATAAAATATCCCTCCTAATCGAATGTAAGACTTTTTTCTTCCAGAGTATAAATCTGTTCCTTGACAGCAAATGTTCCCGGATACTTAGTAAGGCAATACTTAATTTCTTGCTTGTTCGGCTCATGGTCGTATCATTATTCCTCCAATCTTCTATTGTTGATTGTACAAATTTAATTGTTTATTTTACATTGTATAATATTACCATTCTGTTAAAATTAACTTATCAAATAAAGAAAGGTGGTATTTATCATGAAAAAATGTTTAAAAGGTTGTATTTTGTCTTTATTAATATTAGCGGTTGTAGTATGTTCAGCTCCTGATGTTGTTAAAGCCGTTGGTGAAATACAAACATACTGTGAAAGGTGTAACAAAGTAACTACATGGGATTTTTATGCAAGTAATACCAATGAGTACGTTAGTGCATACTGTAGCAATTGTGCGCGAACCGTAGTAGCTAATCAAGTTTATTTCTTTAATGAATGGGATTGCAAGTCATGTGGGAATGTCAGGATTATTAAAACAGTTATGCGTAAAACTTGCACAATATGTTACAAGGATTTAATGTAAGAAAATTAGATATTATGGCTGTCTTAATAGGGCAGCCTTTTCAATATCATTCATCCTTGACAGCTCCTTTCAAAATGGAAATAGCATCATCTATTAAAATAATATCCAATGCTGTTCCATCAAGCTCTCTAATAGCACTATCTTCCAGATTTTGAATAACCGCACCCACATCATAGGCGGTTTCCATCCGTTTTTAATCTATAATTCCAGTCCGCAATTTAAACAATTGTGAACTTCTATTCCATTATAAGGCAATTATATTCTTTTTCTACAATAACTAATCGAAATATCTATAACATTTTTACACAATTTGTAAGAGTTTATTATCCTGTTACGCGGCCATGAAGTATAAAAGTAAAATATAAAGTTTACCATGTATGAAAATGGTACAACCGTATCATATTATAACCATATCCATATTCTGTATTATATGATTGAAAAAAAAACATTTTAAAGCGAGTTATACTATGAAAAGATTTAGAAAGCAACAGCATGGAGGTTACATGAAAACAGATAGACGACTGACCAATGCCTATAAAAAAGCCA
>Ga0207800_1000577_pt1 | contig 10231 bp, 5 predicted proteins | sample LuqExpMetageno11_FD_187769 | JGI IMG/M metagenome (GOLD analysis project Ga0207800, IMG submission 187769) | Tropical forest soil microbial communities from Luquillo Experimental Forest, Puerto Rico - Sample 11 (SPAdes) | ecosystem: Environmental > Terrestrial > Soil > Tropical forest ...
TACTGAGATACCGATTTATGCAGCGGAAGATATTAAAAAGATTGATTTCAAATTCTGTATTGATAAAATCTTGAGGCTTTGGAGCGGAAACGATTAATAATCTGGTTAAGTTATAAGATTTTATAGGAAAAGTCTGATGCTTATTATCTGAAAGCATCAGACTTTTTTAATGTTTTAGATGCTGTTTTAAATATTGTTATAAATACAGTTATAAATACTGTTATAAATGCTGTTATAAATGCTGTTTTAAATTCTGTTTTAAATATTGTTATAAATGATGTTTAAAAGCTGATGTTAATGCTATTTGAAATGCTGTTTTACAGGTTATTACATATGCTGTTTTATGTACTACTTTTTTTACTATTTAATGTGCTATTTTGTGCGCTGTTTTATGCGCTCTGTGCACTCTTTTTAATTGATAATTGAAGAAAAACGTAATATAATTATAATATATGTCAAAAAATATCCAATTATGGCACATTTACAAAGGAGAGCATATGAATCGAAAAGGAGAAAAGCTGAATAAAAGCAATATCAGTCCATTATTCTGCGATGAAAATTTTCAGCATTTTTTAAAATGCGGCCATCTGGCTATTATCTATCTTGATAAGGATGGAATTCTTCAATATGTTTCTCCTCTGATCAATTCTATTATCGGCATTCATGATCAGTATTACGGTGAACATTTCACGAATAACCCATACGCAGAACATAATCCGGAATTTGTTCAAAAAATTGAAGAATTTATATCATTTATACATAACAAGGAAACCTCCATCAGTAGCCGAAGAGCCAATATACTTGATCGGTATCACATGGAATTAGATCTGGTGGGCTTTAATCAAATTGCTTATCAGATGGTTATCAGAGCCTGTACAGGAATGGATAAACAGGTAAATGGCATAATAATTATTTTCTATGATATTTCAACAAGAAAAACGATAGAGACAGTATTAGAATCTGAGAAAGAGAAGTACCGTCTGATTGCAGAACTTACGGATTCTGCTTTATGGGAATATGATATTGCGAGAAAAACCTTAAGACAATATCGGAAGCTGAAGGGTAAATATTCAGAGAATCACCTGATCATCAAGGATTATAAAAGAACCATACTGAAAAATGGCTGGGTTCATCCCGAGGATGTTGCGATTTTTGAAGCTTACTGTGACAGTATGGACCGCGGAAATGATATCTTCAATTATGAATTGCGTGGTCTGGGTGATAATGGTGAATACATATGGCTCCGTTACCAGGGAACCGCGCTTAAGGATTCGGACGGTAAAGTTCGCTCTATCATGGGACGTACCGTGAATATTGACAGGGAATATAAGGACCTTGAGAAGCTGATTCGTAAAACAGAGCGCGATGCCCTGACAGGCTTATATAACAGAGCCTCGACGAAGGAAAAAGCAGAAACGTATTTTGATCGCAAAGAAGCTTTGAAGCACAATGCAATACATTGTTTCATGATTATTGACATTGATAACTTCAAACAAGCCAATGATCAATGGGGGCATCTGTTTGGGGATATTTTATTAGAGACATTTTCAAAGCAGCTTGAGAATCTGTTTGACAGTACGGATGTCGTCGGCAGAATTGGCGGTGATGAATTTGTCGTGCTTCAAAAAGATATTGTAAGCCAGGAGCAGATAGAGAAATCTGCGAAGGATATCTGTGAAATTGCAAGAAAACATCTTAATTCAGCCAAATCAAACATTGATATAACCGTAAGCATTGGTATTGCATTTTTCCCTCAGGATGGATATAACTATGATACTTTATACAATAAAGCAGATATCGCTCTGTATCATGCCAAGGCCAAAGGGAAAGATCAATACTCTATCTACCATCCGGACATGGAAAACTCGGCAAATAAGCCGGAAGCAGATAAGAAACACTGGATTTCGGCAAAGCTTCTGGATGCCGATTCCCAGGAGATAGAAAAACGCCTGATTAATTTTGCCTTCGATATTGTAAATGAGTCCAATGATTTGGAATTTGCGATTAATCACATCTTGAGTGAAATCGGAAATTTCTATGATTTATCAAGAATTTCTGTATTTGAGAATAATAACGGGAATATGGAGGCACATATTTCTTATGAATGGATGAACAATGGAATTCCATCCATTCAGGATTTGCCGGTAAAAGAGGCTTTTTCCCTTCTCTTAAAGTATGAGGATCGGTTCTATCAGAACGGAATTTTTTACTTTGAGGATGTTGAAGCCATAATAATACCACCGGAGATTTCTGATTTTTATCATACTCTTGGCATGAAGGCCATGATACAATGTGCTATTTTTGATGGCAATAAGCTCCTGGGGACAATCAGCTTTGAAGATTGTATTTCCGTCAGAAAATGGTGTAAATCAGAATTTGATACACTTTTTACCCTGACAAAGCTGATTGGAAGCTATCTTATTCAACTGAAAAGCAAAAAGGAACTGGATATTGAGGTATTCTTCACCCAGGAGACCCTCAATAATCAGAAGTTAAGTAACTATGCTATCAGAGAAGGCACTTATGAACTTCTGTATTTCAGTAAATACACGAAAACACTATTTCCCGATGCAAAGCTTGGAGAACTATGTCACAGAGTAATCTATCATCGGGAAAATCCTTGTGAGGATTGCCCGTTAAAGGGCTTGGACAATAATAATTCCGTATATTCCGTAGATACCTACAAGGAAGAGAAGGACGCCTGGTACAGTACTACAGTATCACAAATTACCATTTCAAACGGTCAAAAAATCAACTTGATCTGTTCTTCCGATGTTACGGGCTTCATTGAGAGGGTTAACTCTAAGGATTCTCTTACAGGACTGCTGACACTGACAAAGTTTGAAGTTGATGCTATGAAACAGATGACAGCTGTTCCTACCTTGAAGTATCTGATTTTATACAGTGATTTTGATAAGTTTAAGAACATCAATTCAGAATGGGGATATTCCATCGGTAATGAGCTTTTGATACAATTTGCGAATATCACAGGCAGATATCTCAAAGCTTCTGAATTATTCTGCAGAATAACGTCGGATAAATTTATTATGATGCTGTCCTATCATAATAAAAAAGGTGCTTTGGACCGGATAAAGATTGCTTATTCCAAAATAGAAGAGGAACTGAATATTAAATTTCCTAACCTTAATCTGGTAATCACCAGCGGTATTTATTTCCTGACACCGGAAGATAAAAATATCACAATTGCAATTGATAAAGCTAATATCGCAAGAAAAACAATTAAAGGCATCCACAAGAGTGAATATGCAATTTATGATGAAGCGCTGCACATGCAGATTACAAAGGAAAAGATGATTGCCGGTAAGATGCATCATGCTCTTAAGAACAATGAATTTGTCGTATACATGCAGCCGAAGGTGGATCTGAAAACCTCAAAAATAATCGGTGCCGAGGCTCTTGTCCGTTGGAAGCTTCCAACCGGAGAAATCCTCAGCCCTATGGAGTTTATTCCAATCTTTGAGAAAAATGGATTTATTGACGAACTGGATTTTTATGTATATGAGAAAACCTTAAAAGCCTTACGTCAATGGATTGATATGGGAAAGAAGGAATTGGTTATCTCAATGAATGTTTCCCGCATTCATCTTAAGGATGTTAAATTTTTGGATCGGTTGGATTTTCTGCTGGAAAAATATCAGATACCCAGCAGACTGATAGAGCTTGAAATTACGGAAAGCATGTTCTTTATTGAATTGGAGCAGATCGAATATATCATTCGCGGCCTTCGAAAAAGAGGTTTTCTGATATCCATCGATGATTTTGGTTCAGGTTATTCCTCCCTGAATATGCTTAAGACACTTCCGATAGATATTATAAAGCTGGACAGAGAGTTTTTCATGAAAAACGAAATGGGAGCGCCCGATAAAATTGTCATATCCGGAATTATTTCTTTGGCTAAGGGGCTTGGATTGAAGGTAATATCCGAGGGCGTAGAGACCCTGGATCAGCTTGCCTTTTTGCAGGAAAGCTCCTGTGATATGGCTCAGGGTTATCTATTCTATAAACCGATGCCCTTGGAGGATTTTGTAGAAATTATTGATTGAGCATAAGATGGAAAGCCATCCGGACACGGTTAACGTGAAAAGATGGCTTTTTCATGTTTAGGGTGTGCATTTACAAACTCTTTGCCCTGCTATTGGTATTGATTGATACTTGTTTAAAAAATTTATTAAAAATTTTTCACTTTTCTTAAAAATCATGCAACCTTTTTCTATGCAGCTTCGTTTAATATGTAAAAGGAAATTTATGTATTGTGTATTTAGGAGGAGCCGCATGAAAAAAATCGTTTACAAGTATCAGATCAGTAAATTCAGACGTTTTACGACTGGGTTATTATTTGCAGGAATTACTATGATTGCGTTGATATTATGCATAGTTAACATATCTGATCCTTCTGTTGGAAAGACAGAGGTTATTCTCCCTTTCATTATTGCGATCGCCAGCATTATTATGGGATCCTTTTCAATGTTTAGGGATAACGAGATAACAAAAGATAAGTATAATATGAACTGATTGAATATATAGTAAATCAATAAAATATAATACGAATAAAGACGGAGTGCTTTGTTTGATAATAAACTGTACTATTTCTATAGGTACAGTTTTTTTGTTATATTTTGAATGATTTGTTGTAGATATATGAAGTATATTGTTTAATATTACACTTTACGCTTGAATAAAAGCGAATTGTGTGTTATTATATAGGCAGCTCATTAAAAATATTACATAGCTGTAATATTTTTCACTAACGCCCATGATGCTGCTTGCAGCATCATAAGAAGAATTTTGGCTCTTTCAAAATTCTTTCAATACTATCATGATAAAATTCTGCAGACTTTACGGATGCCCATTCCGGTAAAGTTATGTAACTGCTGCAGGGGGAAAGGAAAAATTGAAAAGGAACAAAAATAGCACAAGGAATTTAAACAATCTTGGGGGAAAGTTTAAACATGTTCTTTTGCATATGGGAGGAAGTATAAAAGCGAAATTAATACTGGCCTTCTTAGTTCCGGTTATTTTTATTGTTGTTTTAGGTTTTGCGGCATTTTCTATTTCGTCGAATGCAATTGCAGACAGCTTTACATCATCGACAGTCAATCTTATTACCTCAACAGGAAGTTATTATGATGTAGTTATGCAGGGCATTCGCGGAAAAGCAGTAGAGTTATCTACTGATTCGGAAATTAAAGGATATTATAACGGTGAGTATTATGTTGACCCGGAAGCTGAGGTTCAGAAGGGTGTCAAAAAGCTAAGCGAAGCTGAAGTATATACGGATATCCGTAATAAAGCATCGACGCTGACTGTTTCCGATAAGTACATAGAAAATGTTGTCATTTTCACGGATTATGGATATCCATTATCCTCTTATGGCAGCTTTAAGGATCAAACTCCTTATGCGACCTTTAAAGATTCAGAGGAAGCTGCAAATATTAAGAATGATACTTGGACGGGATATCATAAATTTTTGGACGAACAATTAGGTATTGCTCCTTCCAAATATGCGATTACCTTGACAAAGCCTTATATCAATGGGGCTTCAAAGAAATCCGGATATATCGTAATTGATATATCAATGAATGTTGTTACGGAAGCACTTGCTTCCATGGAGCTTCCGGAAGGAAGCGTGGTTGTGTTCATCTCTCCGGATGGCAGAGAGATTACATCAAATGGAACCAGTGAAATTGCGATTATCTATAATCAACCGTATTATAACGAGGCTGTCGCAAGTAAAGATCCTAATTATATGAAAGAAAATGTTAACTATAATGGAAAAGGTCATCTTTTCATTAGCTCTAAAATCGGTGCAACCGGAGCTATGGTAGCAGCTTTAGTTCCTACTTCCAAAATTACGGAGCGTGCAGGCGGTATTAAATTCTGGTCAATTCTTATTGTTTTGGCAGCAATGATAGTAGCTGGCGTTACCGGAGTAGTGGTTGCTTCCGGAATAGGTATGAATATCAGAAACATCATTGAAATCTTATCAAAAGCTGCGGAAGGTGACCTGACGGTTACCGTAAAAACCAGACGTAAGGATGAATTCCATATCTTAACAGAAAGCATCAACCACATGATTCTTAATGTTAGGAAGCTGATTACGAAAGCATCGGGCGTTGGTGATACCGTAATTACCTCCTCCCAGAATGTGACGCAGAATTCAGAGATGCTGTTAGCTGCATCCCAGGATATCTCGAAAGCGATTTCAGAAATCCAGCAGGGTATTGTCCAGCAGGCATCCGATGCTGAGCAATGCTTACATCAGACAGACGAGCTGGCTAACCAGATTGAGCTTGTATACGAGAACTCTGTTGCTATTGAGAAAATCACTTCCAATACCAAGAATGTCGTAACTGATGGTATCACGGAAGTAGACCAATTAAACAGTGCAACAAAGGCTAGTATTCAGATCACCAACGATACGATTAAGAGTATCGAAGAGCTGGAAGCAGAATCCAGAGCAATCACAGAGATCATTGCAGTTATTAACGATATTGCAGAACAGACAAATCTCTTGTCATTGAATGCTTCTATCGAAGCTGCCAGAGCAGGGGATGCCGGCAGAGGCTTCTCAGTAGTTGCGGATGAGATTCGTAAGCTTTCCATCAAATCAGTAAATTCTGCTTCTGAGATTGAGAAAATTATTAATAATATTAATAAGAAGACTCATTTTACCGTAGAGACGGTAAAGCAGGCCAGCGTGATTTCAAAGACAACGGAAACCAGACTGATGAATGTTGTTCAGCTGTTTAATAACATCAATATCCATGTGGATGATCTGGCTAACAAGATGAGTAAGATTGCAGACGGAATTAATGACATTGATAAATCGAAGAATGATACACTCAGAGCGATTGAAAGCATTTCTGCAGTAGCGGAACAGACATCAGCAGCTTCCCAGGAGGTCGATGCAACTGCCGGACAGCAGTTGGATGCTGTTACAAAGCTGAATGAAGCATCGAAGTCCTTGAACAATGACGCTTATGATTTGAAGGAAGCTATCCAGATGTTTAAGATTGATTAAAACACATATAATTTAGTATATTTATGCAAATCAAGAATATAGCCGCAGCAGATGGATTCCATTGCGAAGCGGCTATATTCTTTTTTAAACATGTATATTTTTTCACCTTCAATTTTGAGCATAGGATAGTATAAATATTATTTCATTTCACAGAAATGACAAAATAGTGCTTGATTATTTTGAGGTTAGCTATTATCATTAAGAATGTCTGAAAATCTGAAGAGAAAATATGGAGGAATGTTACATGAAAAATATGAAAAGCAGTTCAAAATCACTGACCAGCAGTTTTTTTGATTCAAAGCAAAAAATTATTGGAGTCAGTATCATAGCTACTATTGTAGTTTTGTTCGTTGCTGTATTCATGATTGTTGAAAGCAGTTATGGAAATTGGATCGTTAAGAATAAAACGGCTTTAAAACTGGAATATGTGAAAACATCCTTTGTTAATGCAGATTCTACGGTTAAAGATGGAATAGATACGGGAAGCATTGCAACTAAGACAACTTTTAAGAAGCCATTAGAGCAGGTTAACCTTAAATTAACTGAGTCTAATTTGGAAGTTCGTTTTCAATTTGAGAATTCCAAAGAGATGTTTACGGATGTCGGATTTTTTAATGATAACTTTAAAGGCAATATCAATATTACCTTTGAGAAGACAGATGATCCGAATTTGGTAAAAATGAAGATTAAAGCAGGTAACGGTATCTTCCAGTCAAAGACAGTAGACTGCAATGAAGAATTTACGATCAATATCAGCGAAGGTAAGATATACGAATAGAGATTAATAATACCACAACGTAATTGGAGGTTTCGATGGTTAAATTATATGAAAATGGTATCTATCTGTTAAATGGTACCGAGATTATTGAAGACAATGCACAAGCAGGTGCAGCTATAGCCGTAAAAACTGGAATGGAGCTTAAAAAGGAAGAAGCAAAGAAGGGCACCATGGCTTATGAAATATTAAGCAGCCATAATACTTCCGGCAATGATAAGAAGCTGAAAATCAAGTTTGATAAGTTAACTTCACATGATATTACCTTTGTCGGTATTGTACAGACAGCGAGAGCCAGCGGTCTTGAGAAGTTCCCGGTGCCATATGTTTTAACAAACTGCCACAATAGTTTATGCGCAGTTGGTGGAACGATTAATGAAGATGATCATATGTTTGGTCTGTCCTGCGCGAAGAAGTACGGCGGAGTATATGTACCTCCTCATCAGGCAGTTATCCATCAGTATGCACGTGAAATGCTTGCTGCAGGTGGTAATATGATCCTTGGCTCTGACAGCCATACCCGTTATGGAGCTCTAGGTACCATGGCAGTAGGCGAAGGCGGCCCTGAGATCGTAAAACAGCTGTTAAGTAAAACCTATGATATCAATATGCCTGAAGTAATTGCCATTTACCTGACTGGTACACCCAGAAAGGGTGTCGGACCTCAGGACGTAGCTTTAGCAATCATTGGCGCAGTATTTGCAAATGGTTATGTTAACAATAAGGTAATGGAATTTGTCGGCGATGGTATTAAGAACTTAAGTGTTGATTTTAGAATTGGTGTAGATGTTATGACCACAGAAACAACCTGTCTCTCCTCCATCTGGGAAACTGATTCTGCAGTAAAAGAATTTTATGAACAGCATCGCAGACCGGATGATTACAAGGAATTAAAACCGGAGAAGGTTGCTTACTATGATGGATTAGTATCTGTGGATTTATCACAGATTAAGCCGATGATCGCTATGCCGTTCCATCCCAGCAATGTATATACCATTGATGAACTGAATGCTAATCTGTATGATATTCTGGATCATATTGAGAAGAAGGCATTGGTTAGCTTAAATAATAGCAAGGTTAAATATTCCTTGAAGGATAAAGTAAGAAACGGAAGACTCTATGTAGATCAGGGAAATATCGCAGGCTGTGCCGGCGGTGGATTTGAGAACATCTGCGACGCAGCTGACATACTGGACGGCAAATACATAGGTGCAGATGAATTTTCCTTAAGTGTATATCCTGCAAGCCAGCCCGTATTTATGGAATTGGTGAAAAATGGCTCCGCAGCAAAATTAATGGCTTCCGGTGCAACCATTCGAACCGCATTCTGCGGACCATGCTTTGGCGCTGGAGATGTTCCGGCTAACAATGGCTTTAGTATCCGTCATACAACCAGAAACTTCCCCAATAGAGAAGGCTCCAAGATCACGAACGGACAGATTGCTTCCGTAGCCTTAATGGATGCAAGATCCATCGCAGCCACAGCAGCAAACCAGGGTTATCTTACCTCCGCGGAAGATATCGATGTAAACTTCAAGAAACCGAAATATTTCTTTGATAGTACGATTTATGATAACCGTGTTTATAATGGTACAGGTAAGGCTGATCCAAGTGTTGATATTAAATTTGGTCCCGGAATTGTTGACTGGCCGGTCATGACAGCATTAAGTGATGACTTAGTCCTTAAGGTTGTATCCGAGATTCATGATCCGGTTACCACCACCGATGAATTAATTCCTTCCGGCGAGACTTCCTCCTACCGCTCCAATCCTTTGGGCTTGGCTGAATTCACTTTATCCCGTAAGGATCCGGCTTATGTTGGTCGTGCAAAAGCAGTTCAGAAGGCAGAGAAGGCAAGAATTGCAGGAGAGGATATCATCGCCGCAAACGCGGAGCTTAAGGATGTATATCAGGCAATTGAAGCGAAATTCGGCGTAGATAAGAAAGCAACACAGATCGGCAGCACAATCTTTGCGGTAAAACCCGGTGATGGTTCTGCAAGAGAGCAGGCTGCAAGCTGTCAGAAGGTACTGGGCGGATTTGCTAACATTGCCAATGAATATGCCACCAAGCGTTACCGCTCCAACCTGATTAACTGGGGTATGCTTCCATTTTTATTCAAAGGCGATATACCCTTCACGAACGGAGACTACATCTTTATTAAGGACATTAAGAAGGCTGTTATCGATAAGACCTCTGATATTAAGGCATTTGTCGTTAATAAAGATATGAAGGAATTTACCTTACATCTTGGTGAACTCACCGATGATGAGAGAAAAATTATCTTAAAGGGATGCCTGATTAATTACTACAGAGGGTAATTTTCAATCATATAATAATATGAAATAGATTTCTATCAGCACCGCCGGAGCAACTTCTGGCGGTGTTTATTTATCGTGTAGGGGAATGAGCCA
>Ga0207800_1000578_pt1 | contig 10213 bp, 8 predicted proteins | sample LuqExpMetageno11_FD_187769 | JGI IMG/M metagenome (GOLD analysis project Ga0207800, IMG submission 187769) | Tropical forest soil microbial communities from Luquillo Experimental Forest, Puerto Rico - Sample 11 (SPAdes) | ecosystem: Environmental > Terrestrial > Soil > Tropical forest ...
TCTGGAGTTGTAACATCCATGATCACACCCCCTTTTTGCATACGTGAAAACCCACGCTTAATAAGTTCTGTCCCGTGTCGTAATTTTTCAAACTCCATGGATGTCATCCTTGTTTTTCAGTTAAATTTTTTAAAAAAGATAACAAATCAAATTGACAAAGAATAATTACTGAAAATAAATAGATGAGTTTCACCTCATCAATTTATAGTTTTTTTATTGCTTTTTGTAGCATTGAGATCTAAATTAGCTTTAGTGCCAGAAGCACCATTAAAGTTACACTTGCTCAAGAGCCTGCTCTATATCTGAGATTATATCTTCTATATCCTCAGTGCCTACAGAAAGGCGTATGTAATCTGGTGTAACTCCATTTGCTTTCTGTTCGGCCGGGGTTAATTGCTGGTGTGTGGTAGTTGCTGGATGGATAACAAGACTTTTGGAATCTCCGATATTCGCAACATGTGAAAGCAATTTCACAGAGTTAATAAACTTTTTACCTTCTTCCACGCCACCTTTCACACCGAAACCTAGCAATGCACCGTAACCGCCTTTGAGATACTTAGATGCAAGTTCATGGCTTGGATGATTCGGTAAACCTGGATAATTAACCCAGGAGACCTTGGGATGATTAGACAGATATTCTGCCACCTTGAGGGCGTTCTTTGAGTGTCTCTGCATTCTCAGATGCAGGGTTTCAAGTCCCTGAAGCAGCAGAAACGAATTAAAAGGTGAAATAGCGGCACCTGTATCTCGAAGAAATTGCAGCCTCGCTTTATAGACAAATGCAACGTTCCCAAGCCCAGGGAAGTCTGAAAACGTATCCCAGTATTTTAGGCCGTGATACTCTGGATCAGGATCTGTGAATTCCGGGAACTTACCGTTGTTCCAAGCGAACTTTCCGGAATCGACTATAGAACCAGCAATTGAGTTTCCATGCCCGCCAATGAATTTGGTTGCTGAATGCACAACGATATCGACTCCATGTTCAATAGGTCGGACAAGCCCTACAGCACTTGTGTTGTCTACAACAACTGGAATCCCAGCTTCATGGGCAATAGCTGCGATTGCCTCAAAATCTGGAACATCAAGCTTTGGGTTACCCAGCGACTCAATATAAATAGCCCTAGTTTTCTCATTGATAGCTTTTCGGTATGCTTCTATATCAGTTGAGTCTACAAATATCACTTTTCTTCCCAGCTTGGGAAAAGTATAATTGAAAAGTTCATAGGTTCCACCGTAAAGATTGTTTCCGGATACTATTTCGTCTCCTACTCTGGTAATAGTTAACAGAGCATAGGTTATTGCTGCTGAACCGGATGCAACTCCAAGAGCCCCAGTTCCACCTTCAATTGCAGCTATGCGCTGTTCAAACACATCAGTAGTAGGATTCATTATACGGGTGTAGATGTTGCCAAGCTCTTTGAGCCCAAAAAGATTGGCTGCTTGATCAGTATCCTTGAAAACATACGATGTAGTCTGGTATATCGGTACAACACGTGCTCCTGTTGTTGGGTCTGGAACTTGTCCAGCGTGAAGGGCAAGTGTTCCTAACTTATAGTTATTAGTCATTAGAATTTTTCTCCTTATTTATCTGAAGATTATATTTTTCAGCTATTTCCTGGAATGTGTCTACTACATAGCGAACTTTCTCCCACGAAAGTCCATATGTATTGAGTTTCCAGACTCGTGTGGCTCCTGCAAATTCTCCGACTATACCCTTGCTTGAAAGTTCGTCTGAAAGGAAGAAACCTCTACGTTTATGCTTCTGCGCTACAAGATCAAAGCTCTTGATAGTGTCAACTTTGGAGAGAGTGTGCTTGCGTGGATACTCTGAGACTACTTTACTGCCTTCAATAGCGAGTAAACCATCAATCAAATAATTCGATTTTTTCAACTCATCTTCCCAGTTACTTACTCTCTCTTTAACTGTAGGGAATGAAGCCATCATACCTAGCAATGTTGAGCCCATCAGTGTGCAGCCAAGCATTTCAACTTCTTTGACACCAAACTTACGCTTGGTAAGATCACCTGTCATCTGAGTTGTACGGAATATCTTGGGAGCCCATTCCTCAGTTGTTGCAAGTACCCCTGAAGGTGCAGGGGATGCCATGCTTTTGTGACCTGACCCTACAATAAAGTCAGCACCAATATCTTTTCCATCAACTGGCCTTACTCCAACAGTATATGCCCCGTTATATAGGAAAGGAATATCATATTGGTGGGCAACTTTTGCAATGCCTTTTACATCATGCTCATTTGCGTATTGGTAATCAAAATGGTCGATCATTACCAATACAGGTAATTTGCCTGTTTCCTGCTTAACCGCTTCAATTTTCTCAGCAGTAGCATCTGCAGTCACAATATTATGCTCGTTTAAGGGTACTTCTCTAACTATTCCTCCTGCTCCTTCTACTGCAAGAAATTCTGTATAATGAGCAAGAGCTGAGACTATTACGGAATCACCTTTATTGACCAGAGATGATGCTACTGCCTGGAAACCTCTCCTTGCACCTGGTACTACTCGAGCTACATCCATGTTAACGAAGCTTGCGAGTTGTTCATGAAATGGAGCCACAGGTGGACTGCTTATTTTGTCCAACCTGAAAGGTTTGCGGCAGGCATCACAGGTAGAATATCCATCGCCATATGCTATGAGAGCTTTTCGGGCTTCGGGTGTAAGTCTTCCAGCTGCCTGGATTGGCTGTATATTGATGTTTGTTTCTTCTCTGGACCGAATATCAATGTTATTAGCTATTTTCCTTACTTCCGGAATTCCGGTATCGTTCTCTATATCGTCCAGAATTTTTCTGACCTTGTTTACACTTTCTTTAATAGTGTGTTCTTCTTCTGGGTTTGTGATATTTGGAAGCCTTTGTCTAAGAGTTTCCCTAATATCTTCAAGGGCAAAAAGTGCCTCAAATGTTTTTTGTGTTCTTATATCCATATACTACCCCTAAGCTAAGACCCGGAATCGAACCGGGATAGAATGGAGTTGCAATCCATCGCGTAGCCTTTCCGCCATCTCAGCATTTTTGTAATCTTGTTATCTTTTGTAATCTTACTTTTGTGATTTTGTTGTTCAATACTCCTATTCCGCAGATATACACGATTGAGGGGTTATTTGCTGCCCAGTATCCCATTTAACTGATGCCGTTTTTGGGTCATATCCATACTGAGGAATGAATATTATTTTGTGCACTTCTGCGGAAAGTGAGTTGCACAGATTTGATTGTGGGTTTGTTATTTGAGCTTGGTCTGTTCATCTACAACTAGGCGTTTTTCATATCTTGTAAGTTGAATCACTTGGTGACTGGCACCTCTAAGCTTCAAAATTTTGAAGCTTCCATCTGCTATTTGTTTTTGTTATAGTTTCTTTATGTAAGCCTCCTTCAGGGCAAAAATCCCTAAATTTTCTTGCTAAAAGCTTCCTGTTATATTCACAGAAAACTTTCAAGCCAGAGCCTTGAATCGAACCGGGATAAATAGATCTGCAGTCCACTGCATAGCCTTTCCGTCATCTCGGCACCCGTTACCATCACAATTGTGAACTGACAAAACATAATACTTGGTTTTAATATTTAAACCTGCTTTTTGAGGCAAAAACTAAGTCAAACATTCTCGTGTTTGTGTCAGAAGTAAAATTGAAGAAGAAAATACTCGATCTCAAAAAATGAGTTTTTTTGAAACTACATGTTACAGCAAATTTTTACAAAAAAAGAAATGGAGGTTATGGACTTTATAGATAGTCTCAATCAACAACAATATGAGGAGGTTAAGGTTTCGGTTAGATGTGGAACCATAGAGTGAGTTAATGTACTATCTGACCCTATGACAAAGTTCCCGTATAACCCTGTATCTTTTTTATTCGTTCTTAGTTGTCTGCGCACTTTGATTCCTGTTCCTGAAATGTGATATTTATTGAATATCTGCCATAGTCGGGATTTTCCTTCTTCTAGAAGATCACTCTCATTTTGAACGAGCTTTTGTTCAATCAAATTAAGAGGGCTGGTTCTAACTTCGAGGGATACATATTCTAATGCAAAAAACACATGATACATTGTACGTAACAGAATATAGAATCCAGTTAGATCAAGAGCTTCCCAGAAGATCTCGACTGCAAGTTCATCGTCAAACTCTTCCCAGACCTTTTCAATGATATTTTCATTCAAATTGAGGGAAGAACTCTTTGTTCCGTCAACGATCTCTCCTTTCATACATTAACCTTGTTAAGTTCATGCATTTACCTTCTTTAAATTAATTTATCTGTTCTATTATTTTTTTCATTTTTCCTGTTTTCCAATTTTTTATGAGGATTCCGGAATCGTTTTTAGGATAACAACTCAAAGTATTTTCTGTGTCCTTATATCCTTAGATCATAGAAAGCCTCAAAACCAAGATCCAGATTCAAACTGGAATGAATAGCTCTGCAGTCTCTATATGCCTTTCTGTTATCTTGGTATCCGTTGTCATCACAATTGTGAACTGACAAAACATCCTATTCATTATTAATATTTAAATATCATTTTTAAGGCAAAAGGTACCTGAAAATTATCTTTATCATTAGATAAAGGATGGAATTTGCCTATTTTACAGAAAAAAAAGCAGCTGTGCAACCTTTCTGATATCAACATGAATTTTAAGATTATTTCTGAAGATTCAAAAGGTTAAATAGGAACTGTTGCGATTCAACAATTATAATGTCCTAGTATCTGTAATTTCAGATCTGAAAAGTTATTATATTTGCTAAATTATTTTGACTTATAACTCAGAAACAAGGCATTATTGGAACTCTTGGACCTTAATTATTCAAGCTTAGATAGATTTTTTAAAGCCTCATCAATAAAGTATGGAGCTTCTATTGGTTTGATTCCTCTTTTCCTTAACTCTTCTTGCGGCTTACTGCCAATTCTGGAGCAAAGCAAAGCCTCACAGTCAGAAATCAAAGAAATTATTCTGTTCAAAACATCATCTGCATGCCCATAGTCTGCTGAGCCACATAAAGGTATAGTCTCTCTTACTTCTAAAAACTGTATTTTGCCGCAATCATCAATCTCAAATATAAAAAAACGAGATGCCTTTCCAAAATGCTGATTGATAACCTTACCATCACTTGAAACAATAGCGACTTTCATTTCTTTTATCTCCGTTTTTCCTATTAAAATGTAAAGTATAAATTTCCTCTGTTTGAAGATTAAATATAATTTATTTTTTATTAATTGTATGTAGCTCATATGCATTAGCAGGATATATTTCTAAAAAAATAGAAAACCTGTAATTAAAAATACGTTTGGTGATTTTTCCTTCTACTTTTCACTTACTTATTATTTTTTGGGATTTTCTCATTTTCGCATATAACAAATCAAAAAACATTCTCAGTTTTTATGTTAAGTAGCTATTTTGTGTAAAGCTTTGAGAATTGAATACTTCTTATTCTCTAAGGTCACACTGTAATAAGGAACGAGTTTAGGAGAAAATCCCATGATATAATCCGTAAACCTGGGAACATTTCCTGCCATAACATTCATATATTCAAAATTTCTGGACTGCAAGTCAAGAAACTCGTTATAGTAAAGGAGAGCATTTGATCCCCTCAAGCTAAATGCTGGATTTCGGGCAGAAGACCAACCAATCGTACTTTCTTTCCCGTAAAAAGTCAAATGTGCTGCGACAGCTTCTCCTTCTGGAGTTTCGGAAACAAGCATGTAACCGATATCCTTTTTTCGAATAAGATCAAAAACTTTTTCGAAAAACCTTCTCGGGAGTGGCGGTTTTAGATTCTGCCTCTCATATATTTTGGAAAATAGACTATAGTAAGTTTCAAGATCATTCCATATCTTTGTCTCAAGTCCTGCCTTTAACGCAGACTTGAGATCCTTTCGGATTGTTCTTGAAATCTTACTATCAACATTTTCTTTTAGATCCAGATGATGGGTATAATGAACCTTTGAGTCCCATCCATACCAAGTAAATGGTCTGATATCTTCAATTCCCGGAGAGAATTTCAGGTGAATACTATCGAAACCCTGCCTGCACAGGAATTTCCTGAGTGCATCAAAGATTTCGTGAGTTTCCTGTACTCTTTTACTTGTTTTGGAGCTGGAATTTTCTTTTATAAGAGGTCCACAGTAGTCAGTCATATTACTGGTCGAAGATGCCATTTTGAGAATACCTTTGAAGTTCCTAACAAAAAGAGGACATCCACCTACAAGCTCATCGTTTCGGAAACAACCGTAAATTCTAAGATCTTTTGAAAGAACATTTCTGTAAGTTTCCAGCCAGTCACTAGTATGAAAAAGTGTACCAGGTTGAGCTTCTTCTACGAGCAAATCCCACTCTTTGTATTCGGATGGTACCAATTCTCTAACTTCTATTTCAGTCATTTTGAGTCTCGTTGAATGGAGATTTATGTTTTTCAGGATTAATTAGGATTTACATAGTTGAAAAAAAATCAATAATACCAGATTTAAGTTGCTCAAATTTCAACTTAAACAATAAGGTCATAAGTACCTGATTTTCTGTTTATATTCCTATTCCCCAGATGTATACAATTGAAAAGTGGATTTGTCTAGTATCCCATTCAATCGATGCCGATTTAGGGTTATATCCATACGGAAAAACGGTTATTCTTTTTTGCTAAAAGTTTTTTCATAAATCTTAGAGAAAACTTTTAAGCCAGAACCTGGAATCGAACCAGGATAAAATGGATCTGCAGTCCATTGCGTAGCCTTTCCGCCACTCTGGCACCTATGTTCACAATTGTGAACAAGCAACATGTCATATTCATTTCTAATATTTAAACCTACTTTTTGAGGAAAAATATGCCTTTTACGACAAACAGGACCTGAAATTTTTCTTCAAAGCTTCCCTATCATATTTACGAAAAACTTCTAAGCCAGAACTTGGAACCGAACCGAAATAAAAAAATCTTTTTCAATTCTTAGTATTCACTTTTTATGATTAATTCAAATCGATCATAACCTTTTTAATTCACAATTGTTAATATTGTAAAGTTCACAATTGTTAATTAATTTGGTTTACAATTGCAAACACTACTAACACTCTATTAGTAAACAGTAACTGTACTGAGCAAATACATTGAATATTTTGCTTTCTGAAGTGCATAATTATGGACAAAGAACTTGATGCAAATATTAAGGCTTACCTCATAAGCATAGGGAGCGTTCAGGTAGATGACTCCCTTTTTCCTGATAAGCTTGAAAGTAAGGCTACAGCTGGCCCCGGAGCAGGCGGCACTTCGATCTTTCTTAAATCGGGAAGTCGAAGAGTTAGGCTCACAATTAATAACCTATCTCCTTTGCATATAGAGCCAGAAGATGAACATGTTATTGTCATGAAAGACGATGAAGTCATTGCTAGGGGAGTACTTGAACAGCCGCTATGCCATTGTCCAGAACAGGCCTACATTACGTTATCTGAAAAATGTGTATACAATTGCCAGTTTTGTCCGGTACCGAAAATGCAAGGTGAGATAAAAGACAGTACAAAGGTTCTCAAGATGGTTGAGGAAGCTTATTCAACAGGTAAACTAAAAGCAATTTCCCTTACCAGTGGCGTAGCTGTTTCGCCAAAAAAAGAAGTTGAAAGGGCAGCCAATATTATAAAACAGCTAACACGTGAATATGATCTTCCAATAGGCGTCTCAGTCTATCCCGCTACAGGTTCGTCAGAAGAACTTTATTCTGCAGGTGCATGTGAGATAAAATACAATGTTGAAACTATGGACCCTGAGCTTTTTCGCCGCTTCTGTCCGGATCTTTCGCTTTACACAGTTCTTGATGCTCTCGACAATGCGGTGAGTATTTTCGGCAGAAATCGGGTCTCTTCGAACTTTATAATCGGCCTTGGGGAAAGTGATGAGACTGTCAGAAAAGGTGTCAAACTCCTTACGAGTAGGTGTATAATTCCAATTCTCAGACCTATTTCTCCTCATCCTCTCAGGAAAGAAGTGAAGATAACTAGGCCAGACGCTGCAAGGCTCTTAAAACTGGGAGGTATACTGAAGGATGTGCTTGACCGTGAGTCTCTTTGTGTAGATAAATCGCAAACAATGTGCCTCTCCTGCACTGGTTGTGATCTAACGCCTTATAAAGATATTTAAGCACATAAAACGGTTTCAACACATTTTGAGGAGAAACTAATTGTTTTTCCATTTAGATCTTGTAACAATTTCCTAATTATTGAGAGAAAATTTTAGGTTTGAATTAATTTATTTTTTCCAGTATTTATAACTAAGTTTCCTAATAAGGATATAATTTCGTTATATTTTAGCTTTTAAGGTAAAATACTATTCTTTTGTGGAAAGGCTTATAAATCTCAAATCATCACAATTGTGTACATGACAGAACAATTCACTCTTACCATTCAATCTGGGAAAAACAGACTAGGAGAACAGGAAGGATTTGAAAGCATAGAAATAAGGCCAGGGGATACTCTCTCAATAGTAGGTCCAACTGGTTCAGGAAAAACAGCTTTAATTAATGATATTGAAACCCTTGCACAGGGAGATACTGTAACAGGTAGGAGGATACTTATCAATGGCGAAGAACCTCCTGAATCCTTCGTACGGGAGCCAACCTTCAAACCAATTGCCATGATAACCCAGAACACGCGTTGTCTGGCAGATCTTTCAGTTGAAGAATTCCTGCTAATGCATATCAGGGCACGGAAACCAGGCAGAGAAGACCTGCTTGAAGAAACTATGACTCTTGCAAATACATTTACAGGTGAAGCGATAAGCCTTAAAAGCAGGATGAGCGGTTTATCCGGAGGTCAGACTCGGTCTCTTATGATTGCAGATGCCCTTGTAATTGGCGATACCCCAATACTTTTGCTTGACGAAATTGAAAATGCAGGTATTTTTAAAAACCGAGTAATCCAATCTCTTCAAAGAGGAAACAAGGCGGTCATCCTTGTAACACACGATCCTTATCTTGCTCTTATGGCAGACAGGCGTATAGTAATGAAGTATGGTGGAGTTGCATCTGTAATCGAATCGAATGGAGAGGAACAGTATCTTATTGAAGATCTTGCTCTAATCGAAGACAGACTCCATCAAATCAGGGAAAAACTCAGACAGGGTGCTGCTTTTTCATCCGTATCTTCAAAAGTCTTGATAACCCCAGTCAAGCAAAGCCTCCAGTTGAACAGGGTATGATCAAGATGAAACTTCTCATAATTGCCGGGCCTCCAAGTGGAGGAAAAACAGCTGTGATCCGCCAAGTTATAAAAAATCTCCCTGAAGGTTCACTTCCCGCCTTTCTGAAAATTGATGTTGTACATGCAACAGAAGATCAGGAACTTGCAGAGGAATTCGATATTCCTGTCAAAAAGATCTATTCTGGAGATGTTTGTCCTGACCATATGGGAATTCTGGTTCTTGACGATGCACTACGCTGGGCTGAGAGTCTTTCAAGAAACATCCTGATAATTGAGAGTGCAGGCCTCTGTCTCAGGTGTACTCCTTATACAACGTACTCTCTTGGAATTGCAGTTGTCAGCGCGATCTCAGGAACAAACTCCCCTCTTAAAATGGCACCCTTGCTCGCTCTTGCGGATGTGGCAGTTGTTACCAAGACCGACCTTGTATCACAGGCAGAAAAAGAAGTTTTCAGGGAAAGTATCCGAAAAGTTGTCTCGAATATTGATATCGTAGAGACAAATGCAATTCAGGGAACAGGTTTAAGATACCTAATGAGGCGGATTGCCGATCACCCGGATATAGGATCTGATCCAATTGTGCTCAGAGGTGCCCCTCCACTTGGTGTATGTACAGTATGTATCGGGAAAAAAGAAGTCGGATGGAAAAATCACTTTGGAGTCATCAGGCCACTGGATATGCCAGAACCCTTATACCGAGGCGACTGATGATGAATGACTGGAATCCTCCTGGGAAAAATTGTGGAGCTTGCGGTTCTCAGACATGTTCTGACTTTGTTTCCAGGCTTGGAGCCGGATTAACAGAGTTAGATATGTGCCCATTCTACAATATAGAAAACGTCGTGCGTCCAGAGAAAACTATGAGCCGGAAATATACAGCAATCCAGGCAAGAAACATCACTTACTCCGGTGTAGATGTGGCTGGAAAAGAATACGACTTTGTCCTCCTCCCATTCCCGAATGAACCATCAGCTCGAAAATTCATAGTACCTTTCAGAGCAGACCTTGTAGAAAAATGGGATATCAAAAAAGGAGACCT
>Ga0207800_1000579_pt1 | contig 10184 bp, 8 predicted proteins | sample LuqExpMetageno11_FD_187769 | JGI IMG/M metagenome (GOLD analysis project Ga0207800, IMG submission 187769) | Tropical forest soil microbial communities from Luquillo Experimental Forest, Puerto Rico - Sample 11 (SPAdes) | ecosystem: Environmental > Terrestrial > Soil > Tropical forest ...
CATCTGCAGCAGGCGATTCCATCGGAAGAGCATTAAGACAATTGATCAAGCTGGCTGAATTTGATGGGACAATCAGTGGATTTTTAAATCAGTTAACGGATATCGATGCATTAATGAACGATCTTAACCGTGATTTATCACAATATCTTTCTGATATGGAGAATCCGGAAGAGGAGCTTGAGGAAGTAACCAAGCGGCTGGATTTAGTAAATCATTTAAAATCAAAATACGGTAACTCCATTGAACAGATAATCCGTTATGGCAAAGAGTGCGCAGAGAAACTTGATAAATACCGTGATTATGATTTATATATGGAAAAGCTCGATAAATCCTTAAAAGCAGCAGAAGCGAAACTTAGAGCCCTGTCTGAACGCTTGTCCGGCATCAGAAAAGATAAAGCGAAGGAACTTACAGGCAGGATACGGGAAGCATTAGTTGCTTTAAATTTCCTGGATGTAAAGTTTGAGATGACCTTTGAGCAGTTGGAACATTATACATCGAATGGCTTTGACGATGGTGAGTTTATTATCTCCACCAATCCCGGTGAACAGCTGAAACCATTATCCAGGGTGGCTTCCGGCGGTGAGCTTTCGAGAATCATGCTTGGCATCAAATCAGTTCTTGCAGATAAGGATGAGATAGGGACGTTGATTTTTGATGAAATTGATGTCGGTATCAGCGGAAGGACAGCGCAGAAGGTATCGGAACAGCTTTCTCTGATAGCCCAGAATCATCAGATCATCTGTATCACCCATCTTGCTCAGATTGCTGCGATGGCTGATTCCCATTATATCATTGAGAAGCAGACGGATGGCGTATCAACACAAACTATAATTAAAGAATTAGATCAACTGGAAGAAATTAACGAATTGTCGCGAATTCTCGGAGGTGCTGAAATTACGGAGCGTGTAAAAGAGAGCGCGAAAGAAATGAAAGAATTAGCTCTTGCTACTAAAAAATACAAGCTTTAAAAATAAAAAACAACGCATACTAAAAGTGTGGATACACAATACTATTTTGGGATATACAACATGATTGTATATCCTTTTTTGATTTCCGCAAAGCACTTACAAAAAAAGGTATGAGGTGAAAGGATGAGGAGCAATAAGCTGTATCGAAGGTTTTTAATAGGACTGTTTATTCTTAATATATTTTTGATTGTTTTTTATGTTTATTATTATATAGAAAAAAGCATTCCCAATGAGATAAAGATGGTAGTTGGAACCAGAGAAAATTTTAACTTCAATATGCCAATGGAAGCGAATATAGAGACAGAAGATGTTGGTGTAATCAGCGTTAATGACCTCAGGGTTCCATCGAATCAGATTAAAATAGATTTACAGGAGCCATTTACTTTAAGCTCCACACAAACCGGAAAATATAATGTAAGAATCAAATTGTTTGGGTTGTTTGATTTTAAGAATATTTCACTGGATGTAATTGAGACAGCTGAATTAATCCCATGCGGGACACCGATCGGAATCTATGTGGAAACTGACGGCATCCTGGTATTGGGCAGCGGTCGAATAACCGGGGAAGATGGACTTAATTATGAACCAATCAATAATAAATTAAAATCCGGTGATTATATATTAGCTATCAATGGCAAAAAGATCATTAAAAAAAGTGAATTGATAGATGAAATCCAGAAAAGCAACGGCAAAGATGTTACACTTTTAGTGAGAAGGAACGAAGAAGAAATCTCTGTGCGGATCACTCCGGTTAAGACCTCCAGCGGTAGTTATAAGATTGGTGCCTGGATCCGTGATAATACACAAGGTATTGGAACGCTTACATTTATTTCAACGGATGGTCAGTTTGGAGCATTAGGTCATGGAATAACAGATATTGATACAGGGTTGCTGATGGATGTAAAGGCCGGTTCCATTTATTCAGCTGAGATAATGTCCATCATTAAAGGTAAAGAAGGTGAACCAGGTGAATTAATTGGTATGATAAGACAAAGTGACAGATACCGGATGGGAAAGATTACCCATAATACTTATCAGGGTATTTTTGGGATAATTAATAGCGGATATGTACAGAGTATGAATACAAAAGCGTTGGAGATCGGTCTGAAGCAGGAGGTCAAAAAAGGTAAAGCCATGGTACGATGCACTGTTGAGGATAAGGTAGAGGATTATGATATAGTAATCGAAAGTATTGATGTAAGCAATACCAACCATAGTAAAGGTATCGTGCTTCGTATTACTGATCAAAGACTTCTTAATTTGACAGGAGGTATTGTTCAAGGTATGAGCGGTAGCCCTATTATACAAAATAATAAGATAATTGGTGCAGTTACGCATGTATTTATACAGGATTCAACGAAAGGTTACGGTACTTTCATAGAGAACATGGTAAATAATTTAGAATAAGGAAAAGTTTTGTTATAAAAAGAAGTCGACGAAATATGTCACGATAAAATTAAATAAATTTTATTATTACAGCATATAAATTGTTTATATTTTCCAATCATACAAAATATTGTGGTAGCCCCTTTTTCGTGTATTTATTCCCTTTTTTCGTTGTCGAATGGTGCGACAAGAAACATTTGATAGTTTATATTTGTGCAGATATAATTCTCTTATGGTAAAAATTTACAAGCAATGCCATAGCGAATATTAATGTAGGTTTTTGGAGTTTCATGTTGTTTATTGCCTTTTTATGTAAAACATTAATAAAAAAGGTCATAATATGTTACCAAATATTTGGTAAATTTGCTAAAGCGATAAAGATTGACGCTCAATTGAGTAAGTTGTATAATATATTCATAAACAACATGAAACCAGAAGAGCTACAAGTAAATTCACAAAATGTGAAATACCAGTACAATCAACCTAATCAAGATACAAAGGGGAAACGGGAACAATTAACGAGAATCAAAATAATGTATGGAGGTTGGAAAAGTAAATGAGTAAAATTAATGTAGCTATTGTTGATGACAATGAGAGGATGGTGAATCTACTCGAAGATATCTTGAAAGAGGATTCAGATATCGAGGTAGTCGGCAAGTCGGAAAACGGAATTGATGCTTTAGACATGATTAAGGAGAAAAAACCCGATGTTGTTTTACTTGATCTGATTATGCCGAAGTTGGACGGGCTTGGCGTAATGGAGAAAGTCAGGAGGGATTCCGAATTCAAGAAGAATCCTTCTTTTATTGTAATCACGGCTATTGGACAAGAGGGAGTTACGGAGAACGCATTTGAACTTGGAGCCAATTATTACATTATGAAGCCATTTGATAACAATGTGATCCTGTCCAGAATTAAGCAGATTAAAGGTGATTACCATAATAAACTGATAGACAATCACAGAGTAAGTGCTTATGAAAATAAGAGCGCTTATATGGAAAGAAACTTAGAATCAGACGTAACAAATATCATACATGAAATCGGTGTACCGGCACATATAAAAGGCTACCAGTACTTACGCGACGCTATCATGATGTCGGTTAATGATGCTGAAATGTTAAATTCAATCACAAAGCTGCTCTATCCTTCCATCGCGAAGCGTCATAAAACTACGCCAAGCAGAGTAGAAAGAGCAATCCGTCATGCAATTGAAGTGGCTTGGAGCAGAGGAAAGATGGATACCATAGATGAATTATTCGGATATACGGTAAGTAACGGTAAAGGAAAGCCTACCAATTCTGAATTTGTTGCTTTGATTGCAGATAAAATACGATTAGAGTATAAATTAAGATCATAATTAAGAATACAGATTGAGCTGAAGAGGATGTACTATGAACGGTACATCCTTTTAGATTTATAACATTTGCGCATTTAATTCTCAAGTAAGGGCACACGAATTGACAGCCTTTCATAAGCAAATTTGTGCCTGCGGCTCAAAGTCTGCAGGTTTTGAAGAAAGGCATGGTAATTTATATGAATATCTTCTCTCAATATTTGAAACAATAATTCTGTATGACATATTGAAAGGAGGATTTATTATGGCTAATCTGAGTGAAGTTGAATTACAGCATGTAAGGCATTTATTGCAATTTGGTGAGGCAGATATTGAGAAATTCAAAAACTACGCGCAAAATGCACAGGATTCAAATGTAAAACAATTCTTTGAAAAATCGGCACAGTCCTGTGAAAAAAACAGACAGACAATCTTACAATTCTTACAATAGGAGGTATTTCAGATGCAGGAAAAAGCAATGGTCTCAGATGCTCTGAACACAATAAATTCTGGGATGAAAACTTATACGGATATGATTGCCCAGACAGAAAACCAGCAGTTAAGAAGTGCTTTACAGCAAATGAGAAATGAAGCAGAACAATCACAATACGAATTATATACAATTGCAAAGAATAAAAATTATTATCAACCGGCTCAGCAGGCTTCCCAAAGCGAAATTAACAGTCTTAAATCCATCTTTGTGGGCAGTACCGGATGGGCTGGTAATTCCGAAAGCATAATAGGTAACATCAGTATGACAGGAAATACCTCCTGGCCTTCCAGTACAATGGGCAGCAGTTCAGATATGTCGGACGGCACCAGCAATATCGGTTCCATGCCCGGAAGTTCCGGCACCTCAAGCAGATCATAAATTACGACTGATAGCTGATGCTCCGGATAAGCAGCTTACAATATGTAATCGTAATCTTTGATAGCATATGGCTGCTATCAAAGAATACATATTACAATTTCTGATATCGGATGAGTTCTTGGAAATAGCTTGTCTTAATATTATATATAGTAAAATATGTATAAATCAACTTAATAAAGTAAACATCTATATTTAATTTTGCACAAAAAAAATATGCTTTTTATATAAAAAATAAACATAATCATAATATTCAAGAAATAGAAAAAGAAAGCCTTGAAATTTTGTCTTAAATTAGGTAAAATGATTCTGGATTGAGAAAATTTTGTCAATGTAACCAAAGAAAACAAGTGCAGTAAAACTCCTGCACACCTCAATAATTACAGTATTCAGATCACTGTATTAACTGAGTAATTAAATTAGATTAATTACTGTCGAAAGGCAGTGAATTATAAATTTAAACTTTTAGGAGGAATATAATCATGGCAGTAAAAGTAGCAATTAATGGTTTTGGACGTATCGGCCGTCTTGCATTCAGACAGATGTTCGGCGCAGAAGGTTATGAAGTAGTAGCAATCAACGATTTAACAGATGCTAAAATGTTAGCTCACTTATTAAAATACGATTCCGCACAGGGAAGATATGCAAAAGCTGATACAGTTGTAGCGAAAGAAAATTCTATCGTAGTTGATGGTAAAGAAATTCAGATTTATGCAGAGAAAAATCCCGCTGATTTGCCTTGGGGCAAGATTGGTGTAGATGTTGTACTTGAATGTACAGGTTTCTTCGCATCCAAAGCAAAATCTCAGGCACATATCGATGCAGGTGCAAAAAAAGTTGTTATCTCCGCTCCGGCTGGTAATGATCTTCCTACAGTAGTTTTCAGTGTTAATGAGAAAACATTAAAAGCTAGCGATACAATCATTTCTGCAGCTTCTTGTACAACAAACTGCTTAGCTCCTATGGCTGATACATTAAATAAATTAGCTCCTATCGAAAAAGGTTTCATGACAACAATTCATGCTTACACTGGTGATCAGATGACCTTAGACGGCCCTCACAGAAACGGCGACTTAAGAAGAGCACGTGCTGCAGCTGTTAATATCGTTCCTAACTCCACTGGTGCTGCTAAGGCTATCGGCCTTGTAATTCCTGAGTTAAGCGGCAAGTTAGATGGCGCTGCGCAGAGAGTTCCTGTTCCGACAGGTTCTACAACTGAATTAACAGCAGTTGTTAATGGAAAAGTTTCAGTAGCAGATGTTAATGCAGCTATGAAGGCAGCATCTTCCGCATCCTTCGGTTACACAGAGGATGAGATCGTATCTTCCGACGTTATCGGTATTACTTATGGTTCCTTATTTGATGGAACACAGACTAAGGTTACTGATTTAGAGAACGGCAAGACATTTGTTAAGGTTGTTTCCTGGTATGACAATGAGAATTCATACACAAGCCAGATGGTTAGAACAATTAAATACTTCGCTGAATTAGCATAATTAATACCTGACAATAGAATTGGGTAATCAATTCCTTTTGTCAGCTATAAGGAGACTTGCAGAGCGAGAATTCCTTTGTTTAGCTATAATTGATCCATCATGGGTCCGGTCTTTCAGGACCGGACCCTTTTTAAGCTATAGGAAAATCCATTTCCTATGACTTTAAAAAGCTATCCAGGCAGAGTGCAATTAGTCGAAACGTATATTATTAATTAACGTAAGGACTTTTTCCTTTTTGCATTTGCGCCCAGCGCAAGAGTATGCAAGAGCAAATTTCATTTCATGGATATAACCAGAAAAACATAATGAAGATAACAAAACGTAGATTTCCTTAAAATAAAACTCATCTTGAAAGGAGTAAAATATATGTTAAATAAAAAGTCAGTTGATGATATCAACGTAAAAGGCAAAAGAGTATTAGTAAGATGCGATTTCAATGTTCCGTTACAGGAAGGAAAAATTACTGACGAGGTTCGTTTAGTAGAGGCTCTTCCTACAATTAAAAAATTAATCAAAGATGGTGGCAAGGTTATTCTTTGCTCCCATTTAGGCAAACCGAAGGGCGAGCCGAAGCCGGAATTATCTTTAGCACCTGTTGCAGTTAGATTAGCTGAGCTTTTAGGTCAGGAAGTTAAATTTGCTAAAGATGATAACGTAGTTGGAGAAAATGCAAAAGCTGCTGTTGCTGCTATGAAGGATGGCGAGGTAGTTCTTCTTGAGAATACCCGTTACAGAGTAGAAGAGACTAAGAACGGCGAAGCATTCAGTAAGGAATTAGCTTCTCTTTGTGATGTATTTGTAGATGATGCCTTCGGTACAGCGCACAGAGCACATTGCTCTAACGTTGGTGTTACCCAGTTTGTTGATACAGCAGTTGTTGGTTACTTAATGCAGAAGGAAATCGAATTCCTTGGCAATGCAGTTAATAACCCGAAGAGACCTTTCGTAGCTATTCTCGGCGGATCTAAGGTTTCCAGCAAGATCTCCGTAATCGAGAACCTTTTGGACAAGGTTGATACATTAATCATCGGTGGTGGTATGGCTTATACCTTCCTCAAGGCAATCGGCAAAGAGACTGGTAAATCCTTACTAGAGCCTGATTATCTTGACTACGCTAAGAAGATGCTTGATAAGGCAGCAGAAAAAGGCGTTAAAATGTTAATCCCTGTAGATAACGTAGTAGCGACAGAATTCAGTAATGATGCTCCTTTCAAGACTGTTGGCCAGGACATCGAAGCAGATTACTTAGGCCTTGATATCGGCCCTAAGACCAGTGAGCTTTATGCAGAAGCGATCAAGGATGCTAAGACCGTTGTATGGAATGGACCGATGGGCGTATTCGAGATGTCCAACTTTGCCAAAGGTACTATTGCAATTGCAAAGGCGCTTTCCGAGATCGATGCAACCACAATTATCGGTGGCGGTGATTCTGCAGCAGCTGTTAATATTCTTGGCTTTGGTGACAAGATGACTCATATTTCAACCGGCGGCGGCGCTTCCTTAGAGTTCCTTGAGGGTAAAGAGCTTCCTGGTGTTGCAGCAGCTAACGATAAATAATTGCACACTTAGGCTGAGCTGGCTGATTTAAGTTGACGTGAATTTAATTAATTAATGTGAATTTAAAACTTCATAAAAATGATATCTGTAGCAAGCTTTTCTTTCAATGTTAAGTTGATTTTTAGAGGAAAGCTTGCTACAATCGAATGGGTCATAATTGCTTTGATCACAAGAAGCATATTTCTTTCGTAAAGAGAAATGTGTAATAGAAATATATATTATAGGAGGATTATCATGCGTAGAAAGATTATTGCTGGTAACTGGAAGATGAATAAAACTCCCGCTGAAACAGTTACCTTAATTAATGAATTAAAGCCTTTAGTAGTAACAAATGAGGCAGATGTAGTATTTTGCGTTCCTGCAGTTTCCTTGACAACTGCTCTGGAAGCAGTAAAGGGTACCAACATTGAAATTGGTGCACAGAATATGTATTACCAGGAGAGCGGCGCATTTACAGGCGAAATCGCTCCTAATATGTTAACAAGCATTGGTGTAAAATATGTTATCATCGGACATTCCGAGAGAAGAGAATACTTCGCTGAAACAGATGAAACAGTAAATAAGAAGGTTTTAAAAGCATTCGAGCATGGGTTGACTCCTATTGTCTGCTGTGGTGAAACCTTAAAGCAGAGAGAACAGGGCATCACCATTGACTGGATTCGTCAGCAGATTAAGATCGCATTCTTAGAGGTATCATCAGATTTGGCGAAGAAAGCAGTTATCGCTTATGAGCCTATCTGGGCTATCGGTACCGGTAAGGTTGCTACAACTGAGCAGGCAGAAGAAGTATGCAAGGCTATACGTGAGTGCATTGATGAGATTTATGATGCAGCTACTGCAGATGCAATCCGTATCCAGTACGGCGGCAGCGTAACTGCTGCAAGTGCAGCTGATTTATTTTCACAGCCAAACATCGATGGCGGTTTAGTTGGCGGTGCAAGCTTAAAGGTAGATTTCGGCAAGATTGTAAATTACAAGTAATTAATAAATTCTGATTCCATACAATCATGTAAAGCATGTAATTATCAGCATGACATTGGTAAAGCAGTCAGAGCTTACTTATAGTAGCATACTGGCTTGGATATTTCAAATACAATGGATTTCTCATATGAATGGACTTCTCATATGGCAGGGCAGCTATGAAAAACTCGAACTCCTAGATTAGCTCGTCTGAAACCGAGCTTTTCATAGCTAAGCCCTATTCGGATTCCATAAGATAATAACGTAGTTTATAAAGCATAGAATTCGCTTGGTATAAATTTATAATGAATTGTATTAATTATTTACATCATGTTTTATGCCGCCGTGGTGCGGTGGAATGGAGGTATATGTATGAGCAAGAAGCCTACAGTATTAATGATATTAGATGGATTTGGTTTGAATGAAAAAAAAGATGCAAATGCAATTGCTGAGGCAAATAAACCTAATTTGGATAAGATTATGGCAGAATATCCATATGTAAAGGGCTATGCCAGCGGTATGGCTGTTGGTCTTCCGGAGGGCCAGATGGGTAATTCTGAGGTTGGACATATCAATATGGGCGCAGGAAGAATAGTATATCAGGAGCTGACCAGAATTACAAAAGAGATTAAGGATGGATCCTTCTATCATAATGCAGCACTTTTAGCAGCAATTGATAACTGTAAAAGAAATGGATCTGATCTTCATTTATATGGTTTGCTGTCCGATGGCGGTGTTCACAGTCATAATACACATCTGTATGCTCTTCTGGAATTAGCTAAAAGACATGAGCTGACCAATGTTTATGTACATGCATTTCTTGACGGCAGAGACACTCCTCCGGCATCCGGCAAAGGTTATGTTGAGGATCTTTGGGAACAGATGAAGGTCATCGGTGTTGGTAAAATTGCCACTGTTATGGGCCGTTACTATGCTATGGATCGTGATAACCGCTGGGATCGTGTTGAAAAAGCATATCGTGCCATGGCTCTTGGCGAGGGTGAGACTGCTGAAAATGGTGTAATAGCAGTACAGAATTCCTATGATGCTGAGAAGTATGATGAATTCGTAATCCCTACAGTAGTAGTGGAAAATGGTAAACCGGTGGCGACAATCAAGGAAAAGGATTCTATCATTTTCTTCAATTTCAGACCGGACAGAGCAAGAGAAATTACCAGGGTATTCTGTGACGACGAATTTAAAGGTTTTGAACGTGCAAAGAGAATGGAGCTTACTTATGTATGCTTCTCTGAGTATGATATCACCATTTCTAATAAAATTGTTGCATTCCATAAGATTTCCCTTGACCATACCTTTGGTCAGTTCCTTGCTGAGCATCACAAGACCCAGCTTCGACTTGCAGAGACAGAGAAATATGCCCATGTTACCTTCTTCTTTAATGCAGGTGTAGAAGTTCCAAACGAGGGTGAAGACCGTATCCTGGTTAATTCCCCGAGGGTTGCAACTTATGATTTACAGCCTGAGATGAGTGCATACGAAGTAGCAGATAAATTAGTAGGTGCAATCAAATCTTTAAAATACGATGTCATTGTAGTAAACTTTGCAAATCCTGATATGGTTGGACATACCGGAATTGAAGATGCGGCAATTAG
>Ga0207800_1000580_pt1 | contig 10149 bp, 11 predicted proteins | sample LuqExpMetageno11_FD_187769 | JGI IMG/M metagenome (GOLD analysis project Ga0207800, IMG submission 187769) | Tropical forest soil microbial communities from Luquillo Experimental Forest, Puerto Rico - Sample 11 (SPAdes) | ecosystem: Environmental > Terrestrial > Soil > Tropical forest ...
CGAGCCGTTCGGCAGCCTGGCATCCACCATTGGTGAGCTCTCGTCGATCCTTCTGCCGAGAGGAGCGACTATTTTCTCTATGACCTTCATTACCTGCTGGTCATCTTTGAAGGCAGCATCACTGAGCACGATCTTGCCTTTTTTCTCAAGATATATCATATCCGGGCCGTTGACCATGATTTCCGAAACGGACTCATCATGTATGAACTGGTTTATAGGCCCGAAACCGATAGTGTCGTCAATGATTTCAGATATGAGCTTCTGTTTTTCAAGTTTTGTTATAAATGTGCCTTCATCAGCAAGAAATTTTTCAACGATATCTGTGATTTTCTTTTCAAGATTTTCGTCCTGTCCTTCGAAATCAATATCTTTGAGCGTATTTGCATTGATTTCCTCAATGATTTTGGCCTGTATTTTTTCTTTGAGGCTTTCGAAGGGATCGACCTTCGGTACTGCGGTCCTGCGGTTTTTTTGCTGATTCAGGGTATCCGCAGGCGCTTCAACGCTTTTTTCCTTTTGCAGTCTTTCCAATAATGACATCGACACTTCACCTCACATCAGCCGAAAAGCTTTTTGAAAGCCGGTTTATCCTTAGACTCGCCATCCATCTCCTGCAGTATCTCTTTTCCGATTTCCGTGACCGCTTTGGCGACCTTCGTTTCAGTACGGGTCATAACGAACGGAAAACCTTTATTTGCGGAAGTTACAACTGTCTGATTGTCTTCGGGCACATATGACCAAATCTGCCTGCGGAGCGTATTTTCAAAGTCCTTGTATTTAATGCCGTATTGTTCTGATGCCTTATTCAATATAATGTGGATTTTTTCTGCGGGGTAATGCAGCGTTTCCATGACGTCCAGTCCGGCTTTGATGTTCTTTATCGTCGGAAGGTCCAGGGTCGATACCAGAAGGATCCGATCCGACATATCGAGCGCTGTGAGCACCGATTCATGGAAACTTGCGGAAGTATCCACAATTATATAATGGTAGGATTCCCTCAGCGTATTTATTATCTTTTCCACATGATTGGCAGTGATATATTCGGCATACTCGGGCTTGATCGGTGCAGGAAGCACCTTTACGCCTGAAAAATGGGTGACCAGGTAATCCTCCATCAGATTTGAGTCAAGCTGTCCGGCCTCCTTGACAAGATCGCTTATTGTGTTTTTAACTGAAACGTTCAGCATTATCGCAACATCACCGAACTGCAGGTCTAGATCCACCAGAGCGACCTTTTTCTTTGCGGTGCGTGCGATAGAAACCGCCAGGTTCGATGCGATCGTAGTCTTGCCGACGCCGCCCTTTGTGCTGAATACCGAGATCACACGCGATTTGAGTATCTCCTGGACTTTGGGCGCGGGAGCCTTTTCCCTTCTTTTGGACTCCATATTATAGGTATTGACGACCGTTGTACACAGCTCGTCTACATCGAAAGGCTTGCAGAGGAAGTCCCTTGCTCCCGCATTCATGGCCTTCCTGACATACTCGGTTTCACCCTGTACCGACATTATGATAACAGTCGCCTCCGGCACGTTCAGCGATATCTCTTCAGTAGCGCGGATGCCATCGATTACCGGCATGTTTATATCCATCAGTATTATATCGGGTCTGGATTCTCTTGCTATAAAAATGGCTTCCTCCCCATTTTCCGCTTCACCGATCACTTCGATTCTTTTCTCGAAAGAAAGCAGCTGCTTTATATTGCCTCTTGTTTCTATAGAGTCGTCTACCACTAAAACTCTTATTTTTTCCATATCCATTGCCCCTTTCTGCCTTTATCGGAATAGACAGTCCTAGTTACCCGATGGTTTTGAATATACGCCTTTCGAACCAGATATATCCGATCGAATGATGCCCTGCGTTTTGTTCTGCGAATTATCGTCAAGAGGCCTTAATACAAGCCTCAAAGTAGCGTATTCAGATGAAAAAATGAATTGCTCCACATCTTCCTGCTTTATCGCAAGTGTTACCGTAGCCGGCTGATCCTTGAGCTTTTCAGCGGTCAGCACGGAATCCTGTCCCAGTGCGAGCACCTGTACATTCTGAAGAAGTGTTTTGGTGATCCTGGGGTAGTATTTTGTCACCACGCCGTTATCTTCCTCTTCCTTTTCAAAGCTTGCCACAACATCCACAAAGTCCCCGGGCCTGATCAGGTTTGATACGTCGATCTGCTCGTTGACATTTATACTGACCGCCCTTGTCCCCTTTGGGACTTTGTAGGAAAACAGCATGCTCTTCTCATCTGCAAGCCGCTCATTCAGGATCTGTTCGCCTGATATGATACTATCGAGTGTGTATTTGCCGACAATACCGTTTATATCGGTAATGGCGCTTGCAGCCAGGAGCTGCCTGTCCACCTGCACCTGCTTTATGTCAGCCGCTGTGATTTCAGTACGGCTGGGGATCGTTCTTGCCGCGACATATACGGTCACAAGATCGGTTTTCGGCGCAGCGACAGTCTGCCTGTCCATGGATGAGACGTAGGAATACACGAGAAATGCAGTAATCAAAGCAAGCACAACGGCAATTATAATGATTTTCTTGTTTGTCTTTTCCATATATACCTCCGGTTTTACTCACAGCGCATGGTCGTACTTGTGTTCAGGTTTATCGGACCTGGTACGATTGCCGCTATTATCGGCGTTATCATGCTGTACTTGTATTGCACCGTAACTGTTACGGCATCGCCTGTATTCCTTCCTTCAGTCTCGTTGGGAGTTATCGTAACAGTCAGATTCGCAGGATCCAGAGATACTGCGGCGTTGTCTACAACAGTGTCAATCTGTGCATCCGTGCTGCCGGTCACAGCCGCTCTGGCTCCTTCACGCGAGGCATTGCTGACAATAAGGTAATTATTGAAAAGCAGTCCGAAATCAATGATCCCTGTCAGCAGAAGAAGGATCACAGGAAGCATCAATGCGGTCTCAACAAGGGACTGTCCTTTGTTTTTGCGATTTCTTCCTTTTATCATAGCTGGCACCTCCCACGAAGCCAAATTTCCCGGTATGCCCGGGCCAACCGAGCCTCTATAAAATTACCCTATCTGTGACCAGATAGGGTAATTCTATGATTACAATAATAATAAAAATCAAGTACCTGTCGGCTTTATTTGACCATTGGTATTGCTGATGACGCCTGTGATGTTATTGAACAGTATTACGAGCTGATCCTTGAAGAGAGCTACCGCTCCGATAACAAGTATTGCTATGAGGCCTATGATCAGTCCGTATTCAACCATGCCCTGTCCCTTTTTGCTTGCGAGTCTTACCTTCAGATAATTAACCATTGAAATCAACATTGCCATGCCACCTTTCTAATTTTTATAACGAATTCACATTGTCTTCATTTGCCCTCTGCATTCTCATTATAAGACACTTTACATTTTCTAACTATCCGTCGCGCGCCCCTTTTTTGCTGGTGAATTAGGCCTAAAAAAAACCTCCGGATTCTTATATCCGAAGGTCCCGATACTTTTGAGACTATTGAACTATTCATGGTATTATCGTTACAGGCTTCCGAGCCTTATGTCCTCAGTTCTTTATGTTGTGCTTGAAGGCGTATATGGCGGCCTGTGTCCTATCTGAGACGTTTAGTTTTCTGAATATATTGGATACGTGATTTTTGACGGTCTTTTCACTTATATACAGCTGCTTTGCAATTTCCTTGTTGATCATACCCTCTGCTATAAGCTTCAGGACTTCTATCTCACGCTCGGTCAGGTCATTGTCCTCATGCTTTTCCTTGTCATGCATCGTTACCCTGTTGAATTCCTTCACGAGTTCCGACGTCATATTGGGCTGTATGTAGGACTGTCCCGAATAAACATTCCGGATGGCCTCTATCAGCACTGTCGGTTCCGCATCCTTCAGAACATATCCTTCCGCGCCCATCTGCAGCGTCTTGAACAGATATTCGCGGTCGTCATTTACAGTCAGCACGATTATTTTACATGGCAACTTCTGCTGCCTGATCTCCTGTATGGCCTGCAATCCGCTGATACCCGGCATGTTTATATCCATCAGGACAACATCGGGTTTGTATCCCCTGGCAAACTCAACAGCTTCATTTCCATTGGAAGCCTGAGCTATGACACTGATATCATTTTCGAGTTCCAGAATCTGTTTCAGTCCCTGCCTGATCAGCGGATGATCGTCGGCTATCAGGACGTTAATCTTTCTTTCCATCTGTGACCTCCTCATCTTGTGTAAAAGGTATTGATATATTCAGCCGGGTGCCTCTGCCCGGTTCAGAACTGATTACCATGTCTCCGTCAAGGAGCTCCACCCTTTCCCTCATGCTTACAAGTCCGAACCCGCTTGATATATCTTCATTGTGTAGCTTGAGCTTTTCCGTGTTAAAGCCCTGCCCGTCATCTATTATGAACAGCTTGAGCTCAGCATTCTGAAACTCTATGTGTATTGAAATGTTATTAGCCTTTGCATGCTTTACTACATTGTTCATCGCTTCCTGAACTATCCTGAAAACCGTAAGTGCAATTACCGATTTCAGTTCAGGCTGCGAGCCTTTGGTCTGGAACAGGACCGCTATACCCGTTTCCTCCTGTAAGGTCAGCACATATCTCTGCAATGTCGGGATCAGACCCAGATCATCGAGGGACATAGGCCTCAGGTTGTAGATTATCTTTCTTACGTCCTGCAGGCTTTCTCTTACGATCTTCTTCAGGTTTCTGAGCTCTTCGCGCGTTTTGTCAAGATCTACGTCTACCAGCCTCTCGCAGATCTCCGTCTTCAGAACAACATTGGACAGGAGCTGCGCAGGTCCGTCGTGTATATCTCTGGCTACGCGCTGGCGTTCCTCCTCCTGGGCTTTGATTATCTTGAGTCCGAACAAGTGCCTGTGCTGCAGATCACCAAGCTGGAGGCTGACTTCCTGGAGATCGCCCGTCAGATAGCCCAACGCTGCGCCTACCTGAGTTATAAGGTTGTCCGCCTTCTGAACGATCTTCAATGAATCTTTTATCCTTATTTCAAGCTCATTGCGGCGTCTGATGAGGAATTGCTCCATCTCCCGCTTCACAGCAAGCTCTACTCGTAAATTATCGGCTTTTTCATAAGCTTCCTTAAGTTCAACCTGAGAATAATTTGAAAAGTTCTTGTTGATGAGCATCAGCTTGCGCTTGCTGTCCTTGAGCGCGACCTCAAGTACTTCGACTTCACTGATAAGCTGGCAGACCTGTTGCTTAAGAGCTGTTAGTTCTTCTTCGAGTTTTCTGCATTCCTTTCTGGAACTGTCGGCGATATCATATATTTCCGTTTTGCTGTTGTTTATTGCTTCTATAGTTTTCTTAATAATCCTGTCGAGCTGAGCTATGTCTATTTTGTGTCCGGCCATATGTTCACCCGCTTATCCCATTGATATACTATTTTACACGGTATATATCTATTCTACATGAATTTCACATAATCCTCTGTGTGTTTTCTAAAAATCCGACTTTTTAGTCGCGCCTGTAAAAAACTGTAGATATTAGTATATGGATATGGTAAAAGGCTAAAAATAGGCGTATAAAAAAGGAGCAATTTGGTGTTGACAACACAGCAGGATGCCATTATAATAAGGAAGTGCCGTTGAGATACGCGCCATTAGCTCAGTTGGTAGAGCACCTGACTCTTAATCAGGGTGTCCCGGGTTCGAGTCCCTGATGGCGCACCAAAAGACTTTCACAAATCTGTGAAAGTCTTTTTTTTGCGCGTTTGGTGAAATACAACATAAAAATTGAAAAGTGGCATAAACCCAAGCTTCATCTCTGCCGATATTTATAGGCAGTAATATGATAATGCCCGCTGAAATATCCTATGCCAAAGTGACGAAGTACTTTTGTACAAGTCGTGTGATAATAAATTCTTACTTTTCAAGAACAAATTTCAATAGTATACTGTACTTGATTACTTGTAACATTTTCTTGCTCATTTATTTTTAGGTAATTTCACATGGGACGAACGCTAATTACATTTATAGATAAGCCGCCTTAGTAGATTTATTTGAAGGGGTGTTAATGATGCTATCCATTGCTATTCTTGATGATAATATAAAAATGCTTGAAGAATACGAACAAATTCTGCCTGCCTGGTTTTCAAAAAACGGTATCAAGGGACAGATCATAGTAGCAACAACAGAATACAGGGAATTCATATCGGAAGTCTGCAGCAACTCCGTCAATGTTTGCATCATCGATATCAACCTCCGTTCGGAAGTAAACGGCCTTTATATTGCAAAATACCTGCGGAAGGAAAATATCAAAGCGGAGATAATTTTCTGCACCGGTATGCTGGAATTCATGCAGCAGGCTTTCGACGTAAACGCTTATCACTTTATTACAAAACCTGTGGGAAGCAATCTTGAAAAATGCCTTATTAAGCTGAACAAGGAAATTGAAGAACGCGAAAGTGAAAAACGTGTTATCGAGATCAAGACCGGATCGCGTATCTATTACATACCTCTTGACTCTATAACGCACGTTTTGAGAGAAGGTACCAAGACGATAATCCATACTGCGGACAAAGTACTTGAAGTATATGAAAGCCTTGATTCCATTTCATCACGGATGAATGACCATAAATTTATCAAATGTCACAGGGCAGTTATCGTAAACAAGGATTACATCAAATATATAGATAAGAAAAAAAGGACAGTTGTTTTGACCAACGGGTTCAGCTGCAGGCTCGGAACCAAAAATAATTCATTTTCTGCCGCAGCGAAAGGAGTATCATAAAATTATGGGTTATGAGTTGATTTTAGTTAATATCGTCTCCGCATTTATTGGGGCAATTATAGTCAACTACTCGGTAAAAAATGTGTTTGAGCACAGCGTTCCAAGAAACTACCAGATCATATTTGTCGTATTGTTCGGCTTAATCAACGGTTATGTCGCTTATTTATTGTCGTCGATCGCTATGAAGCCACTAATATTAGCGGTATTGTCGATTGCAATAACTATGTTTTTTCAGAAAAGTTCTTTTCTGCAGGCATTTCTTATTTTTGCAATGATCAGCATTGGGATGACTGTCGGCAATGTATTTATACCGGTGATATTGAAACTTTTCATTCCCGACATTACTTTGGAGGTTTATCAAAGTAATCCTTTCCTGCTCTTGTTCGGCAATTTGTTTGCCAACTTTACCACCTTCCTTCTGTTCAGCTTTATAAAGCCGCTAAAGAAATATATAAATATACTGAGCAAGAATAAATTCATGCTCGTCGTAACAGCTGTCACGCTGGCTGTTATATGCTCCTCCTCCGCCCTGTATTATTACGTGAGTACTTTTAATCTTACGGCATATTTGATTATCGCCTCCGTATCGCTTTCCTACTGCGTCTTTATAGTAATAATGTGGATAAACGCTCTTAGGAAATCCATCAGTAACGAAGATCTTTCCCAGCAGAAATTCTACAATGAATCACTCCGCAGTACGCTTTTTGATCTCAGGAGGTTCAAACATGACTGGATAAACAACCTCACCGTTATAAATTCCATGCTAAAAATGGATAAAATCACGGAACTCAGGCAGTATATTTCGGAATTAATCACTCAGAATTCCGAACACGGCAGCACGGAAATATTCAACCTGAAGAATGCAGGTTTATTCGGTATCATCTCGTCCAAAATAAATCAAGCCCATGAAAAAGGTGTGACTGTCGATTTGAGCATCATAGGTGAGATAGAGAGCATACCTGGCATTAAAATATCTGAGCTCTGCGAAATAGTCGGCATCTTTCTCGACAACGCCATCGAAGAAGCATGCAAAGCAGTAAAATCCGTTGCGATAAAAATGCAAAACGGAAATTCATATATCGAAATATCCATCTCCAATAGCTGTGAAAGCAAGCCCGATCTCCAGATGTTAGCTAAAGAAGGCTATTCTACCAAGGGTGACGGCAGGGGTATGGGATTGGCCATCACTAAAAGAATCATTGAAAAAAATAGAAATGTACTGCATATGACAAGCTACGAGGATAATGTATTTACACAAACTATAGAAATATTAAAAAGAAAGGGGTAGACAACTACCCCTTTCTTAATCTTCCCTGATCAGAGCCTTCGGACATTCTCTCTGATGCCACGCAAAAAGCCAGCAGCCATAAACTGAAACTGTAGAAGCTACAAATACGCCGATCATCGCTGCGGAGCAAAGAAGTACTTTCAGATAATTCTTTTTCATGCCGATGTCTCCTCTCTTCCATACCTGTTATTTGTTATTTTGTATGCTAATGGCGTCATGAAAAACGCCTGGGTAACACAGGAAAAAATGATTATGTTCGACCAAACCTGCGGTACAAAGCAGGATGTCGCAAAAAGAGCCGTCAGCAGCATAAAGCCTCCGATACGCAGCTGTTTCCTTTGCCTTTTTGATTTGATCGGCTTCTGGGGTAGATCCGCAGGCGCGTATTTATAAGCCGTAATAAATGAAAAAACAACTACCGGTATAAGTAAATAAAGTCTGTTAATATCTGTAACAAACGAAGTGATCAAAACTCCAAACACTATGGAAGTTTGTGCTATAACGCAGCCAAGATGTGTTTTCGAATGAATTCCGCCCAGAAAAGTCCTTTGTATCCCGCAGACTGCTATCGTACCGAGAACATAAGGCAGTATGCCAAGAATGATGCCCAGGGTGATTACTACGCCTATTTTGACAATTTCCGAAGCGACCATGTAGACGCCATATTCAATAATCTCTCGCCTTTCCGGATCCACATCGGGTAATGTCTCATAAATCATGTCTGCCATATAATTACTGATTTTATCGAACATTGTCATCACCTGATTTTATTATACTATACCGGAAACAAATTTTACGAAATTTTGTTGAAAATCAGATTTTATTACTTTAAAAATAATATTTCATGCTATAAAAAAGAATTTGGGCAATATAAACGAATTAAAAACAATAATTTGGGAATTTATTGAAACCAAGTTGACAATTTCCTCTAGAGGTGATATTTTATGTACATAAGAAATATGTGAGGTTAGCAATATGTTGTCCGAATTAGCTGAATGCACTGTACTAATGCTGAAAGTGATACATGAGATGTATAGTAAACAGAGGATAACATACGAAGAATTAATAAATTACTCGGAAACCAAATTAAAATTCCTGAAAGAAAATATCGATTACATTTCTTCTGAAAAAGAAAGAAGAAATGCAGACGATATAATATATGAATTCAACTCACTGCTATCTGAAAATGCACAGGCGATGGCCTATCTGCAATAATGAAGGCTATTGAACAGCATTTATTTTTCTGAAGCTTTCTCCAGTACTTTAATGACGGCATACACACCGCTGTCTTCCCTGTTTGTCTTCATAGCTTCCGTATACCTGCTTCCGTAGGTTCTTAATTCATTTATAGCACGCTCCAGTGAACTGCCGTTAAGCTCTTCTTCCTGAAGTACCATACTGAAGCTCTGCTTTTCAAATGAAGCCGCATTGAGTATCTGGTCTCCCCTGCTCGCGGCTTTCGAAAGCGGAATGAGCAGGTTTGGCTTCTGTAAGGCCAGCAATTCAAATAATACCGTTGCTCCCGCCCTTGATATTACCATATCGGCAAGTGCGTAAATATGAGGCTGTTCCTCATTTATATATTCAAACTGCCTGTATCCGGGCTTTCCCTCCAGTTCAGGCTTTATATTGCCCTTTCCGCAGATATGGCAGACGTTATAGTCCTTCAGCAGCCTGTCAAGTATACTGCGGACCGCATTATTGATCTTTTCAGATCCCAGGCTTCCGCCTATGATCATAATTACAGGTTTTTCAGTCCCGAATCCGCATATTTTGGCGCCGGTTGCCCGACTGCCTTCAAGAAGGCCTTCCCTTATAGGCACACCGGTCCTGACACCCTTTTTTGAAGGCATGTGTGCACCGGACTCGGGGAAAGTATAACATACGGTTTTTGCAAATGGAATTGACAGCTTGTTGGTCAATCCCGGCGTCATATCCGATTCATGTATTACGACGGGAATCCTTCTGAGCCATGCCGCCCAAACTACCGGACAAGATACGAAACCACCCTTGCTGAATACCACATCGGGCTTTATCTTCCCAAGCAACGCAAAAGCCTGCCCGAAACCTCCTGCTACTCTAAAGGCGTCTGTGAAATTTTTAAGGTCGAAATACCTGCGCAGCTTTCCGG
>Ga0207800_1000581_pt1 | contig 10143 bp, 9 predicted proteins | sample LuqExpMetageno11_FD_187769 | JGI IMG/M metagenome (GOLD analysis project Ga0207800, IMG submission 187769) | Tropical forest soil microbial communities from Luquillo Experimental Forest, Puerto Rico - Sample 11 (SPAdes) | ecosystem: Environmental > Terrestrial > Soil > Tropical forest ...
CGCTGAGCGATAGTAGCAGGTGGTAGTATCAACTGCCTATAAGATGCGGCGTCGCGCTTGTCGAATTAACTAACTAGTGACTGACTGGTTCCAGCCCTCAACACCGTATCGCAAGTCCGGTCTGCTTTATCGCAAATTCCGCGATCACTTCGGTAAGGACGGCGATGTGCTGGTCATCAAGGCACCTTCTACCACACCCAATCCGACGCTCGACCAGTCCATCATTGACGACGCTATGGCCGACGACCTGGCTGCCGCCTCCGCCGAGTGGCTGACCGAGTTTCGTGACGACATCTGGGGATGGGTAGGTAGGGAGCTGATTGAGGGCGCCGTCGATCATGGCGTACAGAGCCGTGTGCCACAACCGGGCATCAGTTACCACACGTTCTGTGACCCATCTGGCGGTGCGTCCAGCAGCTTCACGGCGGCCGTAGCACACAGCGACAACGGTACCGCGGTTCTCGACTGTCTTGCGGAGATCAAAGCACCATTCAATCCCGACCGTGCCACTGCTGACGGCGCGGAAGTGCTTAAGTCTTACGATGTGTATAAAACTACTGCAGATCGATATGCGGCCCAGTGGGTAGTCGCGGCGTTCGCGCGTCATGGTATCGCGTTAACGCACTCGGAGCGCGATTCGTTCCCAGATCTATCTTGGTTGTCTAAGCCTTCCCCACCATAGACAAATAAAAGCCCCGCGCGCGGCTCGCGGGTTTGGGGATGCCGACGCGCAGGGCTGCTGGCGGATGGTAGCGGAGGTTGAGCTGCCGGGTCCTCCAGATTGGCGATGAGATGCGCAGATTCGAAGCAGAACGGCAAATTAATTTTGGCGTAATAAAAAATACTCCGCTTGTAGTTTCGGCAAGAGGGACACTGGCGCTGTTGGCGCGCGATGCTTTGGGAGGAAGTGTGCCAGGGTCGCAGAATGGACACCGCCGGTATGCGCGGAAAACCGAGCGGGGCCAACCACTGGCGAGCAAACCCAATAATTAACGCTTCTTTAGTTTATTTATAAAGATTTTAGGTTGCGCTAGGGAACGTATAGGCGGCTATTCATTTTTTTGTATGTGTTTGGGAGTGGTTTAGGTAGGAGGTCGCCAATGACCCTTGCTCAGCAATATAGGAACTTAGCTGCAGGGCTTCGGGCTAAAATTCGCAGCGAGAACAACGAAAAGTTTAAAGCCGAGTGGGAAAGCCTAGCGCAGTCTTATTTGCGACTCGCCGAACAGGCGGAACTGCACGACCAAACTGACTTGGCCTCCGAGCCAATTTTTCGTGGCAAGCCCGCATAGCAGCACCGTGTGGAACTGTAACACCGTGTGAGGCAAGTGCTCGAACCTCACGGCTATCGTTGCGCGTTTTTTTGGAAATCGAGGTTGTGGGTTCCAATCGTGAAATGGAACACTGTAACCCAGGAGAAGGGCGACGATTAGATAACCAAAGGGAAGTTCCAGTCACGATCCAAGCATGGGGAACTCGCTATAGAAGGTAGAAGCTGGGCGGAAGAAATTTGGAACTAGGGCAAATTGCTCGAACCAATTGTGTCACAACGTAGGCTGAACTTTACGCGAGTTACACGCACAGGTTTGGAACCCTGATTCAAGTTGAATCATAATTTCGTCATTCAATTTCCATTTCGTCGCGCATTCATCGTGCATTTTTTTTGTTGCGACGGTGGTCGCAGTGTTCCGAAAGCGGAACTTTGCATCTAGTTCTGAAAGAGGCCAACGGGGACCGCACCGAACTCTTACCCTGGGTCGCGCGTTTATCGTTTGGCCGGTTCATCCCCTCCTTAGTGTGCCGACTGAGGTCGCTCCAAGAGTGGTGGGGCGGCCCTCGGACCCGCAGCGAGAGGTTCCTGAGGAACTCGCTGTTCCAAGCCGGGGAACCAAACTACAGCAAAAGGTGTTAGCCTTTCTCAGCAGCTCTAAATGAGTGAGCGTTTCGACGATGTCCGTGCATTCGAAAGGGGTTACCAGAGCTTAGTGCATTGTTGATAATGGCTGCTGCGTCGGCTCGATGGCCTTGAGGTCGAGTTGTAATTGGTAGATGAGCCCCTCGGGCGGATACTTCACGGTAACCTCGCCAAACTGCTGGGCCGCTTCTAACAGGATTACACTTCCGAAGCCTCTCCTTGTCGGCGGCGACACTCGCGGCCCACCAGCTTCCTTCCACGAAAAGACAAACGCTTCGCTGCCATTGCTCCGCTCAAGTTTGCCCGAGATCGAAACACGACCTTTGGAGGACGATAAAGCCCCGTATTTGACGGCGTTGGTTGCAAGTTCATGGACGATCATTGCGAATTGCTGCGCGGCCCGTGGCGAAATGGCGATCTCACAGCCATCGACGGCGACGCGTTTGGGATCGAGCATGGACTGACTGCTAAGTATTTTGGCAAGCGATGTACCTTCCCAAGCGGCATCGGCAAGCAACGAATAAGCTTCCGATAGTGCTTGCAACCGACCCTGTAATACGATGTTTGCTTCCGCGACTGTCTTTGCTTCTTTAAGCGTGTTTGCGATAATTGCCCCCAGCACGGCAAATAAGTTGCGGGTTCGGTGCGTCAATTCGCCAACAAGCAAACGCTGATGTTCCTCTGCGCGTTTGCGAGCGGAAATGTCCATCACTGTGGCGAGGATTGCAGGTTTCCCATCCCGGCCCACAGGATTAAGTCCAATTTCAACGGGAAACTCACTACCATCTCTTCGTCTGCCGCTGAGATCACGACCAAGACCCATCAATCGCACTTCTGGCTTTTCCTGGTAAGACGCTCGCAGCTTCTGATGATCGGCCACATGGCGTCCAGGCACCAATGTCTCGACGCGCTTTCCAACTAGCTCCTCTCGCTTGTAGCCAAACAGTTTTTCTGCGCTGGAATTTACCAGCTTGATTGTTCCGCTTTCATCGACCAAGACGAAGCCGTTTGGTGCACTTTCAAGAAGGACACTAATATTGCGTTGTTGAAGAACCAGACGCTCAACGAGTCTACTGAGCACCACGGCGATGGCCACATCCACGCCGCTGATGAGAGTAAATAGTACAAATTCAACAAGTTCACGCTGACCTGTTTTCGAAGAAAAAAATTGCGGGATAACGAGATACCACGCTGCAACAGCAGACAAGAGCGTTGCGAAAATTCCTGGCCAGAGACCACCGACGAGAGTGGCGAGGATGATGGCCGGATAAAAGGTAGTAAATACTTGTACGTTAGCGTATTCGCCGACTAGGCCGCGTATCAGCACGGCAAGAGCGACCATAACCAAAGCGAAGCCGTAAGCAGCCAGTAAATTGTGCCGCACGCGTAAGACGCGTTCGACCCATGGGTAGATTTGAAAACCAAGAGAGAATGGCACCGGAAACCCCCTATGCCCGAGCGCCAAGATCCTTACTTTAATTGTACTACCCGAGTACCTACAAGTACCATACGTTGACTACATTGTGCCTCTGTCGGGTAGCGACATGCGGGCCAAGCACAAGCGTTCAGAAGCACGCATTCCTAACTGCGCCAACGGCCTGCTGCCTTCCACCCGGCGGCGATCCGTGCGCCGGAGCGAATTCAAGAATTTCAAATGGAACCCAAGCGCTCGGGTGCAGTTATTGCGATGCTCGCGTAAATCCACGAGTAGGTCTGACCTTGGGACCTGGGCGATCTTTGATGCACGGGGTCGCTCCCCATAGGTGCGATCAAGTAGCCGGTCCATTGTTAGGCGGAGACGCCGGGGGTCGCTCCCCCGGCGTACTCAGTTCGCGGCTCGGCATTCTTGATGCGGTTCTCAAGAGCAATTACAGCCAGATCCAATTACTGCAAAGCCACAGCTTCGTACGCGGAGCGCCGTTACCGCATCACGCCCCAATGATGGCAACGATGTCGCGGGTGGCCGGATCGATGACCAGTATTTCATCGCCGACCATGATGTAGTCAAAGCCGCGCCATTCCGGGTTGATGTCGATGACCTCCACGGGCAGCGGATAAAGATGCACGCTGGCCGGCACTCTGGTCCCGACCGCCACGGTAACATTCAGATGCTCCGAGGCCACCTTATGCTGGCGCAGGATCGTGCTGATCCGCGTACGCTGCTCGGTCGATAGCATCGCCGCACCCGCGGCGCCTTGGCCGGTCGTGCCGCGCGTTTCCGTTTTGTCGCTGCCTTGACCGGTTGTGCTGCGCGATTCGTTTTTGCCCGCCGGCAATTTGTTTTCACTGGCGTTGACACCATGGTTCATATGCAAAGTGTCCCGGCCATGCTCCTCTGCCGGGGTGGCTTGGCCGGCATGCGGTACCACATTTTGCTCGCTGCGCTCTGGCGATATGGTGCCTTGCCCCGTGGTCTCCGGCGCTTTGTGCGTGCGTTGCGTGAGCGGTGGCGCCATCTTTTCCGCCGACGCATTTTGCTGTGCTGCCGGGGCACGTCCCGGGTGCTCGTCAGTCTTCGCTCCTTGCGCGAATGCAATCCCGCCGGCAATCAATACGACGGCGGTTGTTGTAGATAGTAATATTGTGGTTCTCATGGATGTCTCCTCCAGACACCCCCGCGACCCGTGGGAAAAACGTGCGGTGCTAATGTTAGTTCCGCAAATCGAGAGCCGTATCACCGGAGGTGCTTAAACAAAATTTGATGTGTACGCCGGTGGAACTTTCATGACTTTCCACTCGGTCAACCCATTTGTCAGTCCGAAAAATACCGTACAACTGCGGGTGCGAATACATTTTATTAGGATGTCACTGATTGCCTCTGCGATCGTTGCTCGGCGGGTTTCTGATGGTGCGCGAGATTGCTTGCGGTATTGACCAATGCAAGATGCGAAAACGCCTGCGGGAAATTACCAACCAGACGTCGGGTGCGCGGCTCATACTGCTCGCTCAATAGACCGACGTCATTGCGCAGCGAAAGGAGATGGTTGAATAACCGTAATGCGTCATCGTCTCGACCAAGCATCAGATAAGCATCGGCAAGCCAGAAGCTGCAGGCGAGAAATACTCCTTCGCCGGCGGGAAGCCCATCGCTCGCCGTAGCGCTATCGTAGCGGAGCACCAGGCCCTTCACCATAAGGCGGCGCTCGATTGCCTCGACAGTCGAGATAATGCGCGCATCGTTCGGGGGAAGAAATCCGATCGCCGGAAGCAGCAATAAGCTTGCATCAAGTTCTTTCGAACCGTAAGCACGTACAAAACTGCCAAGCTCGCTATCAAAACCTCGCGAGCACACGTCGGTATGGATACGCTTACGTATCTTTCGCCATTCTTCCACCGGTCCCGGAAGATTGAAACGCTCAGCGCTGCGGATCGCGCGATCGAAGGCTAGCCAGGCCATCGCTTTTGAATGGGTGAAGTGCTCGCGGCCGCTGCGCACTTCCCAGAGGCCTTCATCCGGCTCGTGCCAGATATTCGCAAGGTGCAGCAAAAACTCACGCTGCATGCCCCAACCCGCCTCGTTGCTGCCGAGGCCGCCTTGTCGGGCCTGGTGGAGCGCGTCCATAACTTCGCCGAATATATCGATCTGGAGTTGCCTATGCGCTGCATTACCGATACGCACCGGCTTCGAATTTTCGTAGCCCGGCAGCCATGGCACCTCCCACTCGGTCAAACGCCGCTCGCCACGCATTCCATACATAATCTGGATCTGGCGCGGGCTGCCGGCGGCCGCTCGCAACAACCACTCGCGCCACGTTTGGGCTTCGTCATAGTAGCCGGCATTCATCAGCGCGAGCAGCGTAAGTGTTGCATCGCGCAGCCAGCAGTAACGGTAGTCCCAATTACGCGGACCGCCGATGTACTCAGGCAAGGACGTGGTCGGCGCCGCCGCCATGCCACCGGTTGGTGCATAGGTGAGTGACTTGAGCACGATCAGCGAGCGCGTCACCGCCTCGTCCCAAGGCCCCTGGATCTTGTTGCGTCCGGCCCACTCAGTCCAGAATTGCTCGCTCGCCCTCAGGCAAGCAAATACGTCAATGGGTTCAGGCAAGTTTTCATGCGAGCGTGTGAACGACAGAACAAACGGCAATTCCTCTCCCCGTGCCACCGTGAAATGGCCGACAGTCTTGAAGTTCTCCCCACGCATACGCGTAAGCGAGCGCAATACCGCCATGTCGGGACCGGCTATGCCACGAATCGTCGTGTCGTCGACACGCGTCACCCAAGGCACGATCGCGCCGTTGGCAAAGCGCAAGATCAGTTCGCTACGGAACGCTACCTTTCCCCGCTCGCCTTTGACGATGCGGATGAGGTGGGCGTGCTGCCGGCGTGGTGGCATGAAATCAATCAAAGTCGCGACACCTTCGTGCGTCTCGAAGCGAGTCTCCAGAATGAGGGTGTTTGGCCGATACCGTCGCGTTACGCGGGTGGCGCTATTTTTAGGCGCGATGCGCCAACGTCCGTGTTCGGGCGTGCCTAGCAAGGCAGCAAAGCAGGCATCCGAATCGAAACGAGGCCAGCACAGCCAATCAATCGAACCGTCACGGTTGACCAATGCGGCGGATCCGAGGTCACCAATCATCGCATAATCTTCAATACGCGATGCCATGTCAGTTCGTTTGCCCGCCCAATCCGCAACAGCCTTGATGCCGCCCGCTGAATTCGCGAGACGGAATGTCAGTCGGGCACGGCATCTCGGTCCGTAAACCAATAAAGATTGCCGAGCGGACAAATCCGTCCGGCTGGCGTCGCTTTGTCGCCACCCCGAATTCTTGCAAGAATCTCTTTCTTGTTCGAGCCGACCACAAGAAAGGCAAGGTTGCGGCAACTCTCAAGTATGGGATAGTTCAGCGTGATCCGGGTTTCCGGCGTCTCACCGACGACAACGAGAACCCAGTTGCGGTCTTCCCGCTGCGCCAACCTGTCCGGGAACAATGACGCCGTGTGCCCATTCTCACCTACGCCCAACAAAACCACATCGAAAATTGGCCGGTTCCCAGCCAGTCGTTCCTCGCCGTAGTAGACTTGTAGGAGCTTTTGATAGTGGGCCGCAGCTTGTTCCGGAGACAAACCTTCTGTCGGAATGGGGTGAATGTGATCTTCAGGGACTGGAACGCGTGAAAAGAGGGCTTCATAAGCCATATGGTAGTTGCTGTTCGGATTATCGTGCGGCACGAAACGCTCATCACCCCAAAACCACTGCACGCGACCCCATGGAAAGCGCGATGCAATCGCATGGCCGGCGAGGCGGTGATAAAGAGACCGCGGAGTTGATCCGCCAGATAGACAAATCGCGAACTCGTGCTGGCTCATGGAGGCGAGGGCACACAACCATTCGGCAACGTATTCCGCTGCGCCCTCGGCAGTTTCGAAAATGCGCCATTCGCCCAGTTTTCCGGTCTGGTTAGGCATTCAGCGAGGCCTCTCCCAAAGGCGGATGCCACCAACAAATGCTTTGTCGTTGCTGCCGCGTTCCGTGTGCGGCGGTAATTTATTTATTTTCTTAACATTGCCACCGCCAAGTACGACATATTCGGGTTCGAGCGCCGCACTTAAACTTTTAACGACCACGGCCACATGCTTACGCCACTTTTTTAGTCCCGAACGTTTCAATCCCCTGGTGCCAAGATAGTGTTCGTAGCTCTTGCCTCTTTTATACGGAAGGTGAGCGATCTCCATTGGTTCAATCACATCATCAATGATCATGGCGGAACCCAGGCCAGTACCCAGGCCGAGAAACAACATGCGCCCGCCGCGATAACTCCCGAGTGCCTGCATAACAGCGTCGTTCACCACTTTGACGGACCGGTGAAAGGCATTCGCAAAGTCGAAACCGGCCCAGCCAGATCCAAGATTGCAAGGTTCGGCAATCGGCCGGTTGCCGGCAACCGGGCCCGGATAGCCGATCGATACGACTTGATAGGTCCAGCCCTTTGTCAGACTGTTGACCTTCGCGACCATCACTTTGGCCGTCAGCTTTGGTCCGGACTTGAATTTACATCGTTGGGGCGGTTTGCTCAGCCCCATTTTGACATGGTTGCCACCGATATCGATGACAAGTATCGTGCGGACATTATCGCGTGAGCATTTGGCATTCGCACCCGGCATCGCTAGGCTCGCTTCATCGCACGCCTTTCGGTGATGACCTCCACATCATGGCCGGCTATCACCGGATCGTGCGAGGGGCCCACCGTCCTCGCGATATCTCGTGACTGCTCAGGTCCCCACGTATTTGGATCATAGTCATATAATGGTGTATCGGCATTAAGAATTGAATCGACAACTCGCCATTGCGCTTCGGCGCTGTCCTCGCGCGAGAACAGCGTTAGATCGCCCTTCATGGCGTCACCAATCAGGCGCTCGTAGGCATCCATTTCTTCGCCGCTCTGGTGCAAGACGTTGAGTTCAACATCTTCGCCAACCATCGTCTCACCCGCAGCCTTGGCCCTGGCACCGATTGCAATCACAACATCTGGCGACAGGCGAAAACGGAAATAATTAGGCTGGCCCGCTTTATCTTGTTTGAAAATTTGTTGTGGCGGATACTCCAGATCGACGATGACCTCGGTCGCCGTAACCGGAAGACGCTTTCCAGCGCGCACCAGGAATGGCACCCCGTGCCAACGCCACGAGTCGATGTAGAGGCGCAAGGCAGCAAACGTTTCAACGTCCGAATCCGGCGCAACACCTGGCTCATTGCGATAGCCGCGATACTGGCCGCGCACCAGCTCGGATGGGTGAAGTGGTCGGATTGAATTAAACAATTTGACCTTTTCGTCGCGCAGGTAACCACTTTCGCTGCTCACCGGGCACTCCATCGCCAGGATCGAGACGATTTGCAAAAGATGATTTTGAATGACATCGCGTATGGCGCCGACTTCTTCGTAAAAACGGCCCCGGCTCCCGACGCCAAAGTTTTCTGCCATGGTGATTTGCACGCTGTGCACATAGTGACGATTCCACAGCGGCTCGAGAAAGGCATTGGCGAACCGGAAATAAAGCAGATTTTGGACAGCCTCCTTGCCGAGAAAGTGATCGATCCGAAATATCGAGTCTTCGGAAAATACTTTGTGCAGCGTTCGGTTGAGCTCCTGGGCGGATTTCAGGTCGCGCCCAAATGGCTTTTCGACCACAACGCGGGCTTCTGTGGCACAATGAGACTCGCCCAGACTTTCGACGACGGTCGGAAACATGCTCGGCGGGATGGCAAGATAAAAAAGCGGCCGCTTGCTCGCACCGAGTGCCACCCGCATCGCCTTAAACGTTTCAATATCTTTATAGTCGCCATCGACATACTTTAGGAGATCGGTAAAGCGTCCCACGGTTGGCTCATCAAAACCGTCCGATCGGCTGATTGCGTCGAGCACATGGGCTTTGAAATCGTCGATTTTCCATTTAGATCTCGCCACGCCAACGATCGGGACGTCAAGTCGCCTACGGCGGAACATTGCGTAGAGGGCGGGGAAAATCTTTTTGTGCGCGAGGTCCCCACTCGCACCGAACAGGACCAAGGCGTCGGATTGCAACGGGTTCATTGCGTCTCCTAGCGATGAGCCGATACTATCTTATTTGCCGTCAATTCAACGTGGCCGCCAAATTCGTGACGCATAGCGGACACCGGGGCCAATGCCATCGGCGTGCCGGGATGGCCAGAATTCGCTTGTTGTACCGCGTCGATCGACAGTGTGCGAATCGTGTTGATGGAAAGGTTATCGAGGGAAAGAGCCTGTTCAGGTGCTTGTCCGGACAGGTTAAACAGAGGTTGGATGCTCGAAGCTGTTTTAGTGGGCATCTCAGCGTGCCGTGCCGTCTTAGTCGTACGTCCCATGTCCCCCTTCTGCTAACCGACAAGCCAGGTTTTGGGTTCCAGTCCGGCCATACAAGACTCCGATCGGCGGTAGAGCGATCCGCGGCCGGACACCGGATTACCGCAGGGTGACAGCAACGGCGGCTTTTGCCCTAGGACTTGTCCTCATCGTCCGCGCCGTGTACCGACCATTCATGCGCAATGCCGGCAGTCAGGATAGCCTTATTCAGGTCGTCGGTGACTTGGCGGACTCTCGATGAACCGAGCTTGTTTATAAAAAGAGGCCGCCAAGCGCGGCGGCCTCAATTCGCTAGGCAAACGCTCGTATCAACTACCGCCCTAACGTGACAGCTTCTTGGGCTGCATTGCCATTGCGGCCACCGAAAGTCCGATGGCTAGGGCGATGGCTACAGTCCAAATGCCA
>Ga0207800_1000582_pt1 | contig 10133 bp, 9 predicted proteins | sample LuqExpMetageno11_FD_187769 | JGI IMG/M metagenome (GOLD analysis project Ga0207800, IMG submission 187769) | Tropical forest soil microbial communities from Luquillo Experimental Forest, Puerto Rico - Sample 11 (SPAdes) | ecosystem: Environmental > Terrestrial > Soil > Tropical forest ...
CAATTCAGGAACTAATCTGATAATTGAACTATTTTCTCTCCTTATATAGAGGAAAGTTATCCACATCTCAGGTGAAAATCATTTAACAATTACCTATACATAAAATAAATTTATTCCAGTAACCTTATGAATCTTAAATGTCCGCTTATTCCAATTACATACGATAGGCTAGCTGCTATCCTATATAAAATCAGCATCTTACACTGTAAATTTATAAATAGCCCCAACCAGATCATCCAGATTCTTCTTTAGGCTATTGGCAGATTGATTCAATGTCTCAACCGATTGATATTGATTACTGGATGTTTGATTCACATTATTTGTTGATGCTGCAATTTCCTGTAAAACTGATGATATATTCTCAATAGCACCTAAAGTATTAATTCTGGCTTCTTCAATATTATCAACATTTTCAATAAGGTTCTTAAGTAATATCATTAGATTATCGACGCTCATATTAATATTGCTATATGATATCGTTGTATTTCTTACAGCCGTTTCCTGTAACAGCATCACACTTTCTGCACTTTTAGCAGTGGAAACTACTTGTATCGTATTATTTTGGATTTCCTCGATAATACTTTCGATATTATTTACTGATTTTTTCGTTTGGTCTGACAATTTACTAATTTCGCCTGCTACTACTGCAAATCCCTTTCCAGCCTCTCCTGCTCTTGCAGCTTCAATAGTAGCATTTAATGCAAGTAAGCTTGTCTGATTTGAAATATCATTGATGACATCCATAATCGATTTGATTGCTTTTGACTTTTCCGCCAGGTCTTCAATTCCATCAATAATATCAGTCGATATAGCAATCGTTGATTTTGTCTGCTCATTTAATTCAGCTGTTACAAAAGTACCTTCTTGAATGTTCTTCTTCGTACCTTCAGCAATTTTGCTAATTTCGCCTGTATTTTCTCCAATCCGAATTAGTTTATCGGAAAGCCGATCCATCTGAGTCAGACATTCCTCTGCATCTTTTGCTTGCTGTGTAACTCCCAGTTCAATCTCATTTACAGCTCCGGAGATATCTCCTGTTGTTTTTACAAATATCGCAGAAGCATTCGTAACATTCTCTGAAGCTACCTCTACATCATTACTTAATACTTTTACTTGATTGATTAATTCTTTCATATTATGAAAAGTATTTTTAATCTCATCTATCAAAATTCGAAACTCGTCTTTACGTCTTGTAGAGAAGTCAACAGTCAGATCTCCTTCTGCTGCTTTCTTCAGTTTATGTATAATATTTTTAATTGTTTTATCGATACCGTTTGAAATAAATATTGCAATAGCTACAGCAATAGCACATGCCAGGATTACAATAAAAAAAGTAATCTGCTTTATACTATCTGCCTGACTTAATATTTCACTCTTTGGAATTAGTGCGTAGATCATTGCATTCGATTTACCTATCTTAGAGTACATAGATAAGTTACTCTTGTTCTGATAATCCACATAATAAGCTCCTTCGTCTTTATCAGATTCCAGTGCCTTCTTAAAAAATTGTTTATCATAAAATATATAAGATGCTTTTTTGGCCTCATTATTTAATATAACTTCTTTACCATCCGAAGTAATTAAACCAAGTGTACCCGCTTCACTAATATCCATTTCCTTAAAAATATCTCTTACCGTGTCGGAATTCATATCAATTACAAGCAATGCATCTGCTTCAGCAAATTTTCTGATCATACGTATGGAGTAATCATCTTGTCCAATCCCCAATTTTTCATCAAGGTAATCATTGTTTCCAATCCAGACATTTTTTAAGGAATTTTCATTGATGTATTTACCAATGTCCGTAGTAATAAAATCATTATAAATATTATCTTCTAAGGATGAATTCATCGATGTTATGGATTTTACCTTATCGGATATGATACTAATCCTGGCTATAAAATCATCCGTTGATACTTTTGTTTGAATTGCATCTCGAATATTCTTCTTTTGTGTATTATATTCCCTATCGTTATTATCATATAACTTTAATAAATATTTATTAATATTAGCATCATTTAGATACTGTGTTGATAATGCATCGATTGAATTGACTCCCAATTGAAGGTATTTGCTCGTCATATGAATTGACTTCATGGTAGCTTGTTCATAGCTGTTTCGAATCCCAATAGCAGCTTTTTCAAATGAAACAACACCAAGTATAATGATAAATGCAATTGGTACTAAAAAAGATAGAGTCAGCTTTGTACGTATCGTTGCAAAATGACTTAGCATTAATGAAGCTTTCCTTTTAAATAATTTGTTACTGCCATCCACCTTATATTTCTTTGGATACTTTATCTGATATTTCATTTTATTGATTTCTCCTTTCTTACATATTCTCTTTCATTTTTTAATGATTATAAAATATAAAAATATGATTTAACAGATAACAAACTACGATAATAAGGATTATTTTATGCTCTTAAATATCAGCCTATTACATAAAAGGTTATGGTATTTCAGTAGGTATATCTTAAAATTCCAATATTACTCAAGATGGAAAAGCTAATAAAGGTATAATTAAATATATTAACGAGCTTATAGATTTGGAATAATCTGAAAATCTCTTGACATACCCACATATTCATGGTATTTTATTGATAGCAAATTATAGAAAGGAAGGTGACGTCATGCTTTGTATTAAACAAAACTCAAACAACAATAAATTGTACCCGTGCTATCTGAACTGGCATGGCGTTATTTAGTTCCTTTTATTTAACGTCTTTTATATAGCCTATTGATGCCCGGGTAATGCACCCGGGCTTTTTTGCGCCCATTTTTAGAAAGGAAAATTTATGATTGAATTACAAGGAAAATACAACACTGCCAAAGTGTTCACCGATAATATCGAGCAGGAAGCAATCTCACAGATCATCAACCTGCTCAATCAGAAATTCGTATGCGACAGCCAAATCCGTATCATGCCAGACACTCACGCGGGTGTGGGCTGCACCATTGGTACTACTATGACCCTCACAGATAAAGTGGTTCCCAATCTCGTGGGCGTAGATATCGGCTGCGGTATGGAAACCGTACTGCTTAAAGATTCCCATGTGGAATTGCAAAAGCTTGACACAGTCATCCACAAATATATTCCAGCTGGATTTGAAGTCCGTGAAAATCCCCATTCATATATGAATGAGATAAATCTAGCAGAGCTGCGCTGCGCAGACCATGTGAACTTATATCGCGCTGAGCTGAGCATGGGTACATTGGGCGGAGGTAACCATTTCATCGAACTTGATAAGGACGATAATGGACGATTTTACCTCGTTGTACATTCCGGCAGTAGGAACCTGGGCAAGCAGGTAGCGGAGTATTATCAAAAAGCAGCAGCGAAAGATTTGGAAAGACGCAGCAATGACAGCTCCAAATTGATTGCTGAATTAAAAGCGCAAGGCAGAGAGACCGAGATTGAATCCGAGTTACAAATGCTGGATTTCTTGAAAATCGACAGGAATTTAGCTTTTGTTGAAGGGCATATGTTTGATGACTATATACACGACATGATGATCACCCAGCGTTACGCTATGCTTAATCGCAAAGCGATAGTGAAGGACATCGTCAAACAGATGAAGTTTAAAGTTGAAGACTATTTTACCACAATTCATAACTATATCGAAACAGATAACATGATCTTGCGCAAAGGCGCAATTTCAGCTAAGGCAGGCGAACAGGTGCTGATTCCAATGAATATGCGGGACGGCAGCTTGGTTTGTGTTGGAAAGGGCAATCCAGACTGGAACCTGTCCGCTCCCCACGGGGCTGGACGTTTGATGAGCCGTAGCGCCGCTAAGGAAAGCATAACCCTGTCGCAGTTTAAGGAATCGATGGAAGGTATTTATTCTTCAACGGTCAATAAATCAACCATTGACGAATCCCCGTTTGCCTATAAACCTATGGATGAAATCATTACTAACATTGCCGATACAGTCGAGATTGTTAAGATAATCAAGCCTGTTTATAACTTTAAAGCTGCCGAATAATATGAATAATCTAAAAAAAGTGAATAGTGAATTTGAGTACTTCAAAATTCATAATATGGAGAGAAAAATGAAAAAGAAAAAGCCAGCTTCGTTGATGCTTACAAAAGAAACGCAGGAAGCCCGAAAGGAAAGAGTTTCCTGTGGTGTTAAATATCGTACCGCTGTTTTTGAAAATAAGAAAAAGCAGCAAAAATACAAAAATGATTATAATGAGGAAAAGATATGAATATTTCATTAAGTGTAAATCAAAATGAGCTACTGGATGTGCTGTTGAATTTGGCTATTATCCGTCCCGTCTTTATCTGGGGCGCTCCGGGAATAGGTAAATCCTCAATTGTGGAAAACTTTGCCGAGTCTCTCGGACTGCCCTGCGTATCACTCCTTGGCAGCCAGCTTGCCCCAGAGGACATAATCGGAGTGCCGCAGATTATCGATGGTAAAAGTGTGTTCTGCCCTCCCAGGATGATTGCGAGAACAGAACCTTATTGCCTGTTTCTGTTACCCGCTTCTGGGTGCCATTGCCGCAAATTTCAAATTGATTGAGGACTTTCAAATCTGTCAGCGCATGGAAATCACCATCGCGGCAATTTCACCGGCTTTGTCCGAGATTTATATCAATCCTTCTTATCATCTGGATGCTGAAGCAATTCGTTTTGTTATGGCGCACGAATTCTTACATGCTGCGCTCCGGCACGACACGCGGCGGGAATGGCGGGATGCCTATCTTTGGAATGTAGCCTGCGATTATGTAATTAACCAGTGGCTAACCGAAATGGGAGTTGGCGATCGCCCGGACGGGCTATTTACGATGTGCAGTTCAAAGGTATGAATGCTGAGGCGATATATGACCGTATCGTCACTGATATGCGCACCTATCGTAAACTGGCCACATTGCGGGGTGTGGGACTCGGAGATATTCTACCTGGTCAGCGCAGTTCTTCTGCTGACATGGATTTAGACGCTTTTTATCGCCGCGCATTAGCTCAGGGACTATCCTATCATCAAGAACAGGGGCGCGGTTACCTGCCTGAAGGCTTGATTGAAGAAATCCGGGCGTTGTCCCATCCGCCTATTCCATGGGATGTGGAGTTAGCCAGTTGGTTTGATGAGCAATTTACCCCAATTGAAAAAATGCGCTCCTATGCCCGACCCAGCCGCCGTCAATCTTCCACTCCTGATATCCCCCGCCCTAACTGGGTTATTTCTCAAGCTGCGATGGATGGCAGAACCTTCGGCGTGGTTTTGGATACATCCGGATCGATGGAACGAGGATTATTGGCCACAGCACTGGGTGCCATTGCCAGTTACAGTATGACTCGGGATGTCCCGGCAGTACGTGTAGTGTTCTGCGATGCTGAGGCTTACGATGCGGGTTACATGAGACCGGAAGACATCGCCGGAACCGTGAAGATAAAAGGCCGCGGTGGTACGGTACTCCAGCCGGGCATTGATTTACTTGAAAATGCTGAGGATTTCCCAGAAGAAGCGCCGATTTTGATTATTACAGACGGTTATTGTGATAAAGTGGTTCTCCACGGCAGAGAACACGCGTTTTTGGTGCCGCAGGGAGCAAATCTACCTTTTCTTTCGAAGGGAAAAGTATTTAGAATGAGGTGAATGTATGAATAAAGCACAGTTTAAGCATGACTTTCTTCGGGGTTTGGGGTCCGCGTTAATTGAACTGCACTCGAACTGCAATCCGGAGCAGTTTTGCGAAATTGTTATGTATGGTTGTCTGCATAACACAACTTATGATATGCAATGTGAGGGTGACCGAGGCTGGTATCTGTATCAGGCTGCCCAACTTATCGATGACAAAGAAGCAGTTGAAGCCACTGTCATACAGAAATTTTTCCATGCCCGGGATAATGATTGGTTGTTTCATCAACTGACATCTATTTTGTATTACTTTGCGAAGGAAGGAAGCGAGAATGCCCGTGTTGCACTTTATCAGAAATATGAAACTATCTTAAATGAACTTTACACAAAAAAAAGAAAGTCAGACAGTATATATCCCTACGCGATATGTTTGCCGATCTTTACGTTTGGTTGACTTCACTTGACGGATGGAACATGTTCAAACGTGTTGTACAGGATGCAGGCGAAATCTTGTTATTGAAAGAGTTTATCTAAATCTATGTTTTTATTATATTGTGGTATTCCTTTACCTAGCGCTTTATATTTTACACTTCCATAATTTGAAACGGGTATCATATCAATACGTTCCAGACCTCTTATATCTTGTAAAAATGTTTTTCGTTCTTTCATTTCTTTAACCGAATCATTTACACCCTCTATAATCGGCATTCGGATTATCATTCTTACCCCCAGATCAGAGAGTCTTTTTAAGTTAACCAGAAGATTTTTATTGCTGACCCCAGTCATTGCAATATGCAGATTTTCGTCCATGCATTTCAGATCAATTAAGTATAGGTCAGTATAAGGTGTAATACTTTCGACAATATCCCACTCTACATTCAGTGTCGTGTCCAGGCAAACTGAGATTCCTGCTTGTTTACAGCATCTCATAATTTCCTTCAAATAATCATGCTGTAATAAAGGTTCTCCTCCGGAAAATGTAACGCCTCCCAGTTCTCCATAGCAGCCCCTGTCTCTCATTATTTCCCTGAATACTTCCTCTACCTTCATACTCTTTCCACAAAGTTTAAAACTATTTGTACAACAGATTTCCTGACACTGTTCCTGTTTACCACAATCCTTGCATAATTCTAATCTTATCTTGTGGCTTTTATCTGTAAAATAATGTGCGCCACTCTGACAAATTACTTCACATTGCCTGCAATGAATACAGCTGCTTTCAAAAAACATCATCTCAGGTTCCTTTGCTTGAGACTCAGGATTATGGCACCAGCCGCATTTCATATGACAGCCTTTAAAAAATACTGTTGTTCTTATACCCGGACCATCATGGATACAATATCTTTGTATCTCCATAATAATTGCTCTATTCATACCTTTTCCTCAACGTGTTTAACTTATCCGACTGATAATGTGTTCCTGTAATTCTTCATCCAACTCAACAAATCTGGCATTAAACCCCCAAACACGTACCACCAAATCTGGATACTGTTCCGGATGTTTTTTAGCTTCTATCAATTCTTCCCGACTATACATTGAGATATTGAGCACCGGTATTCCCTGTTCTCTGGCTACTAATAACATACTATACAGTATTTTATCTTTCTCGGCCCCCATGATAAAGCTTCCTTTATCCAAGGTTAAATGAAGCGGGGAGGATGCATATCCATCCCTCATAGGTAGCTTCGAAGCAGATTCCAAAATGGCAGTTGGACCTTTCTTTGCCATACCCGGTGTTGGAGAGCAGTGCTCTCCGATTGGATCTCTGAATTTACGTCCATCCGGAGTAGCTCCTGTGATGTTTGCAGATATCTTAAAGTCAATATCATATAATCCAGGCCACACACGCTTACCCTTCTCATTCCGGTATCCGTTTACAATCTCAATAAATTTAGAGGCTATTCTCGCTGCTAATGCATCTACCTGTTCCTCACCGTTTCCATATTTAGGGCAATGGAGAAGTCTCTGCCTTAACACTTCCTGACCTTTAAAATCACAGGCGAGTGCATCCACTAATTCCTTCATGGTGCACCATTTGTTATCATAAACTGCTGATTGAATACCCATTAGGCAATCCGCAGCAGTGCCTATGCTACCAGATAATAACTGATAATTGCCAACTATAAATCCACCTCCCCGAAGCGGATCTCTGCCACTTTCCAAACAAAGTTTCAGGCTTCCTCCAACTAACGGAGAAGTAACTGTGTATTCCTCATCAGCTTCTATTTTTCTATCGATTAACTGTAGCCACTCAGTTATCTGGAAGGTTAATTGTCTCTCAAAAGCAGAATATACTTCATCAAAGGATTCCATCATCGAAACATCACCTGATTCATAACCAAGTACCAAAGCTGTCCTGGGTTCCATTGTTGGGCCATACCGTTTTGATTTTTTCATTTTAACAGGATAAATACTGGGATTTTCTTGCCCGTTAAAAAGAGTTAATTCCACCGTTTTTACCATCTCATGCTGTAAAAATGTAATACTGCTTGCTCCGTCAATAACGGTTTCTGTGCAGCCATCATTGGTATACCTGCAGGCTAAGTCATGACAAATACCTGCTTGTTCCATAGCCGGAATAATATTATCATCAAAATATATTGTTGGCTGTCCTTTACCTGTTCCCAAAAGCTCTAGACACATTTTGATTAATTTCTCAGGACTTTTCTTATGTAGTCTTACATTTAGATGAGGTTCTGCATCTCCAAGCTTTTCATAAGCCTCCAGAAATAAATATGTAACTTCATTTGTCTCATCGTTACCCTTAGCATCCTGTCCGGATAACATAAGATTTCTAAGTGTATCTCCTGTTCCCATTTCATTTAGCTTTGTATAGAACTCTATAATCATTTCAATCACTTTCTCTTTATTTATCAACCCCTTCTTTTTCTCATTTTCATAAAACGGAAATAGCTTTTGATCCAATCGACCGATACATCCACTGCCAAATGGATTTCTAATTACGTACATAAACCAAAATAACTGCAAAGCCTGAGCAAATGTTTCAGGAGCTCCCTGGGTTAATACCTTACAATTGTTTGATATCTCTTCAAGTCTGATTTTTTCATCCTTTATAGAAGTTTCTTCAGACATTATTTTGGCAAGGTCTGCATGCTTCTCAATATAAGAAAGTATTTCCTTATATACTTCTCGAACAGCTTGTAAATATCCTTCTTCAGTATTTATATCATCATGAGCTGCTTCCGCCTTCTGAATAATTCCCGCTATACTATATTGAAAAAAGGCATCTCCAAGGGGGTAGTGCATATTATCATATTCAAACATTTCCCATAAAAAACTACCCTTGTCACACCTCGTGTGCCAGCCTGCCAATAATCCGCGGCTAGGAATATAAATCTCATTCTTTGACATAGATTCACGGAATAATGCCAAATACTTTTCGATACGCTTCATCTTATCAAGGCCTCCATATTACTATGCTAATTAGCAATTAGCTGTCCCAATCAATTCCGCCTTCCGTTAACCACTTTGCAGTCTGTTCTGACGTTAAAGTCTGGATTTTGGGAATTGACACCACTGCTGTTTTTTCTTTTATTAAATACCTCTTCACAAATGAAACGTTTCATAATATAGTTTAAATAAAGGAAACAGCATCTACTTGATATAATTTAAAAGCAATATAAAATAGAATGTGTTTCCTTACTAATTATCGTGTAACGTTTCATATTTTGTATATTATACATTATACTATTCAATTTGATTTGTCAAGAAAATAGCAGGATGGCGTTCTCTCCTATGACGGAGTTATTGCAAATACCGATTACTATGGTTATATGACCTTATTCTGATGTCTTCTTCTCGTCCATCTCCACAGCATTATTTATGTGGACAGAGTGCTCCGAATACCACAGGACCTTAGTTGGTGCATTTCTTGAATGCCATACATCACAGGCAAAGTTCCGGTCAATCCAGATCCATATTTTTTATCTTTGCTTTGATATTCTGCCTATTGTCTTTGTTGCTTGACATCTGCTTCATCCATTGCTTCTCTTTGAGCTTTTGCTTCCTTTCCTTTCGATGCTCAAAGTTCACCATTTCCTTCTGCAGCTTCGACCAGCTTTCCCAGCGCCTTCCTTCCAAGGTACCGTTATTCAATGCTTTCCTAATCGCGCAACCGGGTTCCCTCTCATGCTGGCAGTATAACACGCAGAAGAAAGAAAATTATCTCCTGTTGATAATTTCTTTCCTCTGCGCGTTATATTAAGGCGAGTATTATTTAACTCCTCGCTATATCGTGCGGGAGACATTTACGTCTCGTTACTTCTTCTTCCGTGAACAAATGATACTCTGAAGTACTATAAAGAAGCAGAGCATTGCCGCGCGTGTGATCTGCGGCCACCATGGATCCTGGCTGCCTATTGCGGTAACGACCAGTAATACGATTCCGCTTGCTAATACGCCGAATAAAGTACCGAAGATATTACCTACGCCGCCGGTAAGCAATGTTCCACCAATAATGGACGCAGCGATAGCGTCCATTTCAAGGCCTGTTGCCTGCTGAACCGAGCCGGACCGCGTGTGGAA
>Ga0207800_1000585_pt1 | contig 10098 bp, 7 predicted proteins | sample LuqExpMetageno11_FD_187769 | JGI IMG/M metagenome (GOLD analysis project Ga0207800, IMG submission 187769) | Tropical forest soil microbial communities from Luquillo Experimental Forest, Puerto Rico - Sample 11 (SPAdes) | ecosystem: Environmental > Terrestrial > Soil > Tropical forest ...
CAAGATACCATGTGGTTCGGGTAGCCCAAGCCCAAGAGATGGGTCTTCGCCCTCTTCGGCGAAGCGCTCCGCGGTGGCGCGGCCGATGCCGCCGCCTGTGATGAATTCAACCTTGCCGGCCAATCGCGCCATGGTTCGATGATATTTTCCGCCCGCCTTAACGGGCAAGCGCTAACGCAACTCAGGCGTGGTCTTGAAATATTTGGCGTGCTCGATAAGCGCATACCGGTCGGTCATGCCGGCGATGTAGTCGGCGATGCGGCGGGCGCGAATACTATCGCCGGCGCGGTCGAAGCCCTCCGCCCATTCCGCCGGTAGGTCGTCAGGCGTCACAGTGTAGTGCGCAAACAGGTCGCTTAGTGCGCCCTCGGCTTCGCCCATCACCTGCTTGATGCGCACGTGATGGTACATGCGCGGATAAAGGAAGCCCTTGATTGCGGCGTCGGCTCCTTCCATCGCCGGCGAAAACGCCACCACCGGTCCGCCGGCCTCGCGCACCTCCGTCGTCGAGCTCGGCCCCAGCGCGGCAAAGCGTCGACCGCTCTCGGCGATGACATCCTCGATCATGCGGGTGATCAGCCGGCGCACCGTTTCGTGCGCACGTCGCGCGTGCTCTAGGCTGGGATGCGCCTTGTCGATCTCGCGCACGATGTCGCCGATTAGATCGACCACAGTGATGTCCTCGAGCGTGAAAAAATCGGCACGCAAGCCGTCGTCGATGTCATGCGCGTCATAGGCAATGTCGTCGGACAGCGCCGCCACTTGCGCCTCGGCGCCGGCAAAGGACCACAGCTCGAGATCCTGTATCTGCGCATAAGCCAAGATCGCGGCCGGAACGCCGCGCTGGGCATGGCGCCCGACCGGCGCGCCGGCGCAGTCGGTGAGCGGGCCATTGTGCTTGACCAACCCTTCCAACGTCTCCCAGGTCAGATTGAGCCCGTCAAAGAGGGCATAGCGGCGCTCGAGATCGGTGACGATGCGCAGCGCCTGCGCGTTGTGGTCAAAGCCGCCGAAGCGCGCGAGCGCCTTGTCGAGCGAGCGTTCGCCGGCATGGCCGAACGGCGGATGGCCAAGATCGTGCGCTAGCGCCAGCGCCTCGGCGAGGTCCTCGTCGAGCCCGAGCGCGCGGGCAAGCGCGCGGGCAATCTGCGCCACCTCCAGCGTATGGGTCAGCCGCGAGCGGTAATGATCGCCCTCGTGGTAGACAAACACTTGCGTCTTGTGTGCCAACCGCCGGAATGCGGTGGAATGGATGATGCGGTCGCAGTCGCGCCGGAACGCGTTGCGCGTCGGGCTTGCCGGCTCGACGTAACGTCGGCCCCGGCTTTGTGCCGGATTGGCGGCATAAGCGGCTCGTGCGCGCCCGGTTTCGATCACCATCGGCAGATTGACCTTGTGGACGTGCGCACTTAACTATTCGGCAGGGCGCATGCCAATACCATAGCGGCGGAAGGAATGACGATGGACGCCAGCGTCACAGTCAGCGAACGGGCCGCCAAGCGGATCGGCGAGATTCTGAAAGCCGAGCCGCCGGGCACTATGCTGCGTGTCTCCATCGAAGGCGGCGGCTGCTCAGGTTTCCAGTACAAGTTCGACATGGAGCGCGCGAGGGCTGACGACGACCTCGCCATCACCCGGGATGGCGCTACCGTGGTGATCGATCCGGTCTCGATGAATTATATGGCCGGTGCCGAGATCGATTTCGTTGACGACCTCATCGGCGCTTCGTTCAAGGTAAAGAACCCAAAAGCCACCGCCTCCTGCGGCTGCGGCACCAGCTTCGCGCTATAACCCCTACTCCGCCGCGATGGCCGGCGGAGCTTCCTGTACCTCGGCAAGCTGCGGCTCGAGCCGGCGCCTGAGCATCCGGTCGAAGCGGTCGAGGTAGAGGTAGATCACCGGCGTGATGTAAAGCGTGAGCAACTGGCTCAGCAAAAGACCGCCGACCACCGCGACGCCGAGCGGCTGGCGCAGCTCGGCGCCCGCGCCCGTGCCGAGCGCGATCGGCAGCGTGCCGAAGATCGCCGCGAAGGTTGTCATCATAATCGGCCGAAAGCGCAGCATGGCGGCTTCGCGGATCGCGGCCTCCGCAGAAAGGCCGACGCGGCGGCGCTCGATGGCGAAGTCAATCATCATGATCGCGTTCTTCTTCACGATGCCAACAAGCATCACGATGCCGATCATCGCGATCACCGACAGATCCATGCGGAACAGCATCAGGGTCAGGATCGCGCCGATGCCGGCGGACGGCAGACCCGAGATGATGGTAATCGGATGGATGAAGCTCTCATACAAAATACCAAGCACCACGTAGGCGGCGAAAATCGCCGCCAGGATTAGTATACCCTGGCCGCGCAATGAATCCTGGAACACCTGCGCCGTGCCTTGGAAGCCTGTGGTGATCGTCGCCGGCAACCGTTGTTCACGCTCAAGGTTCTGGATCGCGTCAACCGCTTGCCCGAGCGAGAAGCCCGGCGCTAGGTTGAACGAGATGGTCACCGCCGGCTGTTGGCCTTGGTGATTGACCTGCAGCGGCCCAACCGTGGGCTCGAATTTTGTGACCGCCGACAGTGGAACGACGGTGCCGTTGGTGGTTTTCAGATAAATGCGCGCGAGGTCGTCTGGGCCCGCTTGAAACTCAGGCTGCGCCTCAAGGATGACCTGGTAGGTGTTAACCGGCGAGTAAATCGTCGCCACTTGCCGCGCACCGAAGGCGTTGTAGAGCTCCTGTCGCACCTGATCGACGCTTAGCCCATAAACAGCGGATTTCTCGCGGTCGACCTGAATCGTGATTTGCGGGTTCTTGATGTAAAGGTCGGTGGTGACGTCAAGCAACCCAGGAATTTGCGCGATTTTGTCGCGCAGTTCCGGCGCCAGCCGATACAGTGTAGCAGTGTCGTTCGATTGCAGCGTGTACTGATACTGGCTTTTGTCGAGCTTGCCACCGAGGTTGATGTTCTGGATAGGCTGGAAAAAGATCCGAATGCCGGGAACAATATTGGCGTTCTTGCGCAAGCGCGCGGTAATTGTCGCCAGACTGTCGCGCTCTTTGCGCGGCTTGAGCGCCACCAGCATGCGCCCGCTGTTGCCAACGGTGTTCGGGCCGCCGGCGCCGACGGTTGAATTGACGTAAGCCACCGCTGGGTCCTTCCGCACGATGTCGGCGACCCGCCGCTGGAGTACGCTTAGCGCCGGGAAGGAAATGTCGGTCGAGCCTTCAGTGATGCCGACGACGTAGCCGGTATCCTCGGTTGGGAAGAATCCTTTCGGCACCACTACATAAAGCCACAGCGTGCCGCCGATGGTCACCAGCGTGAGCCCCAGCATGATCGATTTGGCTCTGAGCACGAGATCGAGCGTCCATTCGTAAGCGCGCAGCATCAGCTCGAACAGACGCTCAAAATTGCGCAGCAAGATATTTTGTTTCTCGCCGTGATAGCCCTTGAGAACGCGCGCGCACAACATCGGCGTCAGCGTCAGCGAGACGAAGCCGGAGACGACGATCGCCACGGATATTGACACTGCAAATTCGCGGAACACGCGCCCGACCATACCGCCCATCAGCAGCACCGGGATAAACACTGCAATCAGCGAGAAAGTGATCGATATGATCGTGAAGCCGATCTCGCGTGAGCCTTTCAGCGCCGCCTCGAACGGCCGCATGCCGCCTTCGATGTGGCGGACGATGTTCTCAAGCATGACGATGGCGTCGTCGACCACGAAGCCTACCGACAGCGTCAGCGCCAGCAGCGTCATGTTGTTAATTGAAAAACCGAACGCGTACATCGCCGCGCAAGTGCCGATCAGGGACACCGGAACCGCCAGCGCCGGAATAATGGTGGCCGAAACTTTGCGCAGGAACAGGAAAATTACCAAAATAACAAGTGCGATCGCGATCGCCAACGTTTCCTGCACATCGGTGACCGCGGCACGGATGGAGATGGAGCGGTCGAACAGTGGCTGCATCTGAACGGAGGGCGGCACTTGGGCCCGCAAGTTCGGCAGAATATCGCGCACCATGTCGACGACCTGCACGGTGTTGGCGTCGGGCTGGCGCTGGATCGCCAGCACAATGGCGCGGGCATCGTTGAACCAGGTTGCGATCTTGTCGTTCTCGACGCTATCGATCACCCGCGCGATCTGGTTGAGCTTGACCGGCGCGCCCTTGCGATAGGCTACGACGACGTCACGATAGTCAGCCGCATGCTCGATCGCGCCGGTCGCCGTCAGCGTCACGCTTTGCTTCGGTCCGGTCAGCGTGCCCACAGGCGTCGAGGAATTGGCCTTGGCGACGACGCCGCGCACGTCGTCGAGCGAGATATTGCGCGCCGCTGCCTCGGTCGGATTGACCTGGACGCGCACGGCAAATTTCTGCGCACCATAAACCAGCACTTGGGCGATGCCGGGCAGCTGCGAAATCTGCGGCGCCAGCACGGTTTCCGCATAATCGTCCACGGTCGACAGCGGGACCGTGTCGGAGCGCAAGCTCACATAGAGCACCGGGAAGTCGCCCGGATTAACCTTTCGGAAGGTCGGCGGCGTCGTCATTTCGACCGGCAACAAACGCGCCGCGGTGGCAAGCGCGGTCTGCACATCGAGCGCCGCGCCGTCGATGTTACGGCCAAGGTCGAACTGGATCGTGATCTGCGTGATGCCGAGCGACGACGATGAATTCATCGACGAAATGCCGGCAATCGTAGAAAGCTGCCGCTCGATCGGCGAGACCACCGACGCCGCCATGGTCTCTGGGCTCGCTCCCGGCAACTGCGCAATGATCTGGATTGTCGGGAAATCCACCGCCGGCAGCGCCGCAACCGGCAATAGTCGATAAGCGAACACGCCGAAAACGATCAGCGACGCCGTCATCAACGTCGTCAGCACCGGGCGTCGGATACAGGTTTCCGAGATATTCATAGATCAGCTGCCCGCGACCTTGGGCTGGCGCGGGTTGACGCGCGTGCCGTTAGACAGCAGCAATTGACCGTCGGTCACGACGGTTTCGCCGCCGTTGAGCCCTTTGCTGATCACCGATTGGCTGCCGACCGTGCGGTCGACCGTCACAGGCTGCACATTGGCGACGTTGTCGTTGATCACGAAGACGAAGTTGCCGGTCTGACTGACTTGCACGGCATTCGAGGGTACCACCACCGCGTCCTCGACCCGCAAGGTCAGTTCAACGGTCACCAGCGTACCTGGCCAGAGCACCTCGTTTTCATTCGGCATGGTGGCGCGAATGGTCGCCATTCCGGTCGCCGAATCCACGGTGTTCTCAATCATCGTCACTTGTCCGCTGGCGCGCTTCCGCTCGCCCGGAATGATGGCTTCAATGGTGGCGGATTCCGCGGCCAGAGCCTGGCGGATTTCTGGCAAGACCTTCTGCGGCACCGTGAAGGTGACGTAGACCGGCGCCATCTGATTGATTGTTGCCATCGGCGTGGCGTCGGCCTGGCGCACGAAATTGCCGACTTTGACCGCCGCCGCACTGATGCGTCCATTGATCGGGGCGGTGACATTGCAATAGCTCAACTGGACCTTGAGGTTCTGGAGCAGACCTTCATCGGCTTTGATTGCCGCGCGGTACACGTCGGACTGCGTCTTGGCGTTGTCGAGATTGACCACTGGCGTCGCGTTCTTGGCGACAAGGTCTGTGAAGCGCGCTACGTCGCGTTCGGCGCCGGCGAGCTGCGCTTTATCGCGCGCAACTATGCCCTCGGTCTGCGCAATTTGTGCCTGGATGGTGCGGCCGTCGAGCGTGAACAGCGGATCGCCCTTCTTGACCTCGGCGCCGTCGCGAAAGTGCACGGCGGTGATCGCGGTGTCGACCCGCGTCTTGATAGCGACGCTGGCGATCGGCGTTACATTGCCCAGCGAGTCAATGCGCACCGGGGTTGGCTTCCGCTCGGCGGTCGCAACCTCAACGGGAACGGCGTTGGCCTCGTCTTGGGAACGGGCGGCAACCCCGTTGCCCGCCCATTGAGCGCGCGCCAATAATACAACGCCGATCAGGGCGATTGCTGCCACCCCAAATAGCCACTTTCGTTGCTTCATCGGCGATTATCCGGCCTGGTTTGACAGATTCCCTGCCCAGGCTCCTCGATCCATGGGAACGACGGCGTTCGCACCACTATCGGGCCGCGTCTTTCTACCACAGAAACGGGAATGAGTGCATATCCCTGCGCCTGCTGGTAAACACCCAAGACTCTGGTTTTCTTTAGTTCTTTAGCCGGCACCTTGCGTATGCGCATCGCAACATGGAACGTCAATTCGATCCGCCAGCGGCTGGACCACTTGCAGGCTTGGCTGAAGGAACGCGAGCCCGACATCGTCTGCCTGCAGGAAATCAAATGCGTCGACGACGCCTTCCCGCGTGAGAACTTCGAGAGTCTCGGCTACAACGTGGCGGTGCACGGGCAGAAGACCTTCAACGGCGTTGCCCTGCTTTCCAAACTGCCCTTCGACGAGGTTGCCCCTGGATTGATCGGCGACAAGGAAGACGTGCAGGCGCGTTTCCTTGAGGCGCTGGTATCGACCAAGACCGGCGTCCTACGGGTGGTGAGCCTCTATCTGCCCAACGGCAACCCACCAGCCTCTGAAAAATACCTTTATAAACTCAAATGGATGGACAGGCTTATTGCTTTTTCACTTGAACGGCTGAAGTTGGAAGAGCCGATGCTGTTGGCCGGAGACTACAACGTCATCCCAGCAGCCCTCGATGCCCGCAATCCAGGAGCCTGGGTCAATGACGCGTTGTTCTTGCCGCAGACGCGGGAGAAATTCCGCGCGCTAATCAATTTGGGCCTCACCGATGCTTTGCGGGCGGTGAGCGAGTCCGATGACCTGTTTACGTTCTGGGATTATCAGGCCGGCGCCTTCCAAAAGAACAATGGCATCCGCATCGACCATCTGCTGCTGTCGCCGCAAGCCACCGACAGTCTGGTCGACGCCGGCATCGACCGCCATGTGCGCGGATGGGACAAGCCGTCGGACCACGCTCCCGTTTATATCGATCTGTCGATCGAAAGCCGATAGTGTACTATTCCCGACGCGTCTGCAGCCAGCGCTTCAAATACATTGCCGCCATGGCCTTCTCGTCTTCAGTCGCCTGCTGGAAGGCGCTGTCGTAAAGCCGGTTGATCCAAGCCTGGTCGCTGGCGGCACCGTCTTTGGCGTTGTCCTTGGCGAGCGTAAGCCACATCAGCCCGCGCGCCGCCTGCCGCGGCACGTGGTCGCCTGCAAACAGCATGGCCCCCAGCATTGCCTGCGACTGGCACAGACCTTTCTGCGCGGAGAGCCCAAACCAACGGGCCGCCTGGCGGGGGTCATGCGGGGCGCCGACGCCATCTAGATAGAGACGTGCGAGATAATACTGGGCCTCGGGATCGCCGAAATACGAGGCCGCATAGCCGAACATTTCGCGTGCCCGGTCGGGATCACGCTTGACCGCTGTATTCGGGATGCCTTCGAGATAGTAATGGCCTAGCGCCACGAACGCATTTGCCACAAAGCGCGCCTGCGGTTCGTCCGGATTGTCCTCGGCATGGCCGTTGGCAATCTGTCGGAAATATTCAAAGGCCTTAAGGTCGTCGTGGGTAACGCCATCGCCTTCGGCATACATGCGGCCGAGCTTCCATTGCGCCACGGCATGTCCGTTCTCGGCGGCATATTCAAGCGAGACCACTGCCTTTTGTTTTTCGCCGAGCTTGAGCCACTGGGCACCGGAACGGAACGCCTCAGTGGCGTTGGCGGGGGCCGAGGCCCGCGGAACGCTCGGCACATCGACCGGCGGCCGCAGCGGTGCGTCATCGGAGTGCTCCGGCGCTTTGACCAGCGGCGCGAGAGGGGCAGATACAGGAGCGGACAGGGCGTCCTCACTCTTAGTGCCGTCGAACGCCATTGCGGGCGCCGCCATCAGGCCGGAGCCGACCACCACCATGCGCAACAGGGCTTTAGCTGTCCGCATAGCACGCTTTCTCGCCCGCCCCGCCCGGATGGGTAACCGCGCCATTGACGGCTGGTCCCACCTGCTGAGTGTATTTCCACAAATAGCCCGAGCCGTATTCGCTCTCGCGCGGCTTCCACTGCGCCATGCGCTTTGAAAGCTCGTCGGCGGAAAGCTTCACGTTTAGGCTACCCTTGTCGGCATCGATCTCGATGATTTCGCCATCGCGGATCACGCCGATTGGCCCGCCGACCGCCGCTTCCGGTCCGACATGGCCGACGCAAAAGCCGCGGGTGGCACCCGAGAAGCGCCCGTCGGTGATCAGCGCGACCTTGGCGCCCATGCCCTGGCCGTAGAGGGCTGCGGTGGTGGACAACATCTCGCGCATGCCGGGGCCGCCCTTCGGGCCCTCGTAGCGGATCACCAGCACGTCACCTTCTTTATACTTGCGGTTCTTGACAGCGTCGAAGCAGGCCTCCTCACTATCGAAGCAGCGCGCCGGACCTGAGAACTGCGGACTGCCGGTCATGCCGGCGACCTTAACGATGGCGCCTTCTGGAGCAAGGTTACCTCTCAGCCCGACAACACCGCCGGTCTTCAGCAGAGGCTTATCGGCCGGACGCACGACGTCCTGATCCGGATTCCATTTCACGGTTTTGAGGTTCTCGGCGATGGTGCGCCCGGTGACGGTGGGGCAGTCGCCGTGCATGTAACCGTGATCGAGCAAGGTCTTCATCAAAAGCGGCACGCCGCCAGCTTCAAACATATCCTTGGCGACATAACGACCGCCCGGCTTCAAATCCGCGATATAGGGCGTCTTTTTGAAAATCTCGGCGACGTCGAAGAGCGTGAACTCGATGCCGCATTCATGCGCGATCGCCGGCAGGTGCAGCGCCGCATTGGTCGAGCCACCGGTTGCAGCCACCACAGCCGCGGCGTTCTCCAGCGCTTTGCGAGTGACGATATCGCGCGGGCGGATGTTCTTGACAATCAGATCCATGATCATCTCGCCAGCAAGCATGCAGAACTTGTCCCGAATCTCGTAAGGGGCTGGGGCCCCGGCCGAATAGGGCAGCGCAAGGCCGATCGCCTCCGACACAGTCGCCATGGTGTTGGCGGTGAACTGCGCGCCACAGGCGCCCGCTGACGGACAGGCGTTCTCTTCGAGCGTCTGCAAGTCCTCGTCGGACATCTCGCCGACCGAGTGCTTGCCGACGGCCTCGTAGACGTCTTGCACGGTGACTTCTCTGCCCTTGAACGTGCCAGGCAGAATTGATCCACCGTAGATGTAGATTGAAGGCACGTTGAGCCGGCACATCGCCATCATCATGCCGGGCTGCGACTTGTCGCAGCCCGCAACGCCGATGAGCGCGTCGTAGGCATGGCCGCGCACGGTGAGTTCGACAGAATCTGCGATCACCTCGCGCGAGGGCAGCGAGGCCTTCATACCTGCATGGCCCATGGCAATGCCGTCGGTAACAGTGATGGTGCAGAATTCGCGCGGCGTTCCACCGACCGCTGCAACTCCCTTCTTGACCGCCTGCGCCTGGCGCATCAGCGCGATATTGCAGGGGGCGGCCTCGTTCCAGCAGGTGGCGACGCCAACGAACGGCTGGTGGATCTGTTCCCGCGACAGACCCATAGCGTAATAAAAGGCCCGATGTGGCGCGCGATCCGGTCCTTCGGTGGCATGCCGGCTCGGCAGTTTCGCCTTCAAATTGGGTTTGGCGTCCATAACCTTGTCGTGCGCCCTGACCGCCGTCGCAAAATCCCAGCGGACCTACTTCCGAGGGCTGCTGGCCGGCAAAAAGCCCGAAGCCTGCGCCTTTACCCAGCGTGCCTTATGTCGCGAACGGGTATGGCTAAATAGCGGCATCACTGAATCATTGCGGGCCAAGATCTAAATGGTAATGAATGTGTTGCCCGCAGGTCACATATGTGACCCGGTCCGGGCCAATGCAAATTTTGCTGCCTGTTGCTTTCGCGACTTTGGCCTGCTGTTCTATTTCGCGATGCCGCAGAGCGCCTGTCGAGCCCGCCGGAAGCTACAGCGCCTCGACCTGCACCACGCCCGGCACCGCCTTAATCGCGCTGGCGATCTGCGGCGAGACCTTGAAACGACCCGGCAGCTTGATCTCGACCTCGGTGCCCTGCTCTAG
>Ga0207800_1000589_pt1 | contig 10073 bp, 5 predicted proteins | sample LuqExpMetageno11_FD_187769 | JGI IMG/M metagenome (GOLD analysis project Ga0207800, IMG submission 187769) | Tropical forest soil microbial communities from Luquillo Experimental Forest, Puerto Rico - Sample 11 (SPAdes) | ecosystem: Environmental > Terrestrial > Soil > Tropical forest ...
CTGATCTACCGCTATATTCTCAGCAATGATTTCTGCTGTCTTCTTCGCTCGGATCAGAGGACTGGTGATAACTGCTTTGAAATTCTCATCTTTGATCACATTACCGCATGCGATTGCCTGCTTAATACCGTATTCATTCAAAGGGATATCCTCTCTGCCTTGAAATCTCCCCTGGATGTTCCAATCTGTCTGTCCATGTCTGATTAAAAATATTTTCATGCGCTAATTCTCCGGTTTTATTTTGTTACCTATTCTACCTCAAACCTTTTCTAATTTCCACTTTTATTTCCCGAAAAAGAGAAAAGAGAAAAAGAAAAAGCAGAATGAAATCTGATTTTTTCATCCTGCTTTATTCTTTGATGCTTTATTTCTTATGAATTTATTTCTGTTTCTACTTCTTCTGCTTCTACTTCTTCTGCTTTTATATCTTCTGCTTCTACTTCTTCTGCTTTTATATCTTCTACTTCTATATCTTGAGGATGCGGATTGCCCTGCTAATTTCTTAATTTCCATATCAATGCCGGGCAGTTTATTTTATATATTGGCAGAGACAATCTTACCATTCACTTCAAATATTCCTTTCACTTCTAACAATAAATCTCTGCTTGGTTCCTTTGTCTCACTGAGTTTATAATCAAGACCCAGTTCTTCCCATTTATATTCACCCATCTTGTGGAAGCCTAAGAGCTCTATTTTTGCGACATTCGGATAATGGTCCAAATGAGCTGACAGCTTTCTGACACTATCCAGATTATCCGTAAGCTGAGGTACCAGTACATAGCGGATCCAGGTTGTAATGTTATTATCCCTGAGATAATCCAGAAGCTTAAGCGTAGGTGACAATGATACACCGGTTACTTTCTCATATACCAACGGATTATAATTCTTTATATCTAACAATACAATATCCGTATATTCTAAAACCTCTTTCACAAAATCTTTCCATACATACCCGGAGGTATCGATGGCTATTGATATGTTGTGAGGTTTCAGAAGCTTGCATACCTCTAAGATAAACTCCGCTTGAAGCAAAGGTTCACCGCCGGTGAAGGTTACACCTCCGCCGGAAAACTCCATGTAGGATTTATATTTAAGGATTTCTTCAGCCAATTGCTCCGGTTTATATTCTGATCCTTTTTTCACTTCCCAGGTGTCCGGATTATGACAGAACTGGCAGCGAAGGAGACATCCCTGCATAAATACGACAAAACGGATGCCCGGGCCATCCACAGTCCCAAAGCTTTCTAGGGAATGAATTCGACCAATAATGCCCATAAAAACACCAACCTTTCAGGAATAACTGAATAAAAATGGTCCTTACAATAACCGGACTATAAACAATAATGGAAGCCATAACATAAGAGCAGATATTTGCTCCTATATTATGACTTAATGGTTTACTTATCTTTCATGGAAGGTACGATGAATAACATCCAGCAGGCCAACCAGATTGTCAATCCGCTCTTCCTTGCTCTTTCCTAATGCTTTAGGAATGATGGAGAAGGTATAGGAAATACCGTCTTCCGCATGCTTGTAAGGAAGCTTGGCTACGGATAACATAGATGCAACCGCACCCTTTTTATCCCTTCCATGCATCGGATTTGCTGCGGGTGCAAAGGGTTCGCCGGCTTTTCGTCCGTCAGGAGTACTTCCCGTCTTCTTACCGTACACCACATTAGAGGTTATTGTCAATACCGATAATGTCTGTTTAGCACCACGATAGGTTTTCACCTTACGCCAATTACCGCACCTGTTATATCACATGATATCTTTTTAGCAGATCTTCTATTACCGTTCCCGAAATCTTTTTCAAAACCTTCTTCTCTATCAGATTCAATACCCATGGCAGTTTGATGTCCGTCAGCTTCTTACCATCCATCATTTTCGATGTAGAATCTAGCAGTACCCGGATATCGTAACAGGAGGCAAATACTTCAGGGACGCCGCGGTCGACATCTAATAAAGTATATACAGCTTCCATCGCAGTTCTGACGGAGTACTCCGTTGTAAATACAGTATCTCTTACTGTATCGGCAAATTGACCGATGAAGGCAAAATTCACACAGCCATCCGGTACAACCTTCGGTCTGTCACCTTTAGTTCTGGGCATGAAAAATGCTGTAATGTATGGCATCATACAAGGGATACAGTGAGCTGATTTCGTTGCAAGCTCATGGATTTCTGATTCCGGAACACCCATATGATATAACCATTCTTCTGTAATTTCCGTACCGGTACACTCTTTCATCGGCTTCTTGATATAGTCTCCGGGTACATCGGTGAATAAACCGTAGACCCACACTACCAGCTGATCCTTCGGCTGCTCCTTAAAATGAGGCTTACGGTTCAGTGTATAGCTCATGAGCCATCTGGAATCCTTGACCGTAATAATTCCACCGGTTACCACCTTGCCGCTGAAGGGATTACGCTTACAGATTTTCTCGATGTATGGAGGAATCCGGTCGTCAAGAGTAGTAATCGTCGCAGACTCCCAGTTCGTTGCTTTGATATCGGTGCAGAATTTATCAGGGCGGCCAAAGGAGGGATCCTGCTTGGCAATATTTTTCCACAAATCCCAGCAGGCTCCGGTAGAGGTATTTCGCATCGGTGCGTGCTCATCGTCTCCCAGGGAAGAATTCTCTGTACAGCTGCCGTTGGTTACGAAGACAAGATCATCTTCGATCAGGTCAATGCTCTCTTCCTTTCCGTTATGGATACAAATGATTTTCTTGGCAACCTTTTTATCCTTTTTAATGTCAAAAATAACATCAGTAACTACTGTATCATATTGGAACTGGACACCACGAGCCTTAAGGTAGCTTACCATCGGAAGGATTAAGGATTCGTACTGGTTATACTTGGTAAACTTAAGAGCTGAAAAATCAGGAAGACCTCCAATGTGGTGAATGAATCTCTGAAGGTAGAGCTTCATTTCCAGGGCACTGTGCCAGTCTTCAAAGGCAAACATGGTTCTCCAATAAAGCCAGAAATAAGAGGAGAAGAATTCTTCCGTGAATACATCGGATATCTTCTTATCATACAGCTTTTCATCCACGGTCATAAACAGCTTTACAATTTCCATGGAAGCTTTCTCGCTGAGACCAAATTTACCATCCGTATGTGCATCCTCGCCCCTGTTTACGGTAGCTCTAATCAAGGAATAATTAGGGTCCTTCTTGTTCAGCCAGTAAAACTCATCGAGAACTGATACACCTTCCGTCTCGATGGAAGGGATGGATCGGAATAAATCCCACAGGCACTCAAAATGATTCTCCATCTCACGTCCACCGCGGATGATAAAGCCTTTCTGACTGTCGTTAATGCCATCACAGGCTCCTCCGGGTAGCCTCAGTTCCTCAAGGATATGGATGTGTTCTCCCTTCATCTGACCATCTCGTAGCAAAAAGCACGCTGCTGCCAGGGATGCCAGACCAGAGCCTACCAGATATGCTGATTTTTTATCTACGCCTGCAGGCTTTTGTGGACGCGCAAATGCTTCATAATTTCCGTTACTGTAATACATATAAATACCTCCTGCTCTTTTATTAAAGCTTTAATTAATTCTTATATTAATACTTATATCAATGCTCTTATTGATGCTTTAATCATAAGAAATTACAGACAGGTTGACAATAAACAAAAACCCCGTCGTGTTGAAAATTTTGACACGACGGGGAAACTGTAAAAACTTTATACATATATCCTATTTTGTCTAATTATGATGGTCCGTTCGAAACCGTTCCAGTGCTGCGGTAAAGTTTCCTCCGATCAGAATACTGAGCCGTTCGATAATCGCGGAGGGCTGCTCCTTCATACCGGTGCGCACCCATTCCAGCATCAGTCCTACGAAAGCATATTTATAAAAATGAGCGATAAATGCCTTATCATCCTCACGCAAGGGCATTCCTCCCGCTTTCTCTTCAATTACTCCGATTAACAGATTATAAGTTTCGTTATAGAGATAGTTCTCCAGATGCTCCCGGCTGATGGAGTGATAGGTAGATTTCACAAAGGATTTATTCGCCAGTACATACTCAAAGATATATAAAAAGCCCTGCTGCCAGGTATCATAGGTTTTATTGCCGTCCAGGGCTTTGGTTGCTTCACTGGTGTAAATCCACTCAATCAGATCATAGATATCCTGAAAATGATAATAAAAGGTCTGACGGTTCATTCCACAATCTTCTGTAATGTCAGATACCGTAATTTTATCCAGCGGTTTTTCTGCGAGCAGTTTTTTTAAGGATGCTGCAAGTGCTCTTTTCGTCGTCTGTGACATAGGATTACCTCCCAATAGTATTACGCATGATAAGCTTTCAGCAGTGCGTTGATGTCAAATTTCTTCATCGTAAGAAATGCTTTGGTGATCCTTGCTAACTTGGCAGGATCCTTGTCCTTCATTATTTCATTCATGATGGATGGGGTTATCTGCCAGGAGAATCCGTACTTATCCTTTAGCCAACCACATTGCTCAGCTTCCGGTACTGCAGAAAGCTGCTCCCAGTAAGCATTTTTATTTGGTCTTTTATTTATTATATCCTTTCATATTCAAACTGACAACCAGTCAGGTTTTTATTTATATAACAAACAGGCTCTTAATCTGGGCTGAACTGATTTGTATCACTTCAGCCTTCGATTTAGAGCCTGTTCATTACTATCTTTATCTGGTTTTATTTACAGATTGCTGTAGCCCATTAGGCTTGCATCTACAGCCTTTGCAACTTCATGGCCTTCACGGATCGCCCATACAACTAAGGACTGTCCACGATGCATATCGCCTGCTACAAATACCTTATCCACATTGGTCTGGTATTTGCCGGTATCAGTCTTAACGTTGGTTCTTCCATCAAGCTCAACACCGAAGGCTTCTGCAACATAACTCTGGGTTCCAAGGAAACCTGCCGCAATCAGTACCATGTCAACCTCAACCTCAGTCTCGCTGCCAGCTACTTCCACCATGTTGAAACGCTTGGTAGCTTCATCGAATTTGCTCTCCAGACGTACAATGATCGCCTTTGATACATTGCCCTTGTCGTCTGCGATAAATTCCTTAACGGTTGCCTGATATTGTCTCGGGTCGCTGCCGAACATCGCAGCTGCTTCTTCCTGGCCGTAGTCTGTCTTACAAACCTTCGGCCACTCCGGCCAAGGATTGTTCTCTGCTCTCTTATCCGGTGCCTTAGGCATCATCTCGAGCTGCAATACAGAAACTGCACCCTGTCTGATGGAGGTACCAACACAGTCATTACCGGTATCACCACCACCGATAACAAGAACCTTCTTACCCTTCGCCGTGAGAGCGAAGGAGCTGGCATCGGTGACCTTTGTTGTTCCTGCATCTAATAAATCCTTTGTTGCAGACTTCAGGAAATCTACTGCAAAATAGATACCCTTTGCTTCTCTTCCGGGCACCTTGATATCTCTCGGATTCGATGCACCGCAAGCTAAGATGACACTGTCATATTCCTTCAGAAGATCGTTTGCTTTATGATTCTTTCCAACATTAGCTTCTGTTTTGAAGGTAACACCTTCCTGCTTCATGATGGATACTCTGCGGTCAATGACCTGCTTCTCCAGCTTCATGTTCGGAATACCGTACATCAGTAAGCCGCCGATACGATCGGAACGTTCGAACACTGTTACGGAATGTCCTCTCTTATTTAACTGATCTGCAGCTGCAAGACCAGCAGGACCGGATCCGATTACCGCTACTGTTTTGCCGGTACGGATTGCCGGAGGGTTAGGAGTGATATAGCCAGCCTCATAACCATATTCTGCGATTGCATATTCATTTTCCTTAATTGTTACCGGCTTGCCGTTTAAGCCGCAGGTGCAGGCTGCCTCGCAGGGAGCCGGGCACACTCTTCCAGTAAACTCAGGAAAATTGTTCGTTTTCAGCAAACGTGATAACGCCTGCTTCATGTTACCTCTGAATAATAAGTCATTCCATTCCGGAATCAAATTGTTAAGTGGACAGCCGGAAGCCATTCCTCCGATTATCATACCTGACTGGCAGAAAGGCACGCCACACTCCATACAACGAGCACCCTGGCATTTTCTCGCTTCCATGGAAAGAGGCTGATGGAATTCGTCAAAGTGCTTGATTCTTTCCATGGGTGATTCTGCTGATGTTTCTGTTCTATCATATTCCATAAATCCTGTTGGTTTTCCCATAGTTACCTCCTTTATTGTAACCTGTAAATATCAGAAATTCAGATACTGGAAATACCCAGGTATACAAGAATGAATTTCCTATGGAAATCATTCTTGTATCCTTAATGACTCGCGTGCTTTTTGCGAGACAATGTTCATTCTGATATTTACCAAGAATTTTGCTTCGCTAAATTCTTTATCCTCTGGTGTTCGCAAAGAACGCTTCAATCTGTGCCTGTTCGCTGCTGAGACCCTTCTCTTCCATCTGAACGATGGTCTGCAGCATACGTCTGTAATCATGAGGAATGATCTTCTTAAACTTCGGCAGGTAATCTGCAAAGTTTTCGAGAATCTCTTTACCTTTTGCTGAGTTTGTATATTTTACATGCTCTGTGATCATGTCTTTTAATTCAATTACGTCATACTTCTCGGTCACTGCTTCAAAGGAAACCATACCTTTATTCAGCTTCTTGTATAAATCACTGGCTTCATCAAGTACGTAAGCAATACCGCCGCTCATACCGGCCGCAAAGTTCTTTCCAGTCTTACCAAGAACCGCAACTCGTCCACCGGTCATGTATTCACAGCCATGGTCGCCAACGCCTTCTACAACTGCCATCGCTCCTGAGTTACGTACACAGAAGCGCTCGCCGGCAACACCGCCGATAAATGCTTTACCGCTGGTTGCACCATATAATGCTACGTTACCGATGATGATGTTCTCATCTGCCTTGAAGGTACTTGTCTTCGGAGGGAAAGCTACCAGCTTGCCGCCGGAAAGACCTTTACCGAAGTAATCGTTGCTGTCACCTTCCAGCTCAACGGTTAAGCCCTTCGGAATAAATGCACCGAAGCTCTGTCCACCGCTGCCCTGTGCTTCAATGACAAAGGTATCCTCCTTCAGGGCGGTACCGTATTTCTTCGTAATCTCAGAACCTAGGATTGTACCGAAGGTACGGTCTGTATTGGTAACCTGTATTTTGATTTTCTGAACATGCTTCTCATTTAACTTAAACTTTTTTAACAGAACTTTTTCATCAATGGTGTTCTCAAGCTCAAAATCATAGATCTGATCCGGGCTGAAATGTACTCCCTCACCATTCTTCACAAATGGATTGTTCAGGATTGCATTCAGATCAACGAGGCTTGCTCTTTCATCCTGCTTTGCACTATCCTTTACCTTTAACAGATCGGTACGTCCGATTAGCTCATCAACAGTCTTGATACCGAGTTTCGCCATATATTCACGAAGCTCCTGCGCCACAAAACGCATGAAGTTCTCAACATATTCCGGCTTTCCGGAGAAGTTCTTACGAAGCTCAGGGTTCTGAGTTGCAACACCAACAGGACAGGTGTCAAGGTTACATACTCTCATCATGACACAGCCTAAGGTTACCAGCGGAGCAGTAGCAAAACCAAATTCTTCTGCACCAAGTAACGCAGCGATTACAACGTCACGGCCGGTCATTAACTTACCGTCAGTCTCGATGACAACTTTATTACGAAGTCCGTTCATGATCAGAGTCTGATGTGTCTCTGCTAAACCTAATTCCCAAGGAAGACCTGCATTGTAAATGGAGGTTCTCGGAGCTGCACCGGTACCGCCGTCAAAACCGGAGATCAGTATTACGCCTGCTCCTGCTTTTGCAACACCTGCTGCAATGGTTCCTACACCGGCTTCGGATACTAGCTTAACGGAAATTCTGGCATTCTTATTGGAATTTTTAAGGTCATATATTAACTGAGCCAAATCTTCGATGGAATAAATATCATGATGAGGCGGCGGGGAGATAAGGCCTACGCCGGGAGTTGAATGTCTGGTCTTGGCAATCCAGGGATATACCTTCTCTGCCGGTAACTGACCACCCTCACCAGGTTTTGCACCCTGTGCCATCTTTATCTGGATTTCTCTAGCACTAACTAAATATTCACTGGTGACACCGAATCTGCCGGATGCAACCTGTTTAATGGCGGAGCATTTATTGAGTCCGTCTTCGCCCACCTTAAGACGTTCCAGAGACTCACCGCCCTCACCGCTGTTGGATTTACCGCCAAGACGGTTCATGGCGATTGCCATAGCCTCATGTGCTTCCTTGGAGATGGAGCCATAGGACATCGCGCCTGTCTTAAAGCGTTTTACGATGGAGTCAACTGCTTCTACCTCATCGATGGAAATACCCTGTTCCGGATAATTGATATCGATTAAGCCTCTTAATTGTACCTTTTCCTGTTCTGTGGTTAACTCCTTGGAGTATTCCTTGAACATATCATAGTTACCGGTACGGGTAGACTGCTGAAGTAAGTGTATAGTCTTCGGGTTATATAAATGCTCTTCCTTACCGCTGCGAAGCTTATGGGAACCATCACTGTCCAAGGTAAGGTCAAGATTTAAACCTAACGGATCGAAAGCCTTGGAATGCAAAGCATCCACCTGCTTTTCCATTTCCTTCAGGGTAATTCCGCCTACGCGGCTTACGGTTCCGGTAAAGTATTTATCAATTACTTCCTTGCTGATACCAATTGCTTCGAATATCTTGGAGCCCTGATAGGACTGGATCGTAGAGATACCCATCTTAGAAGCGATCTTAACAATACCCTTGATAACTGCTTTGTTATAGTCATCAACTGCTGCATAGTAATCCTTATCCAGCATGTTGTTCTTGATTAAGGAACGGATGGTTTCCTGTGCAAGGTAAGGGTTAACCGCACATGCACCGTAACCAAGTAAGCAAGCGAAATGATGAACATCTCTGGGCTCGGCACTTTCCACGATCATAGCCAGTGCAGTTCTCTTCTTGGTACGAACCAGATGCTGCTGTAATGCAGATACTGCAAGCAAGGAAGGAATTGCAACATGGTTCTCATCTACGCCACGGTCGGAGAGAATGAGGATGTTCGAACCTTCTTTGTAAGCACGGTCTGCTTCCACGCACAGATGATCAATTGCTTTATCCAGGGATGTATTCTTATAATAAATCATCGGAATAACTTCTACCTTAAAGCCAGGGATCTTGGAGTATCTGATCTTTAATAAGTCGGTATTGGTCAAAATCGGGTTATTTACCTTTAATACCTTGCAGTTCTCTGCCTTTTCCTCAAGAATATTGCCATCTTCGCCAATATATACGGAGGTCGCGGTTACAATTTCCTCACGGATTGCATCAATCGGAGGGTTTGTAACCTGAGCAAATAACTGCTTGAAGTAGTTGAATAACGGAGGATTATTCTTCGATAGCATCGGAAGAGGTGAGTCAACACCCATCGCTGCTACTGCTTCCTGCCCGCTGGTTGCCATCGGAAGAATGGTTGTCTTATAATCCTCATAGGTATAGCCAAAGGCCTTCTGTAATCTTTCAAGCTCTTCATCGGAATATTCAATAACCTTCTTATTCGGAATATGAAGGCTCTTGAGCATTACCAGATTCTGATCCAGCCATTCGCCGTAAGGCCTGCGCTTTGCATAGCTGTTCTTTAAATCCTCATCATCAATGAGGCAGCCCTTTACAGTATCTACAAGAAGCATTTTACCGGGACGAAGTCTTTCCTTCTTAATAATCTTATCTGCAGGGATATCAAGTACACCTACTTCGGAAGAAAGTATAAGATAATCGTCATTGGTGATATAATAACGGGAAGGTCTTAAACCGTTACGGTCAAGAACTGCTCCCATGATATCTCCGTCGGAGAACAGGATGGATGCCGGACCGTCCCAAGGCTCCATCATGGTTGCGTAATACTGGTAGAAGTCACTCTTCTCCCTGCTGATTGCTGAGTCGTTGCTCCAAGGCTCCGGAATGGTAATCATTACGGCAAGAGGAAGGTCCATACCGCTCATTACCAGGAATTCTAAGGTATTATCAAGCATAGCAGAGTCGGAGCCTTCTACATTGACTACCGGAAGAACCTTATGCAGCTCGCCT
>Ga0207800_1000591_pt1 | contig 10055 bp, 9 predicted proteins | sample LuqExpMetageno11_FD_187769 | JGI IMG/M metagenome (GOLD analysis project Ga0207800, IMG submission 187769) | Tropical forest soil microbial communities from Luquillo Experimental Forest, Puerto Rico - Sample 11 (SPAdes) | ecosystem: Environmental > Terrestrial > Soil > Tropical forest ...
CGTACCAATGAGCACGATTTTCGATTCAGCCTTACGTCCATCTGGAGATGGTAAAGTTGAAGGTATTGAAATTTCTGAAGCGGAATCAGGAAGAGTTTCTGCAGGGGATTTGGAGCTGATATCAAGCTTCCCTTCATTTTCTTCGGTTTTTATTGCAGGTACTGGGACAGAAACCCCATTTACTGGGGTGCTAATTGAAGAATCAGCAAGATTAGACTTCTCGACAGAAATCGGGTTTTCTGCTGATTTGGGTGTAAGTTTGTCCATAGAATTTATTAACTCCTAACATGAGATGTGAGAATCGCAATAAGATTCCTTACCCGAGAGATATAGAGTTATATGTTTGTTCATTGTCAATCTCTTTATTTCGGAAAAGATTCAGTGTCGAAGTTAGTGATTTTTAAGACTGGGTTCATCACTGAATTTGGAAACTTAATGATTTCGATTCCCAAAATAATAATAGCGTTCTTATATATGAACCTAAATATAGAACAATTATTGAAAGATTATGTTTTATCACATGAATGATTAAGCTCTTTATATAAAATGCGGTTGTGAATTATTAGGCCTTATGTTCGTATTTAAGTAAGTATTGTCCACGTCTATCTGTTTTTAAAATGTGTTTATAAAGAATATTCAAAAAAAGATCCTGGACATTTTTCCTTCCCAACCGAAACTGTCTCCTTAACCTCCATGAAATGGTCTGTATTTCGATATAACGAGTTATTTGCAAAGTATAGAATAGATCTTAACTTAATTAGAAAGAATAAATGAAACTTAAAAAATGAGTATGCAAAAAATCCAAAAAATATTGAGGTAAAAACCTCAAAAACCTTGATTCATATCGTACTTGATCAAATTGTGCAAAAATCATATTTTTACAAACATGATTATACAGAAGAACGCTTTTTTACACAGAAAAGCATTTTCTACTCCGAAGATTTTTGCTTAGAAAGCAAGAGCCTGGTTTACAGGCCTTTTTATGTCGTAAAGACTCTGGCGTGAATCAAGGAAATAAAAGCGTTCCATCAGAATCTTTTCTTCCTTTAGTCTGTTTATTGCATATCTTACTGTGCGTGAAGGAAGTATTGTTTCACGAATTATGTCTTTCTGTGTCATCTGCCCTTTTGCCTCAAGGGTTTTAAATACCAGCTTTGCCGACGGGGGCAGTTTTTCAAGTTTTTCGTAGCTTATATCGTTCAGAGTTTCATCAAATTTTTCATAGCTTATGTCATTCAAAGTTTCATTTTCAACAAAAACGATCCCTCATAGTGAATCACCATAACCATAGAATAGCTCTTTATTTTTAAACCTTTTGGCTCAAATTTTATGTATAAATACAAAAAGGATATTTTTTGCATCAAAAAGTCCAAAAAATACTTTTTTAATTAAAAACAATTATACAATTGTACCTTCCAGTATCTCAATTGTAGAAAAGCTTGATTTCGATGCCATGACTTTCTTTTAAGTCAGGAAAAAACCTGAAACGGAGAATTAGCTAATGACAACAAGTTCAAATGTCCCATCCATACATGAGACTGCAAAGTCATGAAAATGCTTCATATTATCGGACATTTCGTCGTAAATTGAAGGAGATACATAAATAATCATATGCGGCTTTTTTTCAGAGTTTGTTTTAAGTTCCAGGTAAAGATCCTTGAAAATCTCCATCAATGTCCTTAAATTGATACGTCTAAGTATCCTTATATGGCCTGTCCCTTCTTGGTCAACCATAATTCGATAATTCTTATTTTGCTCAACATTTCTGCTGTTTAATCCCGTCATTCTTACCAATAATATGTAGTTTTAGATATCAGCATTAACAATCCCATATTCACAATTGTGAACTACACATAGTTCTTAAGTTATAAAAACATTGCGTATACGAGTTTTGAAAAATTATTTATTGATGGCTACACGAAAATAACCTGTAAATTTTTAGTTTAGAGACTACAAACTTGAGAAATGGCTACGAAAACAGGTTACAAGTAAACAGCAAAATATTCTTTGTGTGGAGAACAAGTTTTATGTAGGTTTTACACAAAATTTTTAGTCTCTTACACAATTTTATCCCAAAAATCAGATCCAATTTATCTAAAAGGACTTCTCCTGGAAACTCTAATTCAGTCCTATTTAAACATGTTTTAATCGGATCTGATTTGAAAAGTATTCCCTTTAAATATTTGAGATCAGGTTCCTTACATAAAATGTAAAGCTCACAATCTGTATATTTAAGTTATGTATGTTTTTAATCTACATTCAATAATTTGTGACCTTTGCATGTAATATTCTATTTTCTACCGTTATTAATCTGACTTCTGCATCAAGCAATTTGTTTATTGCTTCTTCTCTTCTGACTTCTGCCTTTCTTACTAGTTCTCCAATACTCTGAATTTGTGAATCCAACTTATTGGTAATTGTATCTAGTTTTTTAGACTGTGTTTCAATAATCTTAATTTCTGCTAATTTCCTCAATTCATCCGCAGCTTTTATTATAGTCTCAAAATATACGATTCTTTCAGTGGCTATTTCGAGTTCGGCCTTTATTTTTTCAACTTCTTCTTCGTCGGCCTTTCGGTTATGCTCATGTTTTCCGATATTATGTTCTGTATTTAATTCTGTGTTTAATTCTATGGTCAATTTAATAACCTCCTCATTTTGCCTGTAGTAGATATTACATCCTTAAATGTTTATAAATGTTTAGCTTTCAATAAATTGTATCGTTTGTACAAAAAAGGCAGTGTTTTCAAAATAAATTTTAACATCTGTAAATATATATAGCAAAACTCATCCGAAGAACTGTTTGCAGTAAAATAAAGTATAATTCCGAAATCTTTGCACATTTAAAAAAATGAGGTTTAAATGAAGTTTAGTACTGCATAATTTGAGTATGAGCCTATCCCAAAACTTGAAATTTGCTTCTTGGACTTTGTATTTTGAATAATCAACCAAGCTCAAGGTCATGAAAACAGCTTTAAAATTCCCAATGATTAAGAATAAAGTGGCTTTTAGGATAGGCTCTATAAATAATAAGCTCGCAGATCTCTAAGTATAAGAAAAAAAGTCTGTTGATCTAATATAATAGTAATATTCACAAAAAAATGTGCTTTACTGGATAGGAAAATACATATAAAAAATTTATCCTTCAGATTGAAAAACTGTAAGCTCGAAAACCCCTGCTGTATGGAGAATTACAGCAGAAATTTTAATATTCGGACTCCTACTGCTGTGGGTTTTCTGCCTTCTTATACGTAACGTAATCTCATGCTTCCGAGCTTATCAGCGTGCTTTCTTCAATGCTACTTCTTTTTATTTCTCCTTTATTTACGTGTTCACGTTCCTTAAGGAGTATATCTGACCAACCTTCAGCCCAAACTTTGAGTTCTTCAGATTCTAGAGGTGCAGGGACATATTTTAGATTGTTGTTTAGGATACTTCTTGCAAGTTCTCTATATAACTCAGCCTGCTCAGAATCAGGTGCATGTTCAACTACAGTTTGCCCCCTCAGCTCACTCCTCGTAACATCAAGTGAACGAGGCACATAACCTGCAATTGTAGTTTTTGTCTGTGCCGCAAAGTCGTTTATTATCTCTTTTTGAATTTGCTTGTTCATCGAATTCGCGATTATTCCACTGAAAAGGGCACCTCCATTGTTTGCATATTTTCTTATTCCTTTGAACAGATTATTTGCCGCATATATTGCCATAAAGTCCGAGGATGCGACAGTGTAGACCTGTTCTGCAACACCTTCACGAATAGGGGTTGAGAATCCTCCACAGACGACGTCTCCAAGAACATCATAGATTACAACATCAGGTTTAAATTCCTCAAAGACATTTTTTTGCTTCAGGAGTTCGATTGCAGTAATAATTCCCCTGCCTGCACATCCGACCCCAGGCTCCGGACCTCCTGCTTCCACACAGAGAATTCCATTAAAACCCTCATATACTATATCGCTGATATCGATTCTTTTCCTGCTTCTCATAGCATCAAGAACCGAAGGAATCGATTTGCCTCCCCTCAAGTTATTTGTGGAGTCACTCTTGGGATCACAGCCGATTTGCATTACTGTAAGACCTAAGTCAGAAAGAGCAGCTGAAAGATTTGATGAGGTAGTTGACTTTCCGATACCTCCTTTTCCATATATTGCGATGTTTCGTGCTTTTGTCATTTCATCACCATACAGGAAAACAAACAAATCTGATTTATAAGCTCACACTTCAGCAATAATTGACATGGAAATTCTGTTTTTCTGAATTTTGCGGCAAAAATTCCCTTATTTCATCCTAAATATAATCATTTTTGAATGACGGATTGAGGTTCGACAATGAAAAATAATCGCAAAATCCTTATGGAGAAAGAAAGGATTATCCCAATTAGGTATATATTTGGAGTAAGAATCTTGGAATTAATACAAGTAAAATAGTAGTTACTGACGGAAATATGATAGAGTGTCTGGTTTTAGGAAGGATATTGTGAATAAAAATTTAACATACTGGATTTTAATATTTCTTTTAGTTTTAATAGTGTTATTTATTGGATTTAAGGAAAACTATGATTCTTCCCAGGTAGAAGATGGATTGAAAGTAGTAGAAGCCATGCTAACGTCAGGTTCTGTGGAAAGCGTAAATAATACCAGCATACAGACTTATAATTATGATTTTGCTTTATATAACAGTGGAAATGAAGAAATTTGTCTGGATTCTGTTGAACCGCTTTTCACAAAAGAATTTTTAGCAAGAATACTAACCGAGGATCATAAAATAATTGGCAACAAAACCATAAGGCCCAATTCCACAATCCATGTCAAAGGGCAAGTTGAATTTAATGCTTCAGGTCTTTTAAAAGAACAAAGTTTGAACTTAGACCGCATTTACAGTGTCAATGTTACGTCAACAAAAACTCTTCCTTTCCCTAAAGAAGGTTCTTGAGAGTTTTTCTCTAAAGAAAGTTCTTGAGGGTTAACAGGCTAGTAATCTGCTTACCCTCGGTGGAAGAACCAAAACTAGTTCGTTGGCAACAGTAAGAATTTATCTCGTACCGATATCATTTGTCTTTAACTGGTAAAAGTGGTACTCATATGGTTGCCAGGTATCTTTGATGGTTCCATTAGTAACATTTACGGTCCTGTTATCCCACATAACATCATACTTTCCGTTTGGCACACCGGAAATTGTTGCATCATTTGCCTTAGAATCTGCTTCAGTAAAATCAAGCATACTTGACGATGCAATTAATTTTCTCCCATCTGCATCAGTAAATATGTAGGCAGTAATCGCAGAAATTGTGCCACCTGGATTTGAAGTTATATTTTTCCTGCCGCTAGTTACGTTTGTTGTCAGAAGTGTCCGATTGCCGTTCATGATCCAGGGCCAAACCTGTTCATATTTTGGCTTGAAGTTTGCCCATCCAGTATCGCACGGAGTGCCTTTTGCATATTTATTAGCATATGAGAAAACACCCTGAGCCCCTCCTAAAATACCCATGACAATCTGACTTGTCTGACGATCACTCACTTTTTCGGAAGTATTCAAGTCTGGATTAGAAGCGGTTACTTTACAGGCATCCCCAAATGTTTCTGTTGTTAAATATACTGTTTTTCCTGCATTTTTCCAGGCAGGTTCATTAGCAATAAGATTGCCGTATGTCCAGGCGTGTGGACGTTCAGGATGAAATATCGTATAGCCAGTAAAAAAAGCAACATCCAAACCTGGAATGAATTCTGTACTACCACTATTTGCCATATCACCTAAATAATCTCCAGCAACAGCATTGGGGAAGTATTTTGTCATAGCTGTGTGCATGGCAATAATTTTGGAAGGATCAGTTGGTTCGTCAGGGAAATAGACCCCAAAGAAATCATTATCAGTAACACCCAAGTTACTGACTTCTTTCCAGAAACTTTCATTGCTCATTTCTGGACCGCCAGGGACCATTAAATACTTTGAAATTCCCAGATTTTTGGCTTTCGTAACATTATCAACAAACTGTTTAGGAGTTATGGAATAAGTCCATCCAAAATGAATAAGCGTCGCATTGTCTGATATACATGTGTTACCTGCCTCACACCCCATATACCCATATGCTGGGACTGTACCACGTGGATATGGAAATACATTGTTGGTTGATGAGTCGTTATGCGAAGCATTTTGCTCGCTAGCTGCCAGTGCAGCCGATGAGCCAATGATCAAAAAACAAACCAGTATTGCTGAAGTGAAAAACACTAAGTATAAACTATCTTTATTTTCCATCTATCCCTATCCCCCATTTTTATTTTCCATTTTAGATGTATATCTGAGTCATCTAATGAGTTTTATAAAATACAAGATAATATTTATAATTGCAGTATATGCGCTACATCGATTACGAACCTGCCCAAAATTTAAAAACTGTATTTTGTGCTCTGAAGAGATATTGTCTATGTATGTACGATCATTCGGATAGTAATATATTAGAGCTATTTTGAATATAGTGTTCTTATCTGATTATAACAATGAGTTATAATTCCGATAATAAATCCTATATTATGCGATGTTTTCCCAAAAAAGGTAAGTTACCTGCTGAAGTGATCTCAAAGTACTGCAAAGACGACTACGAAAAGTATCAAAAATTTAGTACTTTTCATGTTTGATAGAGTAATAAAAGGTTTAGGTTTCTATAGCCCTTAATCTGACTGTTTTTCTGTTTTTGTTTCTTTTCTCCGTTTTTGTGAAGTGCTCTATTATACTCAAATATCTGCCAGCGGGTTTTTAGTGAGCTTATCTTAAAATTATTTTATTTTTCACATTGGACAGTTCAGCATTATTTATATAGTTAAAGATCTCATTTAAATTCAAGATATGGATCTGATGTTAACTTTGTGAAAATATAAAAAATAGAGCTTTGAGAGAACTAATGCCAAAACTCAAAATTACATACTAAACCTAAAATTTAGAATATTTAATCGAATTTTTGATCCTGAAAAATAGTTCTAAAAATATAACAAGTGAGAATATAATTTTTTTTGGAACGGAGCTTGTTAATTAAAATTATTTGAAGAAAACATTTTAATCGCCGAATTTAATGAATTTTTTAGGCTCGAAGTTAGTTGCCATTGTCCAAAAATATGCTTCACCTTTAGCAATGCGGAAAATTATAAGCCCTGGATGATCAAATGTTAAACCAAACTCTTTAAGAAATGGCCTATCCTCCAGGACCTTCTTCTTAAGTTCGGGATCGTCTACAAATTCTATTTTACCTGCAACTCTCATCATTTTTCCTGTTGCTTCACCGGGTTGCCAGAAACATGCCTCTACTTTTGGATTTACCTGAAGTTGCATGTACATATCTTTCATAGCTCCAATTTGAAAGTAGAATCCGCTTTCATCGGCAAACCAGAATCCAAGTGCCCGAACTCTAGGTTGATTTCCTTCTACTGTTGCTAGATAGCAAACAGGTGTTTCATTTGCAAACTTAATGCAGTCTTTAAAATCCATGTTAACTTCCTCCAAAGTATTGCTAATTTTTAACTCGATAATATTTCAAGCTAATTGTTTCAAAGTAATTAAGATCAAACTCCAAAAATAAATATTATTCTTCAGATCTCCAATTGGGATTATTAGTTGAGCTTCCGATAATAGAATTGTTCCTGAAACCTGTTTATGTGCTCATACAGAAGGAGCTCAAATCAGCGCCAAAAATACTGAAAACTTTCAACTTGCTTGGCAAAGAATAATAAATTTGAGATAACTTTTGTAAGTAAAGGTGAATGCAATAGTATTGAGATTCAAAGGACTATTAAATCTACTCATGATTTGGATAACTTAAAACAATTGCTCACCTTAAATAACAAAATTTGCTTATAATTACTGAAATTGTTTACGGAAGGTATAAAGATGATCTGTGTATGTGGAGCAAATTGTGAAGGATGTACTCATCTGAATAACGACTGTGTCGGTTGTGATGCAGTTGAAGGCAAAGTTTATTGGGCCCAGCACATTGGTGCTGATATCTGCCCTGTTTATAAATGCGTTAAGGAAAAAGGTTATCAAAATTGCGGCGATTGTTCGCAAATCCCCTGCGAACTTTGGATTTCTTTAAAGGATCCTTCCTGGAGTGAAGAGGAACATCAAAAATCAATTCAAGACAGGGTTTCCGTGTTGAAAGGATTAAAGTGAACTTCATTAACAACGAGCTGGTTATCCATTAATAAGCGAACGATAATTTCAGAGAATCCTCTCCAACATTTTTTGCAAAACAGTCCATTAATAATTGCATCAATTTATTGTATCTTGACAAAATAGTATCAGAAAAAACATTAAAACAGTTAAGTATGGATGAAATAAACAAAAAAATTAATGTAACCACTTGGAAGTTTCAGTATCATTCTTAATTTCGTTTTTCCTGTTTTTCAAGTGGTGGCATATTCCTCTTTAAGCGGCATGGAATTTTCTTCATCTAATTTTGCATGGTGAAAGGTTTTTACTTTTGAGAGTTGGTCAAATGATAAGTTTTTCACATTATTTAGCTTAGCTTCTTGAAGGTTTGCTTCCTGAAGGCTTGCTTCTTGAAGATTAGCATCTTGAAGGTTAGATCTTTGAAGGTCAGCTACATAAAAATCAGCTGCTCGAAGATCAGCACCGCGGAGGTCAGCTCCATAAAGATTAGCTCCTTGGAAGTTAGCCCCTTGGAGATTAGCTCCTTGAAGATTAGCTAAATGAAGCTTAGACAACTGAAGGTTTGCTCCTTTAAGATTGACTCCTTTAAGGTTAGCTCTTATAAGGTTAGCTCCTTGCAGATTTGCTCCTTCCAGATTAGCCCCTTCCAGATTAGCTCCTATGCCCTCTAACAGGTAAGAATTTGAAAGATCGGCTCCTTGAAGGTTAGCTTCCTGAAGGTTAGCCCCCTGAAAATTAGCCCCTCGAAGATCAGCTCCGCGAAGGTCAGTTCTATAAAGGTTACTCCCTTGAAAATCAGCCTGTGTAAGGTTAGCTTTTATGAGATAAGCTTCCTGAAGGTTAGCTCCCTGAAAGTTAGCCCATATAAGGTTAGTTTTTTCAAGATGAGCACCTAGAAGGTCAACTCCTCTATAGTTTTTTTTCTCTATAATATTCATATACAATAATTGGTATTCCATAAAAATAAATATTCCTATTCTAGGAAGATACCATCCGTTCTCCGGGTTTTATTACTGAGGAAGTGTAGAAGGTCACGAATATTCCTTCCTTTAGGTAGGGGATGACGTGAACACTCTCCTCTTCGTTTTTCACTAAAAATATCTAAATCCTTACTTTTTTGTAAAATAAGCTTATTTTTGGCACCATAGCCACAGATGATTCCAGCTATCTATGGTTAGGATGTGATATTAGTTGGAATTACGCAGTTTTAGCCATGGCTATGGTTATAGATTACCTTCCACATCGTTTTGGTGCCATCGATACAGTATATTCTACAATAAACGAATCAAAAAGGATTGCGAGTTAATTCTCAGTAACATTTGCGCTAAAAATGGCTACAAATCCGAGTGAAAAGTCCCAATTGCATAGGTTCATGAGTCTTCTTCAGAGTTTGAGAGATACAGTTTTCTCAGTATAATAAGGCAAACATGACTCGAAAAATCAACTACGTAAGTTCATGAACAAACTCTTATCATCCGATTTAATTCTACAAGTTTCAGCCAAGTTTTGACAAACACCTTATGAGATCGTAATAGATATTGTGCCTGAAGAAAAGGAGAGTTTTACAGAAAATGTAATAGTTTCTTAAGTTGAACAGCTTGGAACTGAGAAGGAAATTCCACAACCCCTAATTAACTCCGGTTTTTTAGCTCGGGCTTGCAGTTGCGGCACTCCTATTATATTCAGTTGGTATTATACATTATAACTACATTTTATATATTAATGGGGAAACGAGGATCAAAACCAAAGTTTACTAATGTTTCTTGTCCTAATCCAGATTGTAAATTTTATGGTATTTCCGGGAAAGGAAACATTATAGGCAACGGTACCTATCAAATCAAGAACAAGAGAGTTCGAAAATATATCTGCCACGAATGTGGCAGAGTATTTAATGATCGT
>Ga0207800_1000593_pt1 | contig 10043 bp, 11 predicted proteins | sample LuqExpMetageno11_FD_187769 | JGI IMG/M metagenome (GOLD analysis project Ga0207800, IMG submission 187769) | Tropical forest soil microbial communities from Luquillo Experimental Forest, Puerto Rico - Sample 11 (SPAdes) | ecosystem: Environmental > Terrestrial > Soil > Tropical forest ...
GTCAACCTCGCGGCAATCGCGAGCGAAGTTGTCGAACTATATGACCCGGCCGCCGAAGAAAAGGGGACGCGCCTCACGATAGTTGGAGATCCGTCGTCTCATGTTACAGGTGATAGAGATCTCATATTCGATGCGATTTCTAATCTCGTGGATAACGCTATCAAGCATGGTCGCGCGGCGGGACACGTCGCTGTTGAAAATAGAAACGTCAATGGTGAGGCGGTCATTTCGATCTCCGATGATGGACCCGGGATCCCACTTGACGAATACGAGAACGTGTTTAAGCGCTTTTACCGTCTCGAAAAGAGTCGTTTCACTCCAGGAAACGGCCTCGGTCTTAGTCTTGTCGCCGCCGTTGTTCGTCTTCATGGGGCGCGGATCGAAATGCTCGACAATATGCCCGGGCTCAAAGTTCGGATTTGGTTCCCCACGGCAACGAATTAGGAAATTTCAATTAGCGTCCTAGTTAGCCGTAGCGACTCGACACAGAGGCTCGGGGTGGGCCTGTTGCGACTATAAAAACTTTCAGATGCGAAAAACCTGCGATAACGTCTTCCAGCAAGGATGCGGTCAGCACCCTAATCCGCAGCGAACCGCGACCTCACATTCAATAGTAGTCGTAGTAATTGCATACCCATGTCCAATTCCAACCGTGTGGGGTTGGCACCCATTGCCAACAACTATCGGCGGCGTAATAACCGACACCGAGACCGGTGACAAAGATCGGGAAGTGATGTCGGTGCCCAAAATGCCGAAAATGAACGAACTGGTGACCTGGAAATGCCGCGATATGGCTATGACCGCCGACAAAGCCGTGTGCCATGGCGAAGCTGCGTGAACCGCTGAAGCTGTGCATACCGCTGTTGCCATGTGCAGGACCAAAGCTATGCATGCCGCCGTGCCCAAAACCACCCATCCCCGCATGTCCAAAGCCGCCCATCGTGCGGGCGAACAAATTCACTGGCGTGACTAGCATCACCACTGCGACAGCGCTTCCAATTATCTTTTTACGCAGCATGAAAAGCCTCCTCGACCTCAATCACACTCTTTGACTCCTACAATCAAATGGCCCGAACGCTGGAGATTTTCAAATGAGTAATGAGTCAGTTTCTGACATCGGGGTTAGTTTAAAAATTCCGAGCCAAATCTCCGGTATTCTGACCGTCTGCACATCACTGGATTTTGCCGCATGGCGGATCGAGCCCAAGCATGGGAAAAGAAGCGTCTCCGGGCGAGCTTTTGACGGGCTGCGTTAGCGGGGCGCTTCAACTGTAGACTATGCCTAACTGTTTCTCGTGTCGGAGATAAGCATGGTAAGCGGTGTTGACATTTCTGTGCTTTATCGTGAGTTCACTGACGCATTAGCCGAGGTTCTCGCGGAAAATGCTGTCGGTCCGGCGCGCCGTGGCCGGCTCGCTAGAGCACGTGCTGCCGTAAAGAGGCATCCTAACTACAACGAACACGAATATTTTCTAGCGATTGAAGCCGCTTTTACTCACTGGGAAGCCATTCAGAATGTTGGGCGTTAAGGACTTAGGTGAAAGGAGTGCACGACACCGGCGATGTGTGAGTGCAACCTTCAAATCTTCAGTAGCGGAACACTGGGTTTGCTGCGGCAGAAGATTTTAGATAGCGAGTTGCGTTCTTCCGGGAACGGAGCCGGCGTTTTCCGGTGCGGTTGTAAAGCCGGTTGGTCACACAAATGTGACCCACCCTTTATTTTTTGTGGCGTATTCCGCATTGCTAGGCAGCGAACATGCCAGCATTTATATAATCATCCAGCAAAATGTCAGTTAAATTGACCCGATCACCCGCTGACTGGTATGAGTGCCGGATAGATTGGAGGCTCGTGATGACACTCTCACTCAACGACACAGCTCCTGATTTCGAAGCTGAGACCACCGAGGGCAAGATCCGCTTTCACGACTGGATCGGGAATAGTTGGGCGGTCCTGTTTTCCCACCCGAAGGACTTCACGCCCGTATGTACGACCGAACTCGGCTACATGGCCAAGATCAAACCTGAGTTCGATAAGCGCGGTGTCAAGATAATCGGTTTATCGGTTGATCCACTCGACCGCCATGCCGGGTGGGCGAATGACATCAAGGAGACGCAAGGTTTCGCGCCAAACTATCCTATTATTGCTGATGTCGATTACAATGTGTCGAAGCTCTATGGCATGCTGCCAGCGCCGGTATCGGGCGATCCAACCAAACGCACTCCGGCCGACAATCAGACCGTACGTAACGTATTCATTATTGGCCCCGACAAGAAGATAAAGCTGATCTTGGTCTATCCGATGACCACTGGCCGCAACTTCGATGAGGTGCTGCGCGTTCTCGACTCGCTGCAACTCACCGCCAAGCACAAAGTAGCGACGCCGGTGAATTGGAAGCGCGGCGAGGATGTCATCATCGCTGGCTCGGTATCTGATGACGACGCCAAGAAGCAATACCCGAAGGGGTGGAAGGCGCCGAAACCCTATATTCGCATCGTGCCGCACCCGGGTTGACAACCGCCTAGAATCCCCGGCGTGCGAGAGCCCCGCCGCTCAGCAGACAAAACGCGGCGAGTGCCGTGATTGCTTTGGCAAACATGCATCTCCTCCGTTTCGGGCGGCCGCAACGGCCGCGCTACGATCGATACGGATGCAGTAGTTGGAAAGAGGTTCCCGGTTTTTTAACTGCAGATGCGGCGGACTACCGCCTCGGTCATCCGATCGCAGCGCGCGCCATCGAAGGGAAACGTGCTGGTGAGCATCGGCCCCATTTGCTTGTCCAGGGCATCGCGCAACAGCGCGCGCGCACGATGCAGCCGGGTCTTTACCGTTTCCGGCTTCAATCCGAACAAGTCCGCGGTTTCCTCAATTGTCAGGCCCTCGACAATGCGCGCAACGAAAACTGCACGGAAGGCGTCCGGAAGTTCGTCGATCGCACGCTCGAGAACGGCTCGCACTTCGCTTTGCGCCATCATTCGCTCCGGATCATTGCTCACGGCCGAGGCAGGAAAATCGATAACCTGCGCGGTCGTGCGATTCTCGCTATAGGTCTCCCAATCGATGGTCGGCCGGCGGCGGCGCAGCCGTCCTAAAGCTTCGTTCACCGCAATGCGCGTGATCCAGGTGCCAAAGCTGGCGTCACCGCGGAACAGGTCGAGGCCGGTGAAGGCCCGCACGTAGGACTCCTGCACCACGTCCTCGGCTTCGGCGTCGTCGCGTAGGATGCTGCGGGCGAGACGGAACAGCCGTCGATTGTACCGTTTCGTGATAGCACGGACTGCTAGCTCGTCGCGTGAGCGGGCACGGTCCACCAGTTCCGTGTCGCTCAGACGATCAACCTCGGCCAGTTGTAGGCGTGTCAGCACCATGCTCGGTTTCCTTGCCTTTTGCTCCTTAGATGCGTCGCCGACCAAATGGTTCCCAAAACTTGGCCGTCACACTGATCAAACGGATTCGCTTTGCACCGCACCCACGGAAATCAGGCCGAGGCCAAACCTCTATGTTGCATCCAACCTTTGGATCCCAACCCCAAATTGGCTGCTCGCGGCGGGCTGATCACGATTTGTTCATTGCGTTATCAAATCCGATTAGGTGGATCGCCTGAAGACCGGGAGCCGTATGGTGCAACGGCTGATCGATCAGCTTCTCGCCGAGCAATGACGGACATGCTAATCCGATCCGCATGAACGAAAAGACCGCCGACCACTGGCCGACCGAGCTGCGGTTGCGCAAAGACAAGAGACTCCTGACCGTCACCTTCGATGTAGGTGAGACCTTCGATTTGCCAGCGGAATACCTGCGCGTGAAGAGCCCGAGCGCGGAAGTGCAGGGCCATGCGCCGGAAGAGCGCAAGACAGTTCCAGGCAAGAAGGACGTCATGATCCTCGAGGTCCTCCCCATCGGCAATTACGCGGTGCGGCTCGTGTTCGACGACATGCATTCCACGGGAATCTACAGCTGGGATTATCTGCACGAACTCGGCAGTAATCAGCACGCCTATTGGCGCGAGTACCTCGACGAGCTTGCAGTCAAGAATCTCAGCCGGGAGCCGAAACGGTAAAATTGAACTCGTTCACGTTGGAGCTTCCGGGTTCCGACGATGTTCACCTCCAGTGGCGCGTCGTTTGGTCTGCGACCATTGTTCATTGAGCCTTGGAGGAACGGTACCACTTAACGACTGTTACGCCTTTTTTCAGGTCAAGGAGCTGTTGTTGTCCGCGTTGGAGCCCCTGGTGTGCAAGCACTTCTTCTGGAGTTTGCGCCGGTACTCCGGGGAACACTGGCAGCCCGCCAGGCAGACGTACGGCGGGCGCGCGCGACAAATAAAAGACGTCATAACGGTCCAAAAATATTCCGAAAACTTCCGTTCCGCCAATCACACCAACGCTGCCGTCCCGCACCCCTAGTATTGCCATGGCTTGCTCCAACTTGGCGCCTGCGGGATTCCAGAATAGGGCCTTTTTGTTAGATGGATCTGGCGCAATTGCCGAGACTCTGCGAGTCAAGATCAGTCGTCGCCGTAGATCCGAACGTCGCTGGTGCTCATGGGAATGGCGTCCATGCACAACGACGTCGACGTTGTCGAGACCTCGTTCAAAGAAGGCTTGATCGGCTTCGAATTTGAGCGAGTCCGGCATGACACCCGCTGCATCCGCAAGCATGCCGTCCTCGGAAACAATGGCATATCCCTCGATACGACTTGGAAATGCTAATTGATTGGTCATCCTAGCAATTCTTGGGCTTGTGCTCGTGCTTGTGCAAGCTCAACTGCTTATGAATCCTTGGTTGCTCAAGACCTCCCTCAGCGAGCCAAGCCTTGGTGCTCTCCATGGCGCGAGCAATGAGCCGGCTCGTTTGTGAGAAGTCATAGGGTGACCCTGTCAACGGGCAAAGTGGCGGTACGATAAAATAATCAATTCGCTGATCGAGGTGCTCCAGCTCATGGAGTAACTGCCGCGCAATAAGCAATGTCAAGGCATGCAGCGCGTTTGCTATTGCGCCGGATGGCGGTGCTTCGAGTGCGCACGCATATCCAGTTGGCAAGATGATAAGGCGTTGTGCGCCGAGTTCCACGGCGATTTTTACAGGCGTATTGCTGGTGATCGCGCCGTCGGCAAGATAGAGACGTTCGCGCTTTAGCGGCGCGAACGCAGGCGGAATCGCCACGCTTGCGAGAATAGCCTCTGCGGCTGAGCCTTTCGACAGCACCACAGTTTCGCCAGATAGGATGTCAGTCGCAACGATGTGGACCGGAATTTTTGCCTCTTCGAGATTACGATAGGGCAAGTGTCTGTCGATGAGCTGGCGCAGGCCGTCTGAGGTAGCGAGAAAATCTCTTCGCCGCACAAAGCCGAGTACGGTTCGCCAAGTCACCTGAAACACGTCCCGCCGGTGCAATCCGCGCCAAATTGCTTCCAGTTGCTTAATGCCCTCGATCGTGGGTATTCCCGCGTAATAAGCGCAATTCAGCGCACCAACGCTAGAGCCGAAAACCGCGTCCGCTGAGATGCCGTGGGCCGCAAGGGCGTGAAGCATCCCGACCTGAATGGCACCAAAACTGCCGCCGCCTGCGAAAATGAACGCAGTTTTCGGCTGATTCTCTTTTGCAAACATGAGTCGCTCTTAAGACCACAATCAACGCATGGCGTGCCATCAACTCGGCGCTGAGTTCACGCCGTCGTCCATATGTTTGATTCTCAGACCGTCATGCTCAGGAATTCCTGTCGGGTAAGTGAATTATCACGGAAACAACCTAACATCCGGCTGGTTACCAAATCAGAACCGGGCTTATGCACCCCGCGCGTGGTCATGCAATGATGTGATGCCTTGATGATTACCCCCACGCCCTGCGGTTTAAGCACATCGTTGATTGTATTTGCAATTTGCGCAGTCATCTTTTCCTGAATCTGCAGACGCCGGGCATATACCTCTACCACACGGGCGAGCTTGCTAATTCCAACTACACGGCCGCTTGGCACATAGGCCACCCAAGCTTGGCCAATGATAGGCGCCATGTGATGTTCACAATGGCTCTCGAAGCGAATACCACGTAAGGCAATCATTTCGTCGTAACCTTCGATCTCTTCGAAAGTCTTTTGCAAGATCTCCGCGGGATCCTGGCTGTAGCCGACAAAAAACTCTTCAAACGCGCGGGCCATGCGTGCCGGAGTTTCGATCAAGCCATCTCGACTTGGATCATCGCCAGTCCATTGAATGATGGTCCGAAATGCTGCCTCGACCTCGGCCCGGTTTGGTCGATCAGAGATTGCTCGTACTAATTTTACCCGATCTAGTGCGCGTACATTCGACATCATCGAGATACTTCCTCATCCACATTGCGGGAGATACGCAACCCTGTACCAAGGGCACTAACGCGTTATTGGATGCTCGCCGAGAATAAAGGTTCCCCGTCACGCGCGAAACCAACGGGTCATATTAATTATGACCTACATCTGTTGGGCCAATTCCGCTCAGGCATGAAGACTTAGGCTACGCGACGTCGGCATGGACCATTGCCTCAGATGCCGTATGGCCTTGTGGCGGAGTTACGTCAAAAAAAGCGGCGCATGGAGCTGTGTTTCTTTAATCGTTGTTTTTTCGCCGTCTGGTTTGTGCGTTTTGTTCCAGTGTTGAATCTTGAGTAGCAGCCGTTTGTGGGCGACCGCGCTTTGGTAATGGGAACCTTTTTCTTTGATGAGCGTCTGATTGACGACGAACAGGGGAGAATAGACAATGAGGTCAATGCGTTCACTCCTCATGATTGTGCGGATAGATCATTTGTCACCAGTCGCTTGGACGTTACGTGCAGATGCTTGATGGAGTTAGACTTCATGACGAAAGAGTCTCAGCCAAGTGGGCCCGATCTGACGAGTGGCGTGGCACTGACACAGTTTGTCGATGGAAAATTGCTCGGCCATGTCGGTGAGCAGGAGGTTCTGCTTGTACAAGACGGATCCGAAATATTCGCCATCGCGGCGCATTGCACCCATTACCACGGACCTCTGAATGAAGGGCTCATGGTCGGCGGTACGATTCGATGTCCCTGGCATCATGCTTGCTTTGATCTGCGCAGCGGTGACGCGGTCCGCGCGCCGGCTCTAGCCCCTCTTGATTGCTGGCACGTCGAGAAACGAGACAATTTAGTCTTCGTCCGTGAGAAGCGCGTGGGATTGATCCAGCGTGGGAAGCCGCCAACTAGCGCGCCAGAAAAGATTGTCATCGTCGGTGGTGGCGCGGCAGGCTTTGCTGCAGCAGAAATGCTTCGGCGGCGTGAATTTCGCGGCAGCATCGTGATGCTGAGCAGCGATAGCTCTGCCCCCGTCGATCGACCGAACCTGTCCAAGGACTATCTCGCCGGGAGCGCTCCCGAGGACTGGGTGCCACTGCGTCCGGACAGTTATTACAACGAGGCGGGCATCGAATTGCGTCTTAATTCCGAGGTCGTGAGCATCAACGCGCGCCATGTTACTACCGGCAAAGGTGACCAAGTAGCCTTTGATCGGCTGCTTCTGGCGACCGGCGCGGAACCCGTGCGCCTGTCTATTCCGGGAGCCGATCAGCCTCACGTCCGGACGTTGCGTTCACTCACTGATTGCCGCGCCATTATCGACACATCCAAGACATCGCCGCGTGCGCTCATCATCGGCGCGAGCTTTATTGGTCTTGAGGTCGCCGCGGCTTTGCGGGCGCGTGACATCGAGGTGCACGTGGTAGCGCCCGAGAAGAGACCGATGGAACGCATCCTCGGACCTGACGTAGGCGATTTTATCCGAGCGCTGCATGAGGAGCATGGGGTCGTTTTTCACCTCGAAAACACCGTCACCGCGATCGATGGTCAGCGCGCAACGCTCAAGAGCGGCCGCACGCTCGATGCTGGGCTTGTGGTAGCTGGAATCGGGGTGCGTCCTCGCTTGGCCCTTGCCGAAAAGGCCGGCCTCGTAACGGATCGCGGTGTTCAGGTGAACGCCTTTCTCGAGACGAGTGCTACCGGTATCTATGCCGCAGGAGACATCGCACGCTGGCCCGACCCTCATTCCGGCGAGCGCATCCGCGTCGAACATTGGGTGGTCGCGCAACGTCAGGGCCAGACTGCGGCAATCAACATGATGGGGATGCGCGAGAAATTCGCCGCAGTGCCATTCTTCTGGAGCCAGCATTACGATGTGCCAATCAATTACGTCGGGCACGCCGAGCAGTGGGACGAAATCACGATCGACGGCAACATCAGGGCGCGGGATTGCCTGCTGAAATATAAGCGCAAGGGGCGAGTACTCGCCGTTGCTTCGATCTTCCGCGATCTGGCAAGCCTACAGGCCGAGGTACAGATGGAGGACGAGATGATTCAATCGGTGTGATTTTGACAATCACTTTCGCTGACCGAGCCCTCAGAATGAGCGGGAGCTCGAACGAGCGCTCTGAAACTTGCTATTTTTTTGTTTCCGCCGATAAACTTATTGCTTCTCCAGTAGCTGTCCGAACACGACGCCAGCTCTATCAACAGCATGATCCACAATACGCTGGCCTAACTCCGCCGAAGCTGCACGCGCGTCTCCAATCACTCCCATGTCGGCGATCCGACCATCCTGCGTCGTCCAAGGCCACGTTACTTCGAATGAGAGCACCGTGTTTCGGATTACTTCGCGAGCAGTCGGTCTTTGCAACTGAGCAATGAGGTCCTGCCGAACTAGCTGCGGGGCAATTGCCAGCATCATCGACGTCTCATTTTTTCCCGCATGTATTTCTGGAATTGCTCCGTTCTCGTCGAATTCCGACAGTGCACCGGGATGCAAAATGCATACATTGAGAGCAAAATCAGCGCGCAAATCCTGCGCCAAGGCTTCCAGGATACCCCTGTTGCCGCCGTGGCCATTGATGATAGCCAGATTGCGTGTCGGCATGGCGCGCGCGATCTCTCGTCCAAGATCGCGCAGCAAGGTCGTCATTCCCTGGATAGACAGCGACATAGTACCGGGCGCCCATTCATGCTCACGCGCAAGACTTATAGAGATTGTTGGAAGCTGCCAAAGGTCGAAGCCTTCGCCCCATCGCAAGATTATGCGCTCGGTCAGCCCTTCAGCAAGCACGATGTCGGTGTTGAGTGGAAGGTGCGGCCCATGTTGTTCGAGCGAGCCAATCGGCAGACAAAGTATGGAACGCTTACTCAGACGGTTTGAAATTTCCAGAAAGGTGAGCTCTCCGATCAATCGATTCGACCTAGCGTATGGCATGAGCGCTACCATTCTTTAATCGCTGAGAAAGACAGTCGCTTTTGCACAAAGATATCAGTGCTGTCGACATTAGTCGCCAATACCTTCAAATCTTGATGAACAGCCTATTCGGCCAATGAGCTCAGTACATGACTGAGTTGGTGTCCGGCCCGCGCAGCCTTCGCAGCTAAATAACGGCGATTATCAGAATTGATGGGCGCCTCAAGCGGCATTCGTCCCGCAACTTTGATACCAGCCCGAACAAGAGCGTCGAGCTTAGTGGGATTGTTTGTCAGTAACACGACGCGACGGCAGTTCAGCATCTGCAGCATGCGTGCGGCGATACCGTAGTCGCGCTCGTCGTCGTCAAAGCCAAGCGTGAGGTTGGCATCAATAGTGTCGAGGCCGTCGTCCTGCATCTTATAGGTCCGCATTTTGTTGGCCAGACCAAGGCCACGGCCTTCTTGCGCCAGATAAAGGATGACACCACCACCCATCTCTTCAAGACGCTTGATGGAAAGTCTCAGCTGGTCACCACAATCGCAACGTCTCGAGCCGAATACATCTCCGGTCAGACAGGCTGAGTGCAGTCGTACTAACACTAATTTCGAAAAGTTGGGCTTTCCGACGATGATAGCAACGGAACTGCCGCCAGTCGCATCACGGAACACGACAAAATCTGCGCGCGAACCGGATTGGAGCGGCACAGAAGCTCTACTGGCGATCGTAAGAGATTGAATGAGGTCGTCACGAAAAGTCGCGACTGCCCGGTGGTCAACGGTGATGATGTCGTGTTCTGATGCGAGCACGCTCGGTGCCGCAAGCTCGGCAACAAGCAC